>Ga0184623_10000176_pt1 | contig 26124 bp, 23 predicted proteins | sample PLM1_100_b1_FD_133138 | JGI IMG/M metagenome (GOLD analysis project Ga0184623, IMG submission 133138) | Groundwater sediment microbial communities from an aquifer in East River, Colorado, USA - PLM1_100_b1 | ecosystem: Environmental > Terrestrial > Soil > Riparian zone | place: USA: East River... | reverse complement strand
GCCGCCTGCAACGCAGGTGACTTGTGTTGCCGCTGACGCGAGCCGGCTCCGCGATCTTGAGCTTGTGCGCGCGACACGCCGTGCCATCGCTGTTTCAGCTCAAGATCGCGGACTGTCATTGGCACACCAGCCACATGGGACCCGGCGCAGAACCAGCCCGCGGTGGGTACCCGCGGGCGCTGGTGGACCGGCACATCCCCGGCACCGTGCGGGCTACGCCGCCAGCGTGTCCAGGATCTGCTGGCCATACTTCGCCAGCTTGTTCTCGCCAACGCCGTTGACCCGGCCGAGGTCGGCCAGGGTCGACGGTGACTCGGTCGCGATCTGGCGGAGGGTCGAGTCGTGGAAGATCACGTACGCCGGCACGCCCTGCTCTTTGGCGGTGGCGGCGCGCCAGGCCCGGAGCCGCTCGAACATCGGCGCGGCGGCCGGGGGCAGCTCGGCGGTCGAGGCCCCGGCGGCACGCGGCTTCGGGGTCCGGGAGGCTGACGCCGGCCGCTCCGGCTCGCGTCGCATCATCACCTTGCGCTGTCGGCCCAGCACATCCTTGCTCGACTCGGTGAGGACCAGCGTCCCGTAGTCGCCCTCGACCGCGAGCAGGCCCCGGGCCAGCAGTTGGCGGACCACCCCGCGCCAGTCGGCTTCGCCCAGTTCGACGCCGATGCCGAACACGGTGAGCGAGTCATGGCCGTACCGGGCGACCTTCTCCGTCTTGCGGCCAAGCAGGATGTCGATGGACTGGCCGGCGCCGAACTTCTGGTTGCGCTCGCGCTGGAGCCGGAGCACGGTCGAGAGCAGCTTCTGTGCCGGGATCGTGCCGTCCCACGTCTGCGGCGGAGTCAGACAGGTGTCGCAGTTGCCGCACGCGGTGCTCTGCTGGCCGAAGTACGCCAGCAGTTGGACGCGGCGGCACTCCACCGTCTCGCACAGGGCAAGCATGGCGTCGAGGTGGGCGGCGAGCACCCGGCGATGGGCGAGGTCGCCGTCGGAGTTGTCGATCATCTTGCGTTGCTGCACGACGTCTTGGAGGCCGTAGGCCAGCCAGGCGGTCGACGGGAGGCCGTCGCGGCCGGCCCGACCGGTTTCCTGGTAGTAACCCTCGACGGACTTTGGCAGGTCGAGGTGGGCGACGAACCGCACGTCGGGTTTGTCGATACCCATGCCGAAGGCGATCGTCGCGACCATCACCAGGCCGTCTTCGCGCAGGAAGCGCTGCTGGTAGGCCGCACGGGCACGCGCGTCGAGTCCCGCGTGGTACGGCAGTGCGGGGATCCCGTTGCGCCCCAGGAGGTCGGCGGTCTTGTCGACGGATGCCCGTGATAGGCAGTAGACGATGCCGGCGTCGCCGGGGTGCTCGGTGCGCAGCAGGTCGAGTAGCTGCTTTCGGGGCTCTCTCTTTGCCACGATCCGGTACTGGATGTTAGGCCGGTCGAAGCTCGCCACGAAGTGACGGGCGCCCTCGAGATTCAGCCGGGACGCGATCTCGGCGTGGGTCGCAGTGGTCGCCGTAGCGGTCAGGGCGATCCGGGGTACGGTCGGCCAGCGCTCGTGGAGCAAGGACAGGGCGAGGTAGTCGGGCCGGAAGTCATGGCCCCACTGGGCCACGCAGTGCGCCTCGTCGATGGCGAACAGCGCGATCGTCCCGCGGTCGAGGAGCCGGATGGTGGTGCCGGTTCCCAGTGCCTCCGGCGCCAGGTACAGCAGGTCGAGCTCACCGGCGACAAAGGCCGACTCGACCCGGCGGCGGGCGTCGAAGTCCTGCGTGGAGTTGAGGAACCCGGCCCGAACCCCGAGAGCCGTCAGGGCGTCGACCTGGTCCTGCATCAGCGCGATGAGCGGCGAGATGACGACTGCGGCTCCTTCCCGGACGAGCGCGGGGATTTGGTAGCACAGCGACTTGCCCCCACCGGTCGGCATGAGCACGAGCGCGTCACCGCCGCCGATGACCTGGTCGATGATCTCCTGCTGGCTTCCCCGGAAGGCGTCGTAGCCGAAGACCCGGCGGAGCACACGCAACGATTCCTGGGTGCGCAGGTCGGTGGGGGAAGTCATTCGGGAATTCTACGAGGAACCGGTTGGACGACGTGATGACCTGAGCCGGGTGCCGGACCTCATGCGCGCGCTCACAGCGTGCCGCTGAGGTATCTCCGTCGATGGAGGCGAGTATGACGTCTGCGGTGTCGTGGCGTCGGCGCAGGTAGGCGGACACCGGCTTGGCGTCGGGTCGGAGCGTGTGGGCGCGAGCCCCCAGACCTCCGGCAGTGACTGACTCCGACGACCCCGGCCTGAGATCGCCAGGCGGCTGAGGGTGACCCGTTCGGTGAACAGCGAGTTGCTAGGCATGCCCGACAAGGCCGAGCTGTACAAACAGCTCGGCCTCAAGGTTCCCGGGCAAGTCGGGGCCGCTCCACACTCCGGACCCGTCGCCCGAATCCCGGACGCACCAGCGGGCCCCTCATTCATCAGGACCGTGGAATCCCTGCCGGCGCAGCGGCGGCCGGCCAGCCGCAGCCAGGGGCGCCATCGGCGCAGTGGCCGGGCGATCCGGGGCTTCCCACGCCACGGCCGCCGGAGCCCACTCTCGGGGTGACGCCGTGGTGCGACACGCCCGGCGTTTCGCGCCACGGCGGCCACCCCGAAGGCGGGCGGGCAGAGCCGTCGCAGCTCGTGCCGCCGGGCCGCTCCCTGATCCGGCCTCCCTCTGCCGATCGGTCTTGTCGCGACGACCTCTGCTAGGCTTTGCGATCATGTGGTGCAGCCTGCTCCTTAGCTGCCGCGGCGGGGCCCTCTAACCAGGCCGGCTCCCTCGCCGCGGAGCGAGCGTGCGCGCCGGTCGGCCTGACCGACTCGCTTCACCGGAGCAGGGGAGACCCGCCGTCATGACCCATCAGCAGCCGTCCGGCATGCCCACACATAGATACCGCCCGTTCCAGCCGGTAGACCTGCCCGACCGCACCTGGCCGTCGAAGGTCATCACGAAGGCGCCGCTGTGGTGCAGCGTCGACCTGCGCGACGGCAACCAGGCGCTCATCGACCCCATGAGCCCGGCCCGCAAGCGCCGCATGTTCGACCTGCTCGTGCAGATGGGCTACAAGGAGATCGAGGTCGGCTTCCCGGCGGCCAGCCAGGCCGACTTCGACTTCATCCGCGGGCTGGTCGAGGACGACCTCGTCCCCGGCGACGTCACGATTCAGGTCCTGACTCAGGCCCGCGACGCGCTCATTGAGCGGACGTTCGAGTCGATCCGCGGCGCGCGCCGGGCGATCGTCCACCTCTACAACTCCACGTCCACCCTGCAGCGCCGGGTCGTCTTCGGGCTCGACCGCGGCGGGATCACCGACATCGCCGTCCAGGGCGCCCGGCTGTGCCGCAAGCTCGCCGAGTCGATGCCGGCCACCGACGTCCGGTTCGAGTACTCGCCGGAGTCCTTCACGGGCACCGAGCTCGACTACGCCGTCGAGGTGTGCAACGCGGTCAACGACGTGTGGGAGCCCACGCCGGACCGGAAGGTCGTCGTCAACCTCCCCGCGACCGTCGAGATGTCGACGCCGAACGTCTACGCCGACCAGATCGAGTGGATGCACCGCCACCTGGCCCGGCGCGACGCGATCGTCCTCAGCCTGCACCCGCACAACGACCGCGGCACCGCCGTGGCGGCCGCGGAGCTGGGCTACCTGGCCGGCGCCGACCGCATCGAGGGCACGCTGTTCGGCAACGGCGAGCGCACCGGCAACGTGTGCCTGGTCACGCTGGGGCTCAACCTGTTCTCGCAGGGGATCGACCCGATGATCGACTTCTCCGACATCGACGAGGTCCGCCGCACGGTCGAGTACTGCAACCTGCTCCCAGTCCCCGAGCGGCATCCCTACGGCGGCGACCTCGTCTTCACCGCGTTCTCGGGCTCCCACCAGGACGCGATCAAGAAGGGCTTCGAGGCGATCGAGCGCGAGCGGGAGGCGACCGGCTCGCCGGTCTGGGAGGTGCCCTACCTGCCCGTCGACCCGCACGACCTCGGCCGCACGTACGAAGCTGTGATCAGGGTCAACAGCCAGTCGGGCAAGGGCGGCGTGGCCTACATCATGAAGACGGAGCACTCCCTCGACCTGCCGCGCCGGCTGCAGATCGAGTTCTCGCAGGTCATCCAGGCGCACACCGACAGCGCAGGCGGCGAGGTCCCGCCCGCGCAGATGTGGGACATCTTCGCCGCCGAGTACCTCAGCCGCGCCGGCCGCATCGCGCTCAACTCGCACCACACGTCCTCGACCGCGGGAGAACAGGACGCGCTGGCCGTAAACGTCTACGTCGACGGCGAGCGGCGAGAGATCACCGGCGTGGGCAACGGCCCGATCGACGCGTTCGTGGCCGCCCTTGCCTCGATCGGCGTCGATGTCCGGGTGCTCGACTACCACGAGCACGCCCTGGCCGCCGGTGGCGACGCGAAGGCGGCGGCCTATCTCGAGTGCGCGGTGGGGGAGCAGGTGCTCTGGGGCGTCGGCATCGACCCGAACATCGTGACCGCGTCGCTGAAGGCCCTGGTCTCGGCGGTGAACAGAACCGCTGACTGATTGCGTTACCGTGATCCGGTGAGCCTCTACCGCGACGAGGGCGTGGTCCTGCGCACCCAGAAGCTGGGCGAGGCTGACCGGATCATCACGCTGCTCACCCGCCAGCATGGTCGGGTGCGGGCGGTGGCGAAAGGCGTGCGCCGCACGTCGTCGCGGTTCGGGGCGCGGCTCGAGCCGTTCACCCACGTCGATGCCCTGTGTTACGCCGGACGCTCGCTGGACATCGTGACCCAGGCGGAGACCCTGGTTCCCTACGGCGAACGGCTCGTCGGCGACTATCCCCGCTACACCGCGGGCGCGGTGATGCTCGAGACCGCCGAGCGGTTCACGGCGGAGGAGCGGGAGCCCGCCGTCCAGCAGTACCTCCTGCTGGTCGGCGGGCTGCGGGCGCTGACCGCGGGCGACCGCGACCCGGGCATGGTGCTCGACTCGTTCCTGCTGCGTTCGCTCGCGGTCGCCGGCTACGCCCCGTCGTTCAGCGACTGTGCGCTGTGCGGCGGTCCTGGCCCGCACCGCTTCTTCGCGATCGGCGCGGGCGGGGCGGTGTGCGGAAGCTGCCGGCGGCCGGGCGCCGCCACCCCCGACGCCGCGACGCTGACCCTGCTCGGGGCGCTGCTGGCCGGCGACTGGCCGAGCGCCGACACGAGCGACCCGCGCAACCGGCGGGAGGCGAACGGGCTGGTGGCGGCGTTCCTCCAGTGGCATCTCGAGCGTGGGCTGCGGTCGCTGCCGCTGGTGGAGCGCGCATGAGCGGGCGCAGCGGGGCCGACCCATGAGTCGACTTCGAAGGGACCGGACGTCGGCTGCCCGCGAGGCGCCGGTGCGACCCGACCCGCATCCCACGGGCGCCCGCCCGCCGGAGATCCCGCATGACCTGGTGCCCCGGCACGTCGCCTTGATCATGGACGGAAACGGGCGGTGGGCCAAGGCGCGCGGGCTGCCGCGGACGAAGGGGCACGAAGCCGGCGAGGCCGCCCTGCTCGACGTCGTCAAGGGCGCGATCGAGATCGGCGTCGAGTGCCTGTCGGCCTACGCGTTCTCCACCGAGAACTGGCGGCGCTCGCCGGACGAGGTCCGGTTCTTGATGGGCTTCGACCGCGACGTGATCCGCCGCCGGCGTGACGAGCTGGACGCGATGGGCGTGCGGGTCCGCTGGGCTGGGCGGCGGCCGAAGCTGTGGAAGAGCGTGATCAAGGAGCTTGAGGACGCCGAGCAACGCACTCGCCGCAACCGCACGCTGACCCTCCAGTTCTGCGTGAACTACGGCGGGCGCGCGGAGGTCGCCGATGCCGCCGCGGCGATCGCGCGCGATGTGGCGGCGGGCCGCGTCGACCCGGACAAAGTCAGCGAGCGGCTCTTCGCGCGGTACCTTTACCAGCCAGACCTGCCCGAAGTCGACCTGTTCGTCCGCACCTCGGGCGAGTTGCGTACCTCGAACTTCCTCATCTGGCAGGCGGCGTACGCAGAACTCGTGTTCCTCGACGTCCTCTGGCCCGACGTGGACCGGCGGCACCTCTGGCAGGCGATCGAGCTCTACGCGCGGCGTGACCGGCGCTACGGCGGCGCCATCCCCAACGAGTCCGCTGCCGTCCCCAGCACTTCCGGCTGAGCCTGCCGTCTTCCACAGGCCCGATCCACAGCCATCCTCATCGCTCTGACGAGTCGCAGGGCATCTGGCACCATGACACGTTGTGACAAGCGATTTGACGGCCGGCCCGGCGGGGCGGCCAGAGGCAGCCGGGCAGCCCGACACGGCCGACCCGCCCGGCTCGCCCCTGGCTGTCGAGTCCGCCGCGCCCTCGTCGACCGCGCCGGGCCCGGCGGGAAGGCGGCGGCGGAGCATCGGCTCCCTCGAGGCGCTGACTGTCGGGCTGCTCGCCCTGCTGCTGGCACAGCGTTGGTTGGTCGGGCTGTTCGACTCCCCGGCGGTGCAGACGTGGGCGACGATCTTCGTGTCGATCATCGTGCAGGCGCTGCCGTTCCTGGCGTTCGGCGTGGTGCTGTCAGCGGCCATCGCGGCGTTTGTGCCGCCGTCCGTCTTCACCAAGGTGTTGCCGCGCCGGCCCGCGCTGGCGGTGCCCGTCGCTGGCGCCTCGGGTCTGGTGCTGCCCGGCTGCGAGTGCGCGTCGGTGCCCGTCGCGGGCAGTCTGATCTCCCGGGGCGTGACACCGGGCGCGGCGTTCGCCTTCCTGCTCGCCGCGCCTGCGATCAACCCGGTGGTGCTGGCCTCGACCGCAGTGGCGTTCCCGGGCCGGCCCGACGTGGTCGGCGCGCGATTCGCGGCCTCGCTGGCGACATCCGTCCTGATGGGATGGCTGTGGGTGCGGTTCGGCAGGACCGAGTGGCTGCACACACGGCGCCCGCACACCGAGGGCCTCGGCAAATGGGGGGTGTTCCGCGCCTCGGCTCAGCATGACTTCCTGCACGCGGGCGGATTCCTCGTCGTCGGCGGGTTGACCGCCGCGACCCTCAACGTGGTCGTGCCACGCGACATCATCCAGTCCGTTGCCGACTCGGGCTGGCTCTCGGTGCTCGTGCTCGCCCTGCTGGCCGTCGTGCTCGCCATCTGCTCAGAGGCCGACGCCTTCGTGGCGGCCAGCCTGAGCGAGTTCTCACTGATCTCGCGGCTGGCGTTCATGGTCGTCGGCCCTGCCGTCGACGTGAAGCTCATCGCCATGCAGGCGGGCACGTTCGGCCGGTCGTTCGCGGTGCGGTTCGCGCCGCTGACCTTCGTGACCGCGATCGCGTCGAGCGTGCTCGTGGGGTGGTGGTTGCTGTGAACCGCGAGGCGCAAAGCGTCGTTCTCTTCGTGCTTGGCGTGGCCGTGCTGCGCATCTCGATCGACGGCTCCTACCTCCGTTACGTCAAGGAGTGGCTGCAGCCGTTCCTCATCGCCGCAGGCGCCGGGCTCGTCGTGCTGGGGCTGGTCGCAGCCTGGGCCGACGGGTTGCTGCGGCGCGCGGCCGAGCAGCCCGCCGAGGCCACGGCGTCGGCCGCAGATGACGATCACGCCCATGCGCACGGCGGACCCAGCGTCGCCTGGCTGCTGCTGCTGCCAGTTCTCGCTATCTTCCTGGTCGCGCCCCCGCCGCTGGGCTCCTACGCCGCCGGCCGCGACAGCGGCGCCGTCGCTCAGCCGACTGACAACACCGGCCTGCCCGCGTTGCCGCCGGGCGACCCGGTCGCGATGGGCCTCGGCGACTACTCCGTCCGGGCGGTCTGGGACGAGGGCCGCACACTGCGAGGGCGCACGGTCAAGCTTTCCGGGTTCGTCACCCCGCGCGAGGGCGGCGGGTGGCATCTCACCCGCATGGCGCTCTCCTGCTGCGCGGCCGACGCGCGGGCGATCAAGGTGGAGATCCGCGACGCCCCCGCCCTGCCGCCCGACACGTGGGTCGAGGTGGTCGGGCAATGGTCGCCGATAGCGGACAACATCGACGCCATCGACGCAATCCCGGCGATGGCGGCGGGGCAGGTCAGGCAGATCGAGCAGCCGCGCAACCCCTACGAAACCTAAGCGGCCACTGAACACCCGACCGCGATCTTGAGCTTTTTGCCATTTGGGAGCGCTCCCACTGGAAAAAAGCTCAAGATCGCGAAGATGATCGCGGCCTGCAGTCGGCACAGGTGCCAAAGACCTCGATCGTGTGCCTCACCTCGGAGAAGCCGTGCTCGCGCGCGACCGCGGCCGCCCACCGCTCTACCGCCGGCCCCTCCACCTCCACCGTCCGCCCGCACTCGCGGCAGACGAGGTGATGATGGTGCCCGCTGCTGCAGCGGCGGTAGATCGCCTCGCCGTCGTCGGTTCGCAGGACGTCGACCTCGCCGGCGTCGGCCAGGGCCTGGAGGGTTCGGTAGACCGTCGCCAGGCCGACCGCCGCGCCGCGCCGCTTGAGCAGGTCGTGGAGTTCCTGGGCGCTGCGGAAGTCGTCGATGGAGTCCAGTGCCGCCGACACCGCGGCGCGCTGCCGGGTGGGCCGCAGCCGCATCGCGCCGTCCCTGCTCACCACTGCACCATTGTCGCAGGCGGCTAACGCGCAACCGAACTCACGGGTGCACGGCGACGTCGTCCTCGGCGGCGCCATGGAGCACGCCCGGTCCTGCCAGCCGCCGCCGGTTGCGGACGAGCGCGCCCGATGTCGCGGCGAGCAGGAACCCGCCGATGGCCAGCACAACGATGCTCGCGCCCGACGCCACGTCGGCGTAATAGGAGAAGACGACGCCTGCGATCGCGTAGCAGACCCCGAGGAGGAGGGCCGCGGCGACGGTCGTGCGGAATCCACGGGTCAGCTGCTGGGCCGTGGCCACCGGCACGACCATGAGCGCGCTCACCAGCAACACGCCGACCACCCGCATGGCGACCGTCACCGTGACCGCGGCGGTGACCGCGAGGAGGATGTTCAGCCACCGGACGGGCAGCCCGGCGACCCGCGCGAACTCCTCGTCCTGGCAGACCGCGAAGAGCTGCCTGGCCAGCCCGAGCGTGACCAGCAGCACGAGCACGGCCAGCACGGCGATCGTCAGCAGGTCCCCGGGGGCGACCGTCGTGATCGAGCCGAAGAGGTAGGACACCAGGCTGGCGTTGCTGCCGCCGGGCGCCAGCCCGATGAGCAGCACACCACCGGCGATGCCCCCGTAGAAGAGCATCGCGAGGGCGACGTCGCCGCTGGTGCGCCCACGCTCGCGGATGAGCTCGATCGCGACCGCGCCGAGAGCCGCGACGACGACGGCGGTCAGGACCGGGGCCCAGCCGAGGAGCACGCCGAGCGCCACCCCGGTGAGCGCGACGTGCCCGATGCCGTCGCCCATCAGCGCCATCCTGCGCTGGACGAGGTAGACGCCAACCGACGGCGCGGTCAGGCCCACGAGGACGGCGGCGAAAAGAGCGCGCTGCATGAACGCGGGCTCGAGGAACTCCGGCATCTAGAGCAGCCTCGTCTCGTGGTCCGCATAGGCGTGGGGATGCACGTGATCGTGCTCCGGATGGGCGTGGTGGCCGACCGCGGGCGGTGGCGCGCCGTCGTGGACGATCCGGCCGTCGCGCAGGACGACAGCCCGCTCCACCAGCGGCTCGAGCGGTCCGAGCTCATGCGCCACGAGCAGGATCGTCTGCCCGCGGGCCTGCATCTGCTGCAGCGCCGCGGCGAACGCGTGCTGGCTCGGCAGGTCGATGCCGGCCATGGGCTCGTCGAGGATGAGCAGGTCGGGCTCGCCGGCCAGCGCGCGCGCGATCAGCACCCGCTGCTGCTGCCCGCCGGAGAGCTCCGCCACCCCGTCGCCGGCGCGGTCGGCGAGCCCCACGGTGTCCAGGGCCGCCCGCACCGCCGCCCGGTCGGCCCCTGACGACGGCCGCCACCACGAGGCCCGCGACAGGCGGCCGGCGCTGACGACCTCTCGGACTGTGGCCGGCACCCCGCTGGCGGCGGAGATGCGCTGCGGGACGTAGCCGAGCCGGCGCCAGTCGCGGAAGCGGCGAAGCGGGCTGCCGAAGAGGCGCACGCTCCCCCCGGCGAGCGGGACCAGGCCGATGGTCGCGCGCACCAACGTCGACTTGCCGGAGCCGTTGGCGCCCAGCAAGGCCACGATCTCGCCCGGCCGCACCCGCAGGGAGACGCCGTGGAGCACGGCGCGGCCGCCAAGTGCGACCGCGCCGTCCGTGACCTCGATGACCGGTTGCGTCATGTGCAGGACAGGGCCTTCCGCAGAGCTTCGAGATTAGCCCTCATGACCGAGAGATAGTCGCCGGAACCGTCCGCTTCGATGCCCTCGATCGGATCGAGCACTGCGGCCTGCGCGCCGGTGTCGCGGGCGATCGTCTTCGCCAGCTTCGGGCTCACCAGCGTCTCGAAGAACACCGTCGTGATGCCCCTGGCGCGCACAAGCTTCTGCACTTCGGCGATCCGCTGTGGCGACGGCTCGGCCTCAGGGGACACCCCGGCGATCGGGATCTGCTCGAGCGCGTAGCGCTTGGCCAGGTAGCCGAACGCCGCGTGGCTGGTCACGAACGCCTGCTGCGGGCAGTTCGCCAGCCCGGCGCGGTAGTCGCCGTCGAGCGCGGCCAGGTCGTCGGCCAGGCCTTTGGCGTTGGCGCGGTACGAGTCGGCGTTGCCCGGGTCGATCTCGGCGAGTTGGTCGCCGACCGCCGTCGCGACGTTCGCAAGCTTGGTCGGGTCCAGCCAGATGTGCGGGTCGCCGTGCTCCTCGCCCGCGGCGGGCTCTGGGGCGCCTGCCCCGTGCTCCTCGGATTCGAGCGCCTCCTCGGCGCCGGTCGCCTCGAACGGAGCGACGGTGGAGACCTCCAGCGTCCGGCCGGGCGAGTTCTGCTCCACCGCCTCGTCGACCGCCGGCTGGAACCCCTCGATGTAGACGACGAGGTCAGCGTCGGCGATCTGGCCCACCTGCTTGGGAGTGAGCTCGAGGTCGTGCGGCTCGGCGCCCGGCTCGGTGAGATTCGTGACCGTCACCTGGTCGTCGCCGACCCGGCCGGCGACGAACTGAAGCGGGTAGAAGGCGGTGACCACGTCCGGCCGGCCGCCGCCCCCGGCGCTGGCGGCGGTGTCGCCGCCGCAGGCGGGCAGCGCGAGCAGGGAGGCAGCGAGAGCGAGCAACATCAAGCGGGGGGGCACCATGACAATCATTCTCACTCGGGTTGAGAACCATTGTCAAAACCACCACTTCGCGATCTTGAGCTTTTCATCACGACACGCCGATAATCGTGACGAAAAGCTCAAGATCGGCGAGGGCACTCCTAGATCCCGGCGAACAGCTGCCAACCGGCCGCGGCGAGCACCATCACCACCACCCCCACGCGGATCCAGCGCCCCGTCCGCTGCAGCGCCGGCCACGCGAGGACGAGCAGCCAGGCCAGGAACACCCCCAGCACCAGCAGGAAGGCGGCGCCGATCGGGCCCGGGACCGCCAGCCCGGCGACGAGCACCGCCGCGACGAGCACGGCGAGCAGCCAGCGCGGGACGCGGGTGAGGAACACGAGCGGGGTGGCGCTGGCCTGCTCCACCCGTGGGCGCGCGCGCCCGCTCGGCGGGGCGGCGGGACGGCCAGAACTCACGGGCCCGCGGGAGAGGGCGCGACCAGGCTGCTGCGGCGGACGGGCCGCGCGCGGGCTCCGTGGCTTGCGTGAGGACGGTCGCCGGCGGTCGGCGGTCACTGCGGGCCTCCTCAGCGAAAGAGTCGTAGGTTGTGGCCCACCATGGTCGCGCATCCACGGGGAGACATCGCACCAGCGCACGACCACGGCGCTCCGGCACCGGTCGCCCGGCACGTCCGGTGGCTGCTCGGCCTGGTGCTCGCGCCGTTCGTCGCCCTCGCCCTGGCCGGGCTGATCGCGCTGTGGCCGGCCGGCCAGGCTGGCCCGCGCGTCGACAGCCAGCCGCGGGTCGACGGCACGGTGGCCGAGGTCCGCGGGCCGCCCTGCCCAGGTGGGGCCGGCGCCCAGCCGTGCCCGGCCGCGTCGGTGCGGCTGACCTCCGGCGACCGGGCCGGTGCCGTGGTGACCGCCACCGTCCCGGAAGGCCCGCACGCGCCCCGGCTCGCGCCCGGCGACCGGGTGATCCTCCTGTTCGCCGAGGCCGCGCCGGAGGAGATGCAGTACGAGGTCGTCGACTTCCAGCGCGGCCTGCCGCTCGCGCTCCTGGCCGCGGCCTTCGCAGTGGCCGTCGTGGCGCTCGGCCGGATCCGCGGGCTCGCCGCGCTGGCCGGGCTCGTGGTGACGTTCGCAGCCCTGCTGCTCTTCGTGCTGCCGGCGATCCTCGCCGGCAGCAGCCCGCTCCTCGTCGCCATCGTCGGGTCGGCGGTGATCATGCTGGTCGCGCTCTACCTCACGCACGGCATATCCGCGCGCACAACCGTCGCGGTGATCGGCACCCTCGCCAGCCTGGTGCTCACGGGGCTGCTCGCGGCGTTCGCCATCCAGGCGAGCAGGTTGACCGGCCTCGCCACCGAGGAGGCGGCCGCCCTCGGGAGCTTCGTCGCCGGCGTCGACCTGCGGGGCCTGCTGCTGGCCGGCGTCATCATCGGCTCGCTCGGCGTGCTCGACGACGTGACCGTGACCCAGGCGTCAGCGGTCTGGGAACTCCGTCGCGCCGACCCGGCCCTGGGCGCCCGCGGGCTGTACCGGGCCGGCATGCGGATCGGCCGGGCGCACGTCGCGTCGACGGTCAACACGCTGGTGCTCGCCTACGCCGGCGCGTCCCTCCCGCTGCTGCTGCTCTTCTCGGCGTCGCCGCTGTCCGCGACCAGCGTCCTGACCAGCGAGTATGTCGCCCAGGAGGTGGTCCGCAGCCTGGCCGGCGCCCTCGGGCTGATCGCCGCGGTGCCGATCACGACCGCGCTGGCCGCCCTGATCGCGACCCAGTACGCTCCGCGCCGCCGTGCCCAGCGGGCCCATCGCGCCCGCCGCGCCAGGCACTCCTGACCGGGTTAGTCTTGGGCGCCACCTCGCCGACACCCAGCCGGACGGAGAATTTTCGTGCCCGCCGACCGCATCGACACCATTGTCAGCTTGAGCAAGCGACGCGGGTTCGTCTACCCGTCAAGCGAGATCTACGGCGGCACCCGGTCCGCCTGGGACTACGGGCCGCTCGGGGTGGAGCTCAAGGAGAACATCAAGCGGCAGTGGTGGCGGTCCATGGTGCAGGGCCGCGACGACATCGTCGGCATCGACTCCTCGGTGATCCTCGCCCCGGAGGTGTGGAAGGCGTCCGGGCACGTCGAAGCGTTCGTCGACCCGCTCACCGAGTGCCTGTCGTGCCACAAGCGGTTCCGCGCCGACCAGCTCGAAGAGGCCTACGAAGCCAAGCACGGCCGCCCCCCCGCCAACGGCCTGGCCGACGTGGCCTGCCCCAACTGCGGCACGCGCGGCGCCTTCACCGAGCCCCGCATGTTCAACGGGCTGCTCAAGACCTACCTCGGCCCGGTCGAGGACGACACCGGGCTGCACTACCTTCGCCCCGAGACCGCGCAAGGGATCTTCGTCAACTTCCTGAACGTCATGCAGTCGGCGCGCAAGAAGCCGCCGTTCGGCATCGGCCAGGTGGGCAAGTCGTTCCGCAACGAGATAACGCCGGGCAACTTCATTTTCCGCACGCGCGAGTTCGAGCAGATGGAGATGGAGTTCTTCGTCGAGCCCGGCACCGACGAGGAATGGCTCGAGTACTGGCTGCGCGAGCGTTGGCAGTGGTACCTCGATCTCGGCATCCGCGAGGAGAACCTGCGCTTCTACGAGCACCCGAAGGAGAAGCTGTCGCACTACTCGAAGCGCACCGTCGACATCGAGTACCGCTTCCAGTTCGGCGGCAGCGAGTTCGCCGAGCTCGAGGGCATCGCCAACCGCACCGACTTCGACCTCACGACGCACGGCCGGCACGCCGGCGTCGACCTGTCGTACTTCGACCAGGACAAGGGCGAGCGCTGGGTGCCCTATGTCATCGAGCCGGCGGCGGGCCTCACCCGGGCGACCCTCGCGTTCCTGCTCGACGCCTACAGCGAGGACCAGGCGCCCAACGCCAAGGGGCAGCCGGAGAAGCGGACGGTGCTGCGGTTCGATTACCGGCTCGCGCCGGTCAAGGTCGCCGTGCTGCCGTTGTCGCGCAACCCGGAGCTCTCGCCGAAGGCACGCGACCTCGCTGCCGAGTTGCGGCGGAGTTGGTCGGTCGAGTTCGACGACGCCGGCGCGATCGGGCGCCGCTACCGCCGGCAGGACGAGATCGGCACTCCGTTCTGCGTCACCGTCGACTTCGACACCCTCCAGGACGACGCCGTCACGATCCGCGAGCGCGACTCGATGAAGCAGGAGCGGGTAGGTGTCGACCAGGTGGCGGGCTGGCTCGCCCAACGCCTGCTCGGGGCATGACTGTCCGGCGCCCTCAGCGGGATAAGCTCCGAACAAGCACGGGTTAACTGTGAGGAGCATCACGTGCCGAAGTACGTCTATGACTTCACCGAGGGCAACAAGGGCCTGAAGGACCTACTCGGCGGCAAGGGCGCCAACCTTGCCGAGATGACCAACCTGGGCCTGCCTGTGCCGCCCGGTTTCACGATCACCACCGAGGCGTGCAAGGTCTACCTCGCGAGCGGCGACGAGCCGCCGGAGCTGCGCGAGGAGGTGTCGCGCCACCTCACGGCCCTCGAGAAGCAGATGGGCAAGCAGCTCGGTCAGGCCGACAACCCGCTGCTGGTGTCCGTCCGGTCGGGCGCGAAGTTCTCCATGCCAGGGATGATGGACACCGTCCTCAACATCGGCCTCAACGACGACTCTGTGCACGGGCTCGCCGAGCAGGCGGGCAGCGACCGGTTCGCCTGGGACTCCTACCGCCGCTTGGTGCAGATGTTCGGCAAGACCGTGCTCGGCGTCGACGGCGAGCACTTCGAGGACGCGCTCGAGGCCGCGAAGCGGGCCAAGGGCACGTCCGACGACCTCGACCTCAACGCCGACGACATGCGCGGCCTGGTCGAGACTTTCAGGGGCATCGTCAAGGAGCACACCGGCCGCGACTTCCCGCAGGATCCCCGCGAGCAGATGGACCTCGCGACCCGGGCGGTCTTCGACTCGTGGAACGGCGAGCGCGCCGTCCTTTACCGCCGCCAGGAGCGCATCCCGGCCGACCTGGGCACGGCCGTCAACATCGTGGCGATGGTGTTCGGCAACCTCGGCATGGACTCCGGCACCGGCGTTGCCTTCACTCGCGACCCCGGCTCCGGGCAGCAGGGCGTCTACGGCGACTACCTCCAGAACGCCCAGGGCGAGGACGTCGTCTCCGGCATCCGCAACACGGTCCCGCTGCAGGACCTCGAGCGCATCGACAAGCGTGCCTACGACGAGCTGCTCGAGATCATGGCGACGCTCGAGAACCACTACCGCGACCTGTGCGACATCGAGTTCACCATCGAGCGCCACAAGCTGTGGATGCTGCAGACCCGCGTGGGCAAGCGCACCGCGGCCGCGGCCTTCCGGATCGCCGTCCAGCTCGTCGACCAGGGCCTCATCGACATGGACGAGGCGCTGGACCGGGTCTCTGGCGCGCAGCTCGCGCAGCTGATGTTCCCGCGGTTCGACGAGAGCGCCGACGCCAAGCGGATCGCCAAGGGCATGAACGCGTCGCCCGGCGCCGCGGTCGGCAAGGTGGTGTTCGACTCCGCGACCGCCACCAAGTGGGCCCGCGAGGGCGAGCAGGTCATCCTCGTCCGGCGCGAGACCACCCCCGACGACCTCGAGGGCATGATCGCGGCCGACGGCATCCTCACCAGCCGCGGCGGCAAGACGTCCCACGCGGCGGTCGTCGCCCGCGGCATGGGCAAGACCTGCGTCTGCGGCGCCGAGGAGCTCGAGGTCGACGTCCGGAAGCGGCGGTTGACCGCGCCCGGCGGCGTGACCGTGTCCGAGGGCGACGTCATCTCGATCGACGGCACCAGCGGCGCGATCTACCTCGGCGCGGTCCCGGTCGTCCCGTCGCAAGTGGTGGAGTACTTCGAGGGCCGCATCGATCCCGACAGCGAGGGCGTTGAAGACATCGTCGTCGCGGTGCACCGCATCATGCAGCACGCCGACGCGAAGCGCCGGATGCGGGTGCGCACCAACGCCGACACCGGCGAGGACTCCGAGCGCGCGCGGCGGTTCGGGGCGGAGGGGATCGGCCTGTGCCGCACCGAGCACATGTTCCTGGGCGAGCGCCGCGTCCACGTCGAGCGGCTGATCCTGGCCGACAACGACGCCGATCGCGAGAAGGCGTTGGAAGCGCTCCTCCCCCTGCAGCGCGACGACTTCATCGACATCTTCGCGGCGATGGACGGGTTGCCGGTGACCGTCCGGCTGCTCGACCCGCCGCTGCACGAGTTCCTGCCCGACCTGACCGAGCTCTCGGTGCGCGTCGCGCTGGCAGAGGCGAGCGGCCAGCCGGACAAGAAGGACACGCTCCTGCTCAAGGCGGTGCAGCGGCTGCACGAGCAGAACCCGATGCTCGGCCTGCGCGGCGTGCGTCTCGGGCTGGCCGTGCCGGGCCTGTTCATGCTCCAGGTCCGCGCGATCGCCGAGGCGGCGGTCCAGCGGAGGAAGGCGGGCGGCGACCCGCTGCCGGAGATCATGGTGCCGCTCGTCGGGGCCGTGCAGGAGCTGGAGATCATCCGCGAGGAGGCCGAGCAGGTCATCGCCGAGGTGCTGGCCGAGTCCGGTGTAGCGATCGACTTCCCCATCGGGACCATGATCGAGCTGCCGCGGGCGGCCCTGACCGCCGGCCAGATCGCGGCGGCCGCGGAGTTCTTCTCCTTCGGCACCAACGACCTCACCCAGACCGCGTGGGGCTTCTCCCGCGACGATGTCGAGGCGTCGTTCTTCTCCACCTACCTGGAGAAGGGCGTCTTCGGAGTCTCGCCGTTCGAGTCGCTCGACCGCGACGGCGTCGGCCGGCTGGTGCGCCTCGGCACCGACGAGGGCCGGGCGGCGCGGCCCGGGCTGAAGGTCGGCGTCTGCGGCGAGCACGGCGGCGACCCGGAGTCAGTGCACTTTTTCGAGGAGGTCGGGCTCGACTACGTCTCCTGCTCGCCGTTCCGGGTGCCGGTGGCGCGCCTCGAGGCCGGGCGGGCCGTCGTCGCCTCGGAGGGTTCCGACAGTAGGTGAGGGCCGGATCTCTCAGCACAGTGGGGCGCTGGTTCCGGCGCGCGCTGCTGCTGGCCGTCGTGCTGGTGCTGGTCTACGTCGGCTCGGTGGCGGTCCGCATCTGGCTGGTGGCGCGGCACGACGAGCGGCCGCGCTCGGACGCGATCGTGGTCCTCGGCGCCAGCCAGTTCGACGGCCAGCCGTCGCCGGTTCTCCGCGCCCGCCTGAACCACGCCAAGGCGTTGTACGACGACCGCGTCGCCGGCCACGTCATCACCGTCGGTGGCCGGCAGCCGGGGGACCGGTTCACCGAGGCGCAGGCCGGCCGCGACTACCTGGTCGAGCAGGGTGTGCCCAGGAGCGCCGTGACCGACGTCGAGAGCGGCCGGGACACCCTCACCAGCCTGCAGGCCGTCAAGCGGGTCTTCGCAAAGAACTCCTGGGACGCGGCGGTGATCGTCTCCGACCCGTGGCACTCCTACCGGGCCGTGCGCATCGCCGAGGACCTCGGCCTGCGGGCGGCCCCGTCGCCGGCGCGCTCGGGACCGGCAGTGCGCACCCGCGAGACCCAGGTGCGCTACATCGCCCGGGAGACGGTCGCGTACATCCACTATCGAATCTTCGGCCGCAGCGCCGACACCGAGGCCGACGTGCCCGCGCTGTGACCCCCCACCGCCGCGATCTTGAGCTATTTCGATGATGGGAGCGCTCCCACGCCAAAATAGCTCAAGATCGCGGAGGTTTTTTGGTGTCGTAGGCTCCTCAGCGATGACGTACGACGACGCAGCCCAGGCGCGCTGGGTGGCCGAGCCGCCCAAACGCGCGGGCCGCACCGCGTTCGAGCGCGACCGGGCGCGGGTCCTGCACAGCGCCGCGTTGCGCCGGCTGGCAGCCAAGACACAGGTCGTCGAGCCGTGGGCGAGCGACTTCCCCAGGACCAGGCTCACCCACTCCCTGGAGTGCGCGCAGGTGGGCCGCGAGCTCGGCAAGGCACTCGGCGCCGATCCCGACCTCGTCGAGGCCGCGTGCCTGGCCCACGATCTCGGCCACCCGCCGTTCGGCCACAACGGCGAGGTGGCGCTCGACTCGGTCGCGGAGTCCTGCGGCGGCTTCGAGGGCAACGCGCAGAGCCTGCGCATCCTCACCCGGCTGGAGCCGAAGACGTTCGCCCCGTCCGAGCTCGGCGAGGGCCGCAGCGTCGGCCTCAACCTCACCCGGGCGACGCTCGACGCGGCCACCAAGTATCCGTGGCCCCGGTCCGCCAGTCCCCGCAAGTACGGCTTCTATGACGCTGACATCGACGTCTTCCGCTGGCTGCGCGAGGGCGCTCCGGAAGGGCGGCGCTGCATAGAGGCCCAGGTGATGGATTGGGCCGACGACATCGCCTACTCGGTGCACGACTTCGAGGACGGGCTGCACGCCGGCTATTTCACGCTGGCCCAATTGCGCGACGCCGACGAGCGGGCCGCAGTGGTCGAGGTCGCCGCGGCCTCCTACGCCGACGCGCCGGCCGGCGACCTCGAGGCGGCGCTGCTGCGGCTGCAGGCGCGACCGTGGTGGCCGGCGTCGTACGACGGCTCGCACCGCGCGCTGGCCGACCTGAAGAACCTGACCAGCCAGCTGATCGGGCACTTCTGCCAGGCGGCGGAGCGCGCGACCCGCGAGGCGCGCGGCGGGGGACCGCTGCGCCGTTATGCGGCCGACCTGGTGGTGCCGCGCGGGACCCGGCTGGAGTGCGCTGTGCTCAAGGCGGTCGCCGACCGGTACGTCATGCGGCGCGAGGGCGTGACCCGGCTGCAGGCGCACCAGCGCGAGCTGGTGGCCGAGTTGGTCGACGCGCTGCTGGCGCGCGGGCCCGACGTCCTGGATCCTGTGTTCCGGCCGGCCTGCGACCAGGCGCCCGACCATGCGCGCCGGCTGCGAGTGGTCGTCGACCAGGTCGCCTCGCTGACCGACACGTCGGCGATCGAGCTGCACCGCAAGATGACCCGAACGTGAGACAGGCGTAGGACCGCAGGGAGGCGGGCTGATGGCAAGCGACGAGACGTACGTGATCATTGGAGCGAGCCTGACAGGGGCGAGAGCCGCTGAGACGCTGCGCGCGGAGGGCTTCGACGGTCGGGTCGTCATGGTCGGCGAGGAGTCCGACCGCCCCTACGAGCGTCCACCGCTGTCGAAGAAGGTGCTGCTTCGCGACGCCGAGCCGGAGGTGACGTACGTCCACGAGCCGGGTTGGTACGACGACAACGGGGTGGAGCTGCGCCTCGGCGCGCGCGCCACGTCGATCGACCGCGACCGGCACGAGGTGCTGCTGCGCGACGGCGAGCGGCTGGGCTACACGAAGCTGCTGCTCGCCACCGGGGGACGCGCGCGGCGGCTGTCCGTACCCGGCGACGACCTCGACGGCGTCTGCTATCTCCGCACGATGCGCGAGTCGATCCGGCTGCGCGACGCGCTGACCGAGGGGCTGCGGGTCGTGGTCGTCGGCACCGGGTGGATCGGGCTCGAGGTCGCCGCGGCCGCACGCACCCGCGGGGCGGAGGTCTCGCTCGTCGGGCCGCGGCTGAACCCGCTGTACGCCGTGCTTGGGCCCAAGGTCGGCGACCTCTTCGCGCAACTGCACCGCGACCACGGGGTGGAGCTGAAGCTCGGATCCGGAGTGCGGGAGTTCCGCGGCTCCGCCGGGCGGGTGTCCAGCGTCGTCACCGAGAACGGTGCCGAGCTGCCGGCCGACCTCGTGGTTGTCGGTATCGGCATCCAGCCGAACATCGAGCTGGCGGAGGCCGCCGGGCTCGACGTCGTCAATGGCGTGGTCGTCGACGAGCACCTGCGCAGCTCGGACCCCGACGTCTTCGCCGCGGGCGACGTGGCCAACAACTACAACCCGCTGCTCGGCCAGCGGGTCCGGGTCGAGCACTGGGCCAACGCGCTGAACACCGGGCCGGTGGCCGCCAGGTCGATGCTCGGCCAGGAGGCTGTCTTCGACCGGGTGCCCTACTTCTTCACCGACCAGTACGACCTGGGGATGGAGTATTCCGGCTTTGCGCCGCCTGGCAGCTACAACGAGGTGCTCTTCCGGGGTGACCTGGCCAAGCGCGAGTTCATCGCGTTCTGGTTGAAGGACGGCCGCGTGCTGGCCGGGATGAACGTCAACGTCTGGGACGTCATCGCGCCGATCCAGGCGCTGATCCGGTCCGGCAAGCCCGTCGACCGGGCGAAGCTGGCCGACCCCGACACGCCCCTGGACTGGCTCTTGCTTCGCTAGGAGGACGCTAGTCCCGCCGTAGACTCGCCGTGTGGCCGGCCGAATCCGCGACGAGGACATCGCGCTGGTTCGCGAGCGCACCAATATCGCCGACGTGGTCAGCGACCAGGTGACGCTCCGGCCGGCCGGAGCCGGGTCGCTCAAGGGGCTGTGCCCGTTCCATGACGAGAAGACGCCGTCGTTCAACGTGCGGCCCCAGGTCGGCGCCTACCACTGCTTCGGCTGCAACGAGGGTGGCGACGCGATCGACTTCGTCATGAAGATCGACCATCTGTCGTTCGCCGAGGCGGTGGAGCGGCTCGCGGCGCGCGCGGGCGTCCAGCTGCGCTACGTCGAGGGCGGCGCGACCCGGCGCGGCCAGGTCGGCCAGCGCACCCGGCTGGTCGACGCGCACCGGGTCGCCGCGGAGTTCTACGCCGAGCAGCTCGCCTCGCCGGAGGCCATCGAGGGGCGGCGGTTCCTGTCCGAGCGCGGCTTCGACGCCGCGGTCGCCTCCCGGTTCGGCGTCGGCTACGCGCCGCTGGCATGGGACTCCCTGGTCCGCCAACTCCGCGGGCGCGGCTTCACCGACAAGGAGCTGCAGCTCGCGGGCCTGGCGCGCGAGGGCCGGCGGGGGCCCATCGACCGGTTCAGGGGCCGGCTGGTGTGGCCGATCAAGGACGTGACAGGTGACGTGATCGGCTTCGGCGCGCGCCGGCTGCGCGAGGACGACAACGCGCCGAAGTACCTCAACACGCCCGAGACGCCGATCTACAAGAAGAGCCAGCTGCTCTACGGCGTCGACCAGGCCAAACGCGAGATCGCCCGGCGCCGGCAGGCCGTCGTGGTCGAGGGCTACACCGACGTCATGGCCTGCCACCTGGCCGGCGTCGACACCGCGATCGCCACCTGCGGCACCGCGTTCGGCGGCGAGCACATCAAGGTGCTGCGCCGGCTGCTCATGGACCAGGACGAGTTCCGGGGCGAGGTGATCTTCACCTTCGACGGCGACGAGGCCGGCCGCAAGGCCGCGCTCAAGGCGTTCGACGACGACCAGAAGTTCGTGACGCAGACCTTCGTGGCCGTCGAGCCGGACGGCCTCGACCCGTGCGACCTGCGGCTGAAGAAGGGCGACGGCGCGGTGCGCGAGCTGGTGGCCGGGCGGGTGCCGCTCTTCGAGTTCGCCATCCGCAGCACGCTCGAGCGTTACAACCTCGATACCACCGAGGGGCGGCTCAGCGCCCTCGACGCCGTCGCGCCGATCGTCGCGCAGATCCGCGACCGGGGGCTGCGGCAGCGCTACGCCGTGAACGTCGACCGGTGGCTGGGGATGCTCGACGAGCAGTTCGTCATCCGGCGCGTCGCCGAGCACGGCGGGCCGCGTGACGCGCCGGCGCACCGGCCCAGGCCCCGCGACCAGCGGCGCGTCGACCTGACCGATCCGGCAGTGCAGGTCGAGCGCGAGGTGCTCAAGATCGTGCTGCAGCACCCCTTGCTGGCCGGCGCGGGGTTCGACGGCCTCGAGCGCGAGGTGTTCACGGCGCCGCCCTACGCCGCCGTCCGCGACGCGGTCGCAGCCGCTGGGGGAGCGGCGTCGGGCCGGGCCGGCGAGAACTGGGTCGCCGGCGTGCGCGAGCACTGCCCCGACGACTCGGTGCGCGCGCTGGCCACGGAGCTGGCGGTGGAGCCGGTGCATACCGCAGGCGAGCCTGACGGGCGGTACGCCCGGACCTTGCTGGCCCGCCTCGAGGAGCTGCACGCCACGCGCCGCATCGCCCAGGTCAAGTCGCGCCTCCAGCGGCTCAACCCGGTCGAGCAGGCCGATGACTACAACAAGCTGTTCGGCGACCTAGTGGCCCTCGAGCAGCACCGGCGGGCGCTCCGCGAGCGCGCGATCGGCGACCTGTAATGGCTCGGCTCAGCGCCGGCGTCCTGCTCTACCGCCGGACGGGAGGGTCGGTCGAGGTCCTGCTCGCTCATCCGGGCGGTCCGTTCTGGGCGAAGCGCGACGAGGGGGCGTGGTCGATCCCGAAGGGGGAGTACGACGACGGCACGGACCCGGCCGCCGCCGCGCTGCGGGAGTTCCGGGAGGAGACCGGGCACGACCCGCCCGCCGGCGAGTGGATCAGCCTCGGGTCGGCGCGGCAGAAGGGTGGCAAGATCGTCGTGGCCTGGGCGGTCGAGGGCGATCTCGATGTCACGGCGGCCAGCAGCAACAGGTTCACGATGGAGTGGCCACCCCGGTCGGGCCGGACGCAGGAGTTCCCCGAGATCGACCGGTGGGGATGGTTCGACCTGCCGGCTGCCCGGGCGAAGATCCTCCCCGGCCAGGCGGAGTTCCTCGACCGGCTGGCCGAGGAACTCTCCTCTTCTCCGCGATCTTGAGCTGTTTTTCGGCGTGGGAGCGCTCCCATCGCCGAAAGCTCAAGATCGGTGCCTAGGTTGGCTGCTAGCCCTGCGCCGCCTTGGCGAACAGCTCCAGCAGCCCGCCCCAGCCGCCGCCGACCGACTCCCGCATCGAGTCACCGCCTGTGCCGTGCCGCTCGAAGCCGCGGTGCTCGCGCTCGACCCGGGTCGTCTGGGGGCTCTCCGCGACGAACCGCACCTCGATCTCGCTCGCCTTCTCCGGATCGGGCTCGGGCTGCCATTCGGGCGTTATCTGCCACGAGAGCATCACACGATGGGGCGGCTCCCAGGCGAGCACCCGCCCCCACGGGCACTCCGTTCCGTCCGCTGCGCGCTCGAGCCACCGGCCTCCTTGCCGCGGCTCGATCACGGCGGTCTGCATCGGCTGCCCGCCAACCGAGTAGTCGTGCGGCCACCAGGTGCCGAGTCCGTCGGTGAAGACCGCGAACGCCCGCTCCACCGGTGCGTCCACCGTGATGCTGCGGCGCACCGCCGAGTCAGCCGGTTGGTCGGTCATGAGTTCTCCTCCTCGCTTGTGGGGCGGCCTTGCTCGACCGCTTGCTTGAAAGCCGCCAAGGATTGACTCCAGAACTGGTCGAAGTACTCCCGCAGCGCCGCCACGGCGGTCGGGTTGACCTGGTAGAGCCGGCGATTGCCCACCTGGCGGTCGACCACCAGGCCGGCTTCTTTGAGGACTTTGAGGTGCTGGGACACCGCCGGCCGGCTGACCGGCAGGTCGCGGGCGAGCTCGCCGACGGCGCGCGGGCCGTCGGCGAGCCGCTCGAAGATCAGCCGGCGGGTGGGATCGCCGAGCGCGCTCAGCTGCTTGCCTCCGTAAGTGTCCACTTACCGTAAGTGTGAACTCACCTAGTCGCCCTTGTCAACCCTCGCGCTACGGTGAGGCCGTGGGGATCATCGGGCGCCCAGGGCCTCCTCGCGAGGTCGTCGCTGCTCTCGGCCTGGAGCAGGGCGAGCACGTCATCGGGTGGGCGCAAGCTGCCGACGGCAGCGATGTCGCCGCCACCGACCGGGCATTGCGATCCGTCGGCCCGCTGGGCGCGCTACGGCTCGACTGGCACCAGATCGCAACGGCCACCTGGCGGGAGGGCGTGCTGCGAGTCGTCGAGGGCCGGGCCGAGCCGGGGCGCCGACCGCCGATGCACACCTGGCTGCTCGAGCGGCCGGGCCTGCTTCCCGACGCGGTGCGCGACCGGGTGACCGCGAGCATCGTGGTGAACCAGCACGTGCGGCTGGTCGGCCGCTCCGGCGTCCGGATCCTCGGACGACGCGCGCCGGGCACGGACGAACTCGTCTGGACGCTGCGGTTCGACCCCGACCTGGATCCCGCTGATCCGCAGCTACGTGCCCTCGCCGACGCCGAGCTGGCCGACCTCCGCCAGCAGTTGGGCGCCTGACGTGCGGCGGCGGGCGAGTGTGATCGCGGCGGTCGTGGCGCTGGTCGCGCTGGCCGGCGGGTTGCTCTTCGTTGGCACCGCCGACCGGGCGGCTGCGCCCGCGGCGCCAACGGCCGGACCCACCACCGCAGCGAATGCCGTCCCCACCACGACACCGCGCGGCGAGCGGGCCGAGCCGTGGCCACAGCGGCCGGTCGTGCGGCTGCGCTTTCAGGTAGCAACCGACCGCTCGCGGGTCGAGGGCCGTGAGTCCGTCCGGTTCACGCCCGACCTGCGCGTGTGCGAGCTGGTCTTTCGCAGCTGGCCCAACAAGCCCGAGACGGCGAAAGCCGGAAATGCGCTTACCGTAACCGCCGTCTCCGTGGGCGGCCGAGCCGTCCGGCCGCGGGTCGCCGCGGCGGGCGCGCCGGCCGGCTCTCCTGGCTCGCTGGTCGAGGTGCCGCTGCCGAGGTGCGTGGCGGCGGGCACCCCGATCGACGCCGATCTACGGTTCCGGCTCACCCTCGGGGCCGACACCCCGGAACGCGTCGGGTACTCCCCGGCCGACGGCATGGCGTGGTTCGCGACCGCGTTCCCGCTGCTCGGCTGGGAGAGGGAGCGTGGCTGGGTCCGGAACCCGGCGGTCGACCTGTTCGGCGAGACGGCGACCAGCGAGGAGTTCCGGCTCGAGTCGCTCGAGGTGGTCGCCCCGTCCGGCGATGAGGTGCTCGGCGCGGGGGAGCTCGTTGAGGAGGTGGCGGGCCCGGGTGGCACCAGGGTGCACCGCTTCCGGGCCGACAGCGTGCGCGACGTCGCCGCGACGGTCGGGGAGTTGCGGGTCGTTGAGCGCGCTGTCGGCGGGGTCCGGCTGCACGTCGGAGGACCGGTCAGCGGGACGGCCGCGCCGCTCGAGCGGTGGGCCGACCGCACGGCCGAGTCGCTCCGGCGGCTTACCGCGCTCCTCGGCCCGTACCCGCATACGGACCTGTGGGTCACGATCGTGCCCAAGGTGCCGACCGGCATCGAGTTCCCCGGGGCGATTCAGTTTGGCGACGTCGACCCGGCCCGGTTCGGGGCGCTGGTCTCGCACGAGGTCGCGCACATGTGGTTCTACAGCCTCGTCGGCAACAGCCAGGGCCGCGACCCCTGGCTCGACGAGTCGTTCGCGACCTGGGCGCAGGCGGTCGTCGACGGTGACGAGGGGTCCTACCAACTGGCCAACGTTCCGGCCGACGTCGTCGGTCTGGTCGGCCAGCCGATGGTCTTCTGGGCACGGCGCGGCAGCGACTACGGCCCCGGGGTCTACCAGCAGGGCGGAGCGGCCCTGATCGCCGCCCGGCAGAAGGCCGGGACCGCCCGGTTCGACGAGGTGATGCGGGCGTATGTCGACGCGAACGCGCATCAGGTCGCCACGCCCGACGACGTGGAGCGGGCGTTCGCCGGGCTGCCGGAGGTGCTGGAGATCCTGCGGCGGGTGGGCGCGCTCGGTTAGGAGGCCGCATCCCTGCTGAGCAACCGCAGGACCGCGGCCTCGATCGCGCCGCGCGTCGCGAGCTCCCCGTAGGCGGCCTCGGCGCCCACCTGCTCGAGCTCCCGCGCGATCGTGACGCCGTCGTTGTAGAGGTCGATCACGCGGGGGTCGATGTAGGACTTGCGGCACACGGCGGGAGTGTTGCCCAGGTAGTCGGCGACCTCCCGAACGGCCCTCGCGATCGCGCGCTTGCGGGCGTGCTCGGACTTCGGGGCGGCGGTCGACACCGCCAACGCCACCGCCATGAGCACGGTCGCATGCCAGGTTCGGAAGTCCTTGGCCGTGCAGTCGGCCCCGGCGACCTCCCGGAGGTGTCGGTTGATGTCATCGCTCTTGACATCGCGCCAACGGCGGCCGTCGCGGTGGGCGAGCAGTTC
>Ga0184623_10000175_pt1 | contig 26165 bp, 35 predicted proteins | sample PLM1_100_b1_FD_133138 | JGI IMG/M metagenome (GOLD analysis project Ga0184623, IMG submission 133138) | Groundwater sediment microbial communities from an aquifer in East River, Colorado, USA - PLM1_100_b1 | ecosystem: Environmental > Terrestrial > Soil > Riparian zone | place: USA: East River... | reverse complement strand
TTGATGGAATGTGTTTACCCAAAGACACTCAAGCGCTAGCATCGTTTATAAAACAAAACAGAATTGAACCTGACTTATTGGAAATAGCGTTAAATATAAACAAGAAAATCGAAGATTTAACTAGTACAAGTCAATTAGTTTCAGATTCAAAAGAAACTCATTCTTAGAAACTTCCGCCTTCAATAATTCATATGGGGAGAACAATTGCATGACAACATATGATATTTTTGACAGGAACATAAACCACGAAACTAGAAGTAAAAGATGAGAATTAAATTCAATATAGCATAAGGTGTATAAATATTAAAATTGATGCAGAATTATTAATTTATTGATTAAGGATGTGCTATTATAACCATTGAGCAAAGTAAGTATGCCAGGCAAAATTTTTGGAACTGTCATGTCTCATGGATTAAAAGGAAGAATGTTAACAAAAAATGAACTTCAAATGCTATCTGAATCAAGGGACATGGATGAACTAGTAACAAGAATGAAGAATACGGTTTATCTTGATGCATTAGCAAAGCTTACTAAACCTTATACTGCCGATAAGATCGAAAATGCGTTAAAAGAATATTTAGTGAATACACATGCGAAAATGGTCAATATTTCTGGTGGAGCTAGAATTCTTAGCTCATATTTTGTAAAGCATCTAACATGGAATTTAAAGATGGTTTTGAAAGGTAAAGCTCTGGGAAAATCTTATGATGAACTATTGCCCAAGATAAATCTGAGAGCAGAAGAACTGGTTGGTAGACGCGATCTTGTAGTTAAGGCTCTTGTTTCAAAGAATTTGGATGAGGCGATTTCTGCTATTGCCGGGAGTGAATTTGCTGACGATGTTACTAAAGCAGCTACAATATACAAAGATAAAGGAGATGTGAGGGTTTTTGATGTATATCTTGATCATGTCTTCTATCATGATTTAGGCAGGGCAATGAATAGTGAATCACAATCTATGGAGGCAAAGAATATAGTTTCAGTAGATATTGACTCTTATAATGTGCTAGCTATTCTTCGAGGAAAATTTTGGAATCTGTCACCTGATGACATAAATCATCTCATTGTAACCAGTACTTCTAAGGTAACAAAAGACACACTACAAAAAATGATCAATGCTGAAAAAATACCAGAGGCAATCGCAGAATTGTCAACCACAGTCTACAAAGACATAGTTCCCCAAAATCCAACTAGTGATATAGACTCGATATTACATATAGAAAAAGGATTTGAAGATATAGCATTGAAGCGAGCATTGTCAGCTTTTAGAACTATGTTCAGTGTGGGGATTGTACTTGCGGCACTAAAACTTATCATGGTAGAAGTTAGAAATTTGTCAGCAATAGCATCTGGGATTGAACAGAAAATTCCAGGAGAAACAATAGTATCAAAGTTAATTAATATCAACTAGACTTTTCGATTCGATAACACAGATTTCACCAGCCATTTTTTCAAGTGTGGACCGGCCCAATATGAATAACCATAAAAAATATTTTTGGGTATCTAACTAGATTTTTTTTCTGGCCAGACAAGATTTGAATATAGCATCTTTGGAATTAATTTCTTAAATTCCACTCCTTCTCCTCTATACCATTTTGGGAACCATTCGTAAAGATGTAACCTAATCGTCTGAATATATACAATTAATCCTTCAATAAGCATTATGCCTATATTACCTCCGATCAAAACTGCTAGTCCGCCTCCATGCTCGTATGATTGATTGACCGTTACCAAGAGAGCAGCGTGTACCAACAGCATAATTCCAAGTCTGGTATAACTGATCACATTAGAGAGAACCTCAATTATCCTTACTAGGATAACCTCTATGACAATTCCCATCAATCCACCTCCTTCATCATGACCACGTTTTGCAGCTAGTTCTTGTTCTTTTTTTCCTCCGTAAATCATAATTCCCACTGTTGCAAAGATTATTGGAGGTGTTGCTTTGGCAACTAAATCCACTGTTACCCATTTTCCGAATAGATATGTCAACCATGGCACCGGTTCATTATGAGTGACTCCAGAGACTCCAAACATACCTATTATATCATATCCTGAGCCTATCGCGGCAAGTATCAATGCTACTATGGCAAGAAATTGTATTATAGAAGGAATATCATGTGTTAGAATGACAAGTTTGTTTCCTTCGAGGATATCACTTCTAAGTCTTAGAAACAGTGCCATCAACAAGTGTATTATACCAATAGCAACCGATACTTTCAGTATTTTTATGACCTGGTCAAATGTTAATTCTGAAACATTTAGAGCTCCCACTAGACCATCCAATGGCGAAAATATGGGTGCTAATATAGCGATCTCCTCTATGTGAAATCCGAATAATTCTCCTGTTCCTACCCCTGCAATGCTGGCAGCTGCACCGCTTACAGCCAATAATGTTGCCCAAGTCCTTAGACTTCCATTTCCCCTATACCGTAAGTACATTCCCAATCCAAAAAGAAGTAGGCCATGTCCCAAATCTGCAAACATAATGCCATAAAAAACAGGCCACACAAAGGCAATAATCGGAGTCGGATCTACCTCACCATATGTAGGAAGTCCTTGGGTCTCAGTTATTACTTCAAAAGTCTTTGCATACCTGTTATTGAGGAGTAATGTCGGAAGTTGATTTTTAGAATCCTTATCAAAACTGACCGGCTCGGTAATAGAGATATAACTCTTTGTGAGAGACTTGAATCTTTTCTCCATACCGTCTGGGATATATCCCTGAATAACCGCAAAATTCTTTGTTCCTCCTGGCTTTCTTGTTACTTCCAAAATATCTTTTGCGGCTTTTGATGATTCGTACAATGAAAGTAGTTTAGGCAAGAGTGATACTTTCAACTTGGAAATCTTTTTAGTAATTTCTGCAGATTTTTTTTCGAGATCCTTGCATGTCTTCTGACAACGATCAAAAGCAACACTTGGATTTTGTGGCAAATCGGATGGAATTTGTATAGGATGTACATTGAAGCTTCTGAGCACCTTCATGATTTTTTCTGAATCTTCTTGTGAGCCGATGACGGTAATAGAAGATTTCTCATCGTCAAGTTTAAGAGGTTGTACTATCAGATCACTTAAACTATTTTGTATTTCCTTAATATCCTTAGAATTAACAATAAAAATTTCTGCAAAAAATGTCTTTAGCCTACGTAGTTCAGATAATTCCATTTTAAGTTTTGAAGCACTACCAATTGCAGCCTGTGCGTTACGGTATTCCTCAAGTTCCTTTTCAATTTGCTGTTGACTCTTCAGTAAAGATACCGGTTCTTCTAATAGAACCTTACTTTTTTTTTCTAATTCCACAATGAAATTCTGAATATCATTTATCTTATAATCAGTCTTTTCCTGGGGAGCACCTTTAAAAAGAGTAGCCATTACACCAGTTTCGAGTGGTATGCTTAAAGATCTAATAACTTCATCAATCTCTTGAAATAATTTTTGAGCATTTAATAAAAGATCATCGAAATATGGATTACTATGTTCCGAAGGATTCTGCAATGGATGAAACCATTCCATTTCTGCTAACTTACTTACAACCTCGTGAGTTTCGATTCTTGGCAGAATCAGAGTTGTCTTTAGAAGTTTGGCCTGTCCCATAGTATTGAGTTGTTTGATTATTAATTCTCCTTAAAATCTTTCCCTTTTATTTGCTGCAAGGACTTGATCATAATAGCTGTATTCAATTTTCAATTAACCATCCTTAGATATCCCATAAATATCTCCATGTCAGCAGGGAAAATCGTTGTTTTTACTAGCAGCTATCTGACAAAAAATTCGGCTGCGATCTAGTTCAGAGGTACCAGTTTCTAGTAGATAAAAGTAGAGTAATCCGTCACGGATGTATCTCGATCATTGACCTAAGATTATGAACATCATGACGATACCATAGATTGCAATGGATTCTACCATACCAACAAATATGAAGACTCTGGATTGCATTTTTGGATTATCGCTTATCGCTGCCAAACCGGCGGCACCCACAAAACCTAATCCTATACCTGATCCGGCGGCCGCAAGGCCAAAGGCCATTCCTGCACCTATAAGCTTGGATGAACCGGCATCCGAGGTACCTGTTTCATTAGCCTGTGCATATGCCCAATTGTTATAGAAAATTAGAATGCTAGAAGTTATAGCAATGGTCAGAATAGTAACACTAACTTTTTCTCTGTTAACACTCATCATACATGGGTTCGAAATTAAAGGCCATATTTAATTATAACTAAGGAAGGATGAAAGATGCCTGATTTCATATCTAATTTATTGAATGATTTCAGTCATTTGTTATAATTTCCCAAATTGTTTCGTATCTCAACAAATCCTATATTAAGAAAATTCTTATCTTCATTCCTCAACCAGTTAGTTCTAAATTATTACAGTTGACGAGAATTGAAATTTTTGGCAAATAATAGCTTAAGTGTGGTTAAACATTTGAAAGAGCTTTTTTCTTGTAAGAGGAGATATCTTTTTTTACATTTTCAACCATCGAATCATGCTCTGATTGTAAATTTTGTTTTGATTCTTTAAAATATCCTGCTATGACATCGTTATCCATTTTTTTAGCCGCCATCGATATTCCTTGTTTTTTCTATTCTATATTCTTTTTCTTGTCCAAAACGACTTTCACTTTCTTAAGTCTGACAAATTCTTCTCTATCACGCTCCTCCAATGTTCCCTTAATGAAGGATATTGCATTTTGATACTGGGGAATAATAACAAATTCAAGTGCATTAATTAATTTTTGTGTTTTTTCAAGTTCCTTAGCTAGGCTAAAAATAGCATTTTCATACTCTGCAGCTTTGCAAATCTGAGGGAGCATATTCTTTATGAGTTTTGATGCCTTGTCAACATAGACATTTGTTTCGGAAAAACCATATGATAGCTCTTGACCAGCTTCTTTGGTTTTTATCTGTAAAGTAGGAATCTTAACATCCACAATTCTTCTCACATCCACATTTACTTCCATTATTCCTGGAGTCGAATCTGATATTGATTCAAGCGTGGATGTACCTAATGACATGTAGGAATCATAAACTGCTGAATAAATATCAGAGAGTGGAGACCATATATCTCCTCTTGTCTTGTTAGCTTCTTCTATCATTTCATCAATTTTTTTTAGTAAGACTTCTCTTTTATCATCAAGTATTTTGTGAACCATGGTACTAACTTGCAAAGATCTTTTTATTTTTAACAGTTCAATTTTTGTTGCAGTAACATTTTTCCCAAAAGACATTTCGATGAATATCTACTTACTTGTTTCCTTTATAATATTGTTGAATATGTTTGTCCTTAATTTTAGTTAGTTCTCCTTCTGGTAATGTTGCTAGTATATCCCATGCTCTACTTAGTGTTTCATCCAAGTTTCTATTTTCATCAGGACTTTGTTTTAAGAAATGGGTTTCGAAACTATCTCCAGCGTCAAGATATTTCAAATCAACTCCAGTCAAACCCGCCTTTCCTACAATTTCTGCTAGTGCCCTAACCTCTTGCGCCCTAGAATAAGCGTCGTATAATTGGTTACCAACTTCCATATGATCGGACCTAGTTTTTCCTTCTCCAACCCCATCCTTCATTAATCTAGAAAGAGACATCATTACGTTAACGGGTGGATATATTCCCTTTCTGAATAGATCCCTTCCAAGGACAACCTGTCCTTCTGTGATATAACCAGTCAAATCAGGTATGGGATGTGTAATATCATCTGCTGGCATTGACAGAATCGGCATTTGAGTAACACTGCCATTCTTTCCCTTAATTCTGCCCGCTCTCTCATAATTATTTGCCAGATCAGTATACAGATATCCGGGATAACCCTTTCTACCTGGAACTTCTTCTCTTGCTGCACTTATCTCTCTAAGTGCTTCCGCATAATTGGTCATATCAGTTAGTATTGCCAAAACATGCATTCCAAGATCAAATGCAAGATATTCAGCGACTGTTAAAGCCACTCTAGGAGTAATAATTCTTTCAATTGCAGGGTCGTCTGCAAGATTAACAAACAATACACTCCTTCTTAATGCTCCAGATTCTTCCAAGCTCCTCTTGAAATATTGTGCTTCAGAATACTGGACACCAATTGCAGCAAACACTACAGCAAAGTCTTCGTTTGTTCCTACAACAGTCGCTTGACGTGCAATTTGTGCCGCTAAAATATTGTGTGGCATTCCAGAACCAGAAAAAATTGGTAGCTTTTGACCTCTTACCAAAGTCAACATCCCGTCAATAACAGATACGCCTGTTTGGATAAATGAAGTAGGGTATTCTCTACTTTGCGGATTCATTGGTTCGCCGTTAACATCAAGAAATTTATCAGCAACAGGATCAGGTAAGCCATCATTTGGTCTTCCAAGGCCATCAAATACGCGTCCAAGTAATTCTTGTGATACCGGCATAGTCATCATTTTTCCAAGAAACTTGACTCTTGTTCCAGTAATGGCTAAACCAGTCGTTCCTTCAAAAACCTGAACTACAGCCTTGCCGTTCCCTACTTCTAGAACTTTTCCTAATCGTCGTTCACCATCATTTGTTTCTATTTCTACAAGTTCGTCAAATGAAGCTGTTGTTACACCATCTATTATCATAAGTGGTCCTTTTATTTCTGCTATTTTGGTATACTCAATTCCAGTTGTTTTAGACAGATACCTTTACCTCCTCAATGTTCCCTTTGAATGAATCTGAGAGTTGCTTTTCTATTTCATCTAACTTTGAAATCTGCTCATCCGTAACTTCAAATTTTGCTTTTAATAGAGTGGTTATTATTGGCAAAGCTCTAATATCTGCTAATGATTTTCCTTCTTTAAGTACCTTCTGTGCTTCTTTATAGAACTTTACCATAAGTCTCACCAATTTTAATTGTTTAACAGGACTACAATAAGTATCAACCTTATCAAAAGAGTTCTGCTGCAAAATACCAATCTTTAACATTCTAGCTACTTCCATGACAAGCTTCTCTTCATCTGGAAGTGCTTCAGGTCCTAATAATCTAACAATTTCTTTTAGTGTATCTTCACGTTGCAGTATATGATACGATTCAGCTCTCAAGTCATACCAATCAGGGCTTACGTTTTCTTTCCACCATTTAGATATATCTTCAAGATAACCAGAATAAGACTGCATCCAATTAATTGATGGATAGTGTCTAGAATATGCTAATCTAGTATCCAGTGCCCAGAAAGTCTTGATAAATCGAATTGTATGAGTCGTTACTGGTTCGGTAAAGTCCGCGCCTGATGGAGATACTGCGCCTACTATTGTCACAGATCCAGAACGATCTGGTGAACCTAGTGCTCTTATTCGTCCTGCTCTTTCATAAAATTCAGCGAGTCTTGATGCCAAGTATGATGGATAACCTTCTTCTGCAGGCATTTCTTCCAATCGACCTGACATCTCCCGAAGTGCTTCTGCCCATCTACTTGTAGAATCAGCTACGAGAACCACATCATATCCCATATCGCGATAATACTCCGCCATAGTAACACCTGTATAAATTGATGCTTCTCTAGCGGCGACCGGCATGTTACTAGTATTAGCAACAAGTACTGTTCTTTCCATTAACGGCCTTTGAGATCTAGGGTCAATTAAATGTGGAAATTCTACAAGAACTTCTGTCATTTCATTGCCACGTTCTCCACATCCAATATAGACAACAACCTTAGAGTCTGCCCATTTAGCAATTTGATGCAATGTTACAGTCTTTCCAGTACCAAATCCACCTGGAATAGCACCAGTTCCTCCTTTTGCGATTGGAAAATACGTATCGATAATTCTTTGGCCGGTAACTAGTGGTACTGTCGGATCATATCTTTCAGCATAGGGTCGAGGTTTTCTAACAGGCCACTTGTGATACATCTTTAATTCAATTTTATCTGCGTTCTTGCTTTTCGCCTGTGCAATGACATGTTCTAAATCATAATCGCCCTCCTTGACAATTTCAGTAATTGTTGCCTCAGGATAATTTGGTGGAACCAAAATATTGTGAGTTAACAGAGGAGTTTCTTCAACTGTCCCGAGAATAGATCCTCCAAAAATAGTATCATCTTTTTTCACAGATGGATTAAACTTGAATTTTTTCTTCATATCAACAGGGCTGGTAGTTATGCCTCTTCCAATGAATGCCCCAGATTTTTCTGCAATGTCATCCAACGGTCTCTGTATACCGTCATAAATCCTTCCAATAATTCCTGGACCGAGAAGTACCGAAAGTGGTTGTCCTGTACCAACAACCTTTTCTCCAGGCTTAAGACCTGATGTAGATTCATAGACTTGAATAAAAGCTACATCTCCGGTTAATCTGATAACCTCACCAATTAATTTTGATTCTCCAACCTCTACTGTCTCATACATTTTTACTGATGACATTCCATCAGCCTTAACGGCTGGGCCGCTAACCCATACTATTCTTCCCTTTGCGACCATCTACTTAATTTCGCCTCTAAGCAGTTGGACTATATCTTTCCTTATTAAAGGTTTGAGACTTTCAATACTCGAATCAAGTGTGTGATCTAAACTCATTGTTCCATCTACTGAAGTTGCTTTTATTCCACCAATTATATCTATTACCTCATCAGAAACAGTTATTTTCACTTTCTTACGTGTTGATTCTTCTGATGATATTTTTTTTACCAGCTTCAAGTCAGTTTTGTTACATTGTATGATTATTTCAGAACCTAGCTTTGCAATGCTATCTGCTATCATGTTGGTTAACAATTTTTCATAATTTTTTTCGTTATTGCTTTGTGCAAGTTTTTCCCTTGCCTTATTAAAAATTTCATCAATAGCTGATTCGATAATAACTAGCTCCTTGTTCCTAGCATTTAATGTGCTTGAACCTATAATTTGACGTTTCAGATTTTCAGCCTGTTTTTTTGATGATCCGACAATATTGTCATATTCAACTTGAAGATTGGTCTTTGAAGATTCTAAATTTTTCAACGAATTTTGAAGTGCAGAGTTAATCTCAGAGATTAATGCAGATTCTTTTTGAGAAAGAACTTTATCAATAGTTCTTTCTAAAGAATTTAAACTCATTCATTGAATTTTTCAGAATTACGTGATTTTAATCTTTTGATAGGAAAATATCTTAAAGAAAAATAAAATTGGCAGCTTGCTTGTACATATTGCTATTCGATTACATTTTGTACCTGAATCTAGAGTTTGATGTTATTTTACTATACCTTACAACTTGATATGATCATGAACCTCTACATACTTCGCATGTAAACGTACCTTCAGAGAACATTAACACATCTGACCATTCACCACATTCATCACAATATCCCGAAACAGCAGATGCCGGTCTACCAATTTCTCCCCTTATCATAGCCGCCTTCTCAGACACTACATCGACTAATTCTGGAGTAACAGCAATAACGTCAGAAGTGGAAATAATTCCAGCTAATCTGTCTTTATAAACTACTCCCAATCTCTTGATATTATTTCTTCGTAATATGCGCGCAGCCTCAGTTATTCCTTCTCCTGCTTCGACTGTGTGGATCGCTTGCATTACTTTTGCAGCGTCAACTGATGATGGTTCTAAATTACTTGCAACAACTTTTGAAACAACATCCCAGTCAGTAACAATTCCAATAGGTTTTTCGTTTTCGGTAATAATCACACTACCAATATTGTGCTCTTTCATCTTCATTGCAATGTCCACAATGGTATCGGTTGGAGCAGCCGTGATTACAGGACTGTTCATAATATCTCTTACAAGAACTCTTGCCGTCATGTTTGCATCGGTATGTTCTACAAGTTTTTTTGCCACAATATCATTTAGCTAATTTAGTTTAATTGTCTTTCTAATTTTCTTTTTTATAGTCTGACTGTCAGATAAAGATGTCATAGTTACTCTAAATGTACCAATCTTTTATGTCGTTCACAAATTGACCTCTTTCAACGCGTTCGATTTTGGATTGTCCGGATGGCAACGTTCTTATAATTTCATCCAAAACCATTCTTTTTAAATAATCTGATAAATTAGAATCAAATTCAGAAATTACTCTTACAAATTCACTTTTAATTTTCTTTGCCAGGTTCATCGGATCAGAACCACCAGGCAGCAATGAAGCATATACCAAACATCTTTTTCGGATAGCATTTAGCGGTCCACAAACAAGTGTATATCGCTTATTTTCAATTTGAATTAATCCAATAGATAACTTTAATTCAATACCCCTGCAATAATTTCTCTTACCTTCAATTACAAAAGACCCTTTTGGAAGATATTGACCTGTTGGAGCACCTTTCTTTACCTGATTAGGGAATACCCAATATGCATCTGCACTTGACAAGCCGTCCTTCCATGCTCTACTGAAGGAGACCGTTGCTTGAGCCGTCTCCTCTATGGTATCATTATTTTCTTTATTTCTCGCATTCTTTAAAAGAAAAAAAGGGGAACCATGAATTTCTGCGTGAAAAATGATATCATTTTCAGTCATGTGTTTACGTATCACTGCAGAATTGGACGATGCATCTCTTCCACCAATTACTAAATGACCGTCAGTAGTCACAAACCATCGATACCTTTCATACCATTGTTTTGATTCTAACGTATTGAATTGAATTTTTTCATGAATTTTTTGTGTTTTATTCTGTAGTTTTTCAATTCTCGACTTGAGCCCTTCACTTGCTTTATCTATATTAATGGCTCCACGTTCTAATTCTTTTGCCCTAGCAAATAGTTGTGATGAGAATTTTGGAATGCTTGATTCTAACCTAACTCGTTCATTAAGAAGGTCTAAATAACTTAAACCATTTTCATGAACAATTTTGGAATCATTATTTTCTAAAAGAGCCTTGACTGTATTATCTTGCATATCCTGAATACCCATAGACAAAAGTTTCATTAGTTCATGAGCAACAGACCTAAGGGTTTTTGATTTAGAAATGACTTGGATTTTTGCTTTATTCTGTTCTTCCAAATCATGTTCTAGTTCCAAAATTTTCCTATCTGCTTCTTCCGTTTTCAGATTCTTTCCAATCGTGATTATCTCATTGCTCAAAACTTGATCTATCGCATCCATGTATGTCTCGACTTTCTTTACATTAGATACCGTTGCCATGGATATAGGTAACGCATCTACTGCTAATCCTAGCTTGTCTAGAATAACTGATGGTTCATGATTTTTTTCATCAACTACCTTGTTTGTTATTTCTTTAGTTTTTTCATAAATAATCTCTATATCATTATCATTGAGGAGGTTTGCATACATTGTATTAATTCCTGATTGCAATAGTATTTCTTCAACATATTTCCTTGGTAAAGATGTACATTTACCCAACCATTTTAGCAATTCAGTATTGTTAGGTTGTAATCTTGTGCTCTCCTTCATTTTATCTAAGGAAATTTGCAGAACGTCTTCACCTCGAATGGGAGGTAGAACATATTCAGAACCGGTCCTCAGTGTTCTATGTCTTACTTCAACAGGATTTAAGATCCAAAGGATATTCATAGATTCGTCGCATAAGATCATATTGCCCTTTCCAAAAATTTCAACTATCAATACCCTCTTTTTATCATCTCTATTTACAAAATGAATGAAGAAAATCCTCTCGCTTCCGGGTTGTGATACAGAGCTTATTTTTGCCCTTTCCATTTCTCGACTTAATACGTTTACGATTTGGTTTTCTTCTATCTTTCTGTATTTTTTATTTGTAATCCATATCCCTTTAATCGAAACCATAAGCATGATATCAGGCTCTAATGGGTGGTGTAGTTTCAAAAGAATAGAATTTTTTGTGATGGAGTAAATGTCACTTACGTAATAACTTGATGATACCTTGGGACTTATCTTGTTTACAAGAAAATAGAGCTCGATTCCTGATAATTCCATATAAATCAGTTTAGATGAGGATGAATATTAATTAAAAATTCAAATAGTCAATCGAAAGGAATTAAACCTGCAACTAATGTGAAAAAAGTAATTGGATCAACTTGATAAGATATATTATATGAGAGCTTTTTTGGGAGTAATCTGCGGTATTATTCTCGGGTATATTTTTATTGTAAATCCGGCTATCGTTCCGTCTTCTGTTGGTATAATCTTCATAGTAGGACTATTTTTTTATATTATATCTTATATCGTTGCAAAAAAAATTGGATTGAGATTAAAAACTGAAGATAGGAAAAAAATTTCTACCAATGGAATTTTTCCATTTATGTTTTTGCTTTTGATGTTCTTAATCGTCACATATACCGGTCTGTATACAGCAAGTCACTGATCTAAAAGAATTTAATTTAAAAGTATTTTATCTAATCATGATGATATGGAATTATTTAACACCAGGAATCCCAGATGAGCTATTTGAGCGCTCTGAAAATGTTCCAATAACTAAGGAAGACATACGTTCAATTGTTCTGAGTAAACTACGTCTCAGAAAAAACTGTTCGGTAATTGATGTAGGATGTGGTAGTGGAAGTATTACTGTAGAGATTTGCTTACAGGTAAATTCTAAAAAAGTATATGCAATTGATTCGGACAAAAATGCCATCGAATTAACAAGAAAAAATCTAGATAAATTTGGTGTTTCTGCAAATTTGTTTTATTCTAAAGCCGAAGAGATTTTGCCATCACTACCGAACGTAGATGCAATTATCATAGGTGGGACAAAAGGTAAAACTGAAAAAATAATTGAACTTTGCATATCTAAATTAAAGAAGGATGGCAGATTAGTTATCGATACAATCCTAATTGAAACAATGTATAAAGCGTTAAGGACAATAAAGAAGGAAAAAATGCGTGAAATAGACGTTACTCAAGTCACAATATCAAAAGGAAAAGACGTGTCAAGTGGAACAATGCTTATTTCTAGAAATCCCATATTGATTTTATCTGCTACTAAACAGTGATTTTATAGATTAATAATAATTCCTTTTCATTCAGTCGTTATTTGATCTTAGGATTCTATTGCAAGAAGGATTCTTTTTACTTTAAATAACACATTTTTTACAAATCAACTCATGAAGCTTTCGTGTATAGGTTGTGGGCCTGGAGATCCGGATTTACTTACGGTCAAGGCTGTGGATAGAATAAAAAATGCAGATGCTATCTTTACCCCAACCTCAAAGGAGGGCAGACCGAGCATTGCTTTATCAATTGCTAGAAAATACATAGACGAATCATCTACTTCAATTACAAACCTAATATTTCCAATGATAAAAGACAAAGACTCTCTCAGGTTACAATGGAAGACTAATACCCGAATAATAGCAGATGCAGTACATTCTGGAAAGAATTCCGTTTACCTCACTGTAGGAGATCCATCTCTATACAGTACTTGGAATTATATTCACAAAGAATTGAAAGAAAATTATGATGATATAGATATTGAGATCATTCCCGGAGTACCTTCCTTCTTTGCATTCGCTGCTCAGGCAAAAATGAGTTTAGTGGAGGGCGACCAAACTCTTGGTATCGTTCCTGCATGTTATGATCTGGATAAAATAAGACATACAGTTGCATCCTGTGATTCAATAATTTTTCTCAAAGACGGACGTTATTTTGATAGTGTGATTGATATACTCTCTGAAACTGGCTTTAGTGACAATTCCATTATTACCATAGCTCAAGATGTATCTGTAGACAAAGAAATTTTAGAAACAAAGAAATTAAAAGATTTACGAAAAACAAAAAATCCAGTTGGGAAATACTTTTCAATAATGGTGGCTAGAAAAAATGATTGAACCCAATACCATATACTTTGTTGGGTCGGGTCCAGGAGATCCTGAGCTCATTACACTAAAAGCAAAAAAATTATTAGAAAATGCAGATATCATAGTCTATTCAGGATCATTATTGAATCCAAAATTACTTGAATACGCCAAAAAAGATGCAATCCTTCATGATGCAGCTCTGTTGGACAGGAATAAGATTTATGAAATATTAAGGGATTCCACCAGACAGGGAAAAGTTGCAATACGTTTTCATGACGGGGATCCTGCGTTATTTAGCACTATAAGGGAACAGATAGATAAATTAAGTTCAGATGGAATAAATTGTAAAGTTATTCCAGGAATAACTGCAATTTTGGGTGCAGCTTCTTCACTGAATTTAGAGTTAACTCTTCCAGGAATTACTCAAACACTTATTATCACAAGGGCCGAACTCAGAACTCCTGTTCCGGAAAGAGAAAAAATTTCCAACTTGGCGAGACACGGTGCCACTATGGCTTTCTATCTAAGTATTCATTTGATAAGAAACATAGTAGATGAATTGCTTAAAGGTGGAGTCTATCAAAATTCGACTCCTGTTGCTGTTGTTTACAGAGCCACATGGGAAGATGAAAAAATAATAGTTGGAACCCTAGACAATATTGTGGACAAAGTTAAGGAAGCAAAGATAACAAAAACCGCAATAATAATAGTTGGAAATGTCATTACCCCCGGTACTTATGAGTTTTCAAAAGTTTATGATCCACAATTTACACATGGATATAGGAAAGCAGATAAAGCCAAATAGTGCGTTAGGAGGTAACAAAAAGAGCTTGATATGGTCTATGGTTTCTCGATTCTTTTTTTCCGACTAGAAAATTTCTTCGTCCTTCCTGATGCCGCCTAATCCAGCCTTGACTTTTGAGGCGCATTCAATACAAATATCTTCTGAGAAAGGGAAGCTTTTCATGCATTCCTTACCTACAGGTTTTCCACAATTAGGACAGTCTTTGGTAGGCGTTTGTAAATTACACAAGGAACAAATTTTATTTTTCATCATTATGAATAGTGGCCTTGAAGGCTAAAAATATATCGCATACATTTTCTTTCTTAACTATGTGCTAAAGCAACAATTCTCAATTTTTATAAGAGTACAAGAAAGAAAATTATTGAAAAGTACTCATGCTTTTTGTTAAGTCATGACAATGGAATTCTTGAGATTTTTTTTTGATTAATATTCGACCAGGCTCCCATCACATTTTCTTTTATTTCTGCCTAGTTTACTCCCGTTATTTCATTAATAATTATTTCAGTGGCGTGCATTGGCGGTCAAGCCATTGCAACATAATCACCAATATTGCCTGTTTTTTGTAAGGAAGCTGGAATCAAATTATTTTTTGTAAAACCCAATGAGATAAGTTTATGCTTAATAGCATCTATCAAATTATGTTGGCCATGTACAATCAAATAAACAGTTTTATTATAATCAATTGTCGACATTTTCCTATCTGCCATTCCTATAAAGATAATTATCTATATAATATTGTTGATAAAAATCTTGTTATCGAATTTTGATCTCCATATGTCAATGATCCTCCCTGAGGACATTTCAGAAAGAATATCTTCTTTTATATCAGGAAGATTGGACTTTCCTTTTGTTAAAAAGGATGAATTAATATCAGTTTTATACTTGTATGGAAAAAATAACACAATAATCAGTCATCCAGAGAAAGTTCTTACAATTGCAAAGAAAACCGTTGAAAGATTAGAACATAGTATCCAAAACTATAGGAACGGTCGTAAATCTTTTTTTGATTCAGAATTTTCACGGAATAATTACATACGTAGGCAATTACAAATAACGGTTGATAACAAGAGTGAAAATGACAAGGATACGCCAGATATCAATAACAGGAGAATTATAACTGATCCTGTTATATTGTCAGAATGTTTTTCACAACACGTAGCCTTCTATGATCAAAAGTATTCGTTTTTCTTTTACGGCCCGCTGAAGGACAATGAATTAACACATGACCTTCGTAATTTGTTATCTGGCAAAATAGTTATGTTGGGATACAATAAAGAGCATGATGAACTCCCATTCGATCATCCTATAATTCCCTTGTATATCTGGGCTAAGGAGAACCTTCTCCACAAGGACTAAACGATAACATATGATATTATGCTTTGAATCCAACTACCCTAATTCTGATAACGTACTAATTCAGAGGATCAAGTTTTGATTAAGTATTTTTGATATTTATTTCTGATTTTGATTCTGATAAATCTATTTTGTTTAAATTATGGGAATGGTAACTGAAATGGTATTATAGATGATAAAGTATTTCTAGTACCGATATTGTTATCTTCATCGTTTTGTGCCTCATCGTTTTGTGCCTGAGAAGTTAGCGGCAAGAATGGGAATATTCTAATGTCATTACCCAAACAAGAATCAAAAATTCCACAATACTTAAAGTATGGTGATTTAAGATCCTTTTCATAGTTCATCCAATATGGAGAATAAATAGTAATACCAGACGCAAATATGTTTTGGAAAGGCATAGCAATAGTAAAGATAGTAATAGTAAAGATAGTGAGCAAGAAAAAGATGACTAATGAATGATATTTTTTGTCTTTGTCTTTGTTCAAATCAATATGAGATTTAATACTTAGTATATTTAGAATGCTTTAACAAAATTAATAAGATAATTGGATAAATGAATGCAAGAATCTAATTCCTAAAGAGGTAATATACAAAGCTACCTTTAGTATTTGCTAGAAAAAATCACAGAATTTTTTTCTTAAAAATTGATTGGATATTTATTAATTCTATGCAGTTACCATTTCCACAAAGAATTTTCTGAATCCTTTTAGATATGATTATCATGGTAGAAATTAAGTAAAGTCAAGATTTGACATTCATGCTCAAAACAAATTATCTGAGAAATAATTATGGATGATTATGTTATATTCTAGATATAATGATAGAAATGTAGATGAATGAAAAGATAATTGATATACGAAAACTTTTGTCCAAAATGGATTTGGACAATTCTGACTTTCTTAATTTCTTTGATCTACAACATTTACAGGTGGGTATATTAAGACTAAAACCCGGTGAAAAAGATACACAAGAACCACATCCATCAGATGAAATATACCTAGTTTTAGAAGGAGATGGATTTATAGAAATAGGAAAAAAAGCATACATCTTAAAGAAGGATCTATTCATTTATGTTCCTGCCAGAGTAAAACATAGATTTTACCCTGCATATACATAGTTTATTATCTAGTTACGCTCAATTATTGTGAAGAATGCATCAAAAATTAGTGCAAAAACACATTGAAAAAATAAAATTGTTTGAACAATCTATAAAATCAGAAGAGACCAGGAGGGTATACATAGTTTATTTAAAAAAATGGGTGGATTATCTGGGCAAAAAGAATATTATGTTACAATCAGACCCCAGGAAGATAGAGGAGCATATAAGAGACTTTATAATATCAATGAAGGAACAATCTAAAAGTTATTCTGCAATCCATAATTATGTTTCTGCAATAATCAAATTTTATACGATTAATGACATTGTCCTAAACAGTAACAAAATATATCGGTTTATGCCCGATAAGAAGAAATCAAATAAAGATAGGGCTTACACTCATCAAGAGATTCATAGGCTGTTGGACATTGCAGATGAAAGGATGCGGGCCGTCATATTATTGCTAAGCTCTACCGGTATGAGAATTGGAGCTATTCCTGATTTAAGATTAAGGAACCTGGAAAGAATTTCAGAATTTGCAATTTATAAAATAACTGTGTATGAAGGATTTAATGAAGAATATTTCACTTACTGCACACCTGAATGTACTATAGCTATTGATAATTATCTAAATATGAGAAAACGTTATGGTGAGAAACTAGGCGGACATTCCTTTTTAATCAGAGAGCAGTTTGATATCAGGGATCCATTTGCTATATCAAAATGCCAGAAAACAGTATCCAACACATTAGCAAATAAGATAATTGATCTTGCTATTCGTTCAGGTATAAGGGAGAGAGCGGTTTTAACTAAAGAAACAAGACACCTTGGAGGAAGATTAAGAAAAGATGTTGCCGTTTGTCATGGTTTTAGAAAGTTCTTTACTACCGAACTAATTAGGAAAAAGGTTAATCCTGAAATAAGAGAGATGTTATTAGGTCATACCATAGGTTTAGCTTCTGCTTATTACAAACCTGATGATGATGACTTTTTGGAAGAATATCAAAACGTAATTGATAATTTAACCATAGATCCAACTAATAGACTGCAAAGAACAATTGAAACTCTGAAAATTGAAAAAAGTGAATTGGAGATGCTTACTGCAGATGTTGCGGAATTAAAGAGAATGATGAAAAACAAACATGGTAGGATAAGATAAAAATAACGGAGAAATAATTTATTTATTTTTTCTTATTTCTTCCCTTTCTTTTTCGTTTGCTTCAGAATATTCTTCTTCCACAATGTCGGATGCAGTTAATATACTTCTAATGAAATACATAATAGATTCTCTGTACACATTCGACACTAGAGTCTCTTGTAAAAATGGATCCTCTTTTCCAGGTGAAGTATCATGAACATATTCTTTCGCACGTTCTAATAAATCACGACAAATAGCCGCTGCAGTTTCTATCTCCATTTCCTGTTGTTCCTTAAAATGTTTTTGAATATGAAGTCTAAGAGATTTTTTAATCTTAATAATTTTAGATTTCGGTTTTGGTTTTTCTTCGTTTTTCATTCAATAATTTCCTCAACTGTCACATGTAATGGATTCTTTAATTTCTTTATTGAATCATGGTGTTCCTTAGGTACTATGATTATAACCTTATCTCCTTGCTGACTGTATTTAGCGACAAATTCCATTTTCTTCTTAGTCAAATCTAAATCTATTGTAGTCTTTGGCATACGTCCGTATTATTATATCTTCCAATATTTAATGTATACGATTGGACACAAGCAATATATACCGGACACCATAGTATACATATTAGAAATGTCTGATTACGTAATGAAAAATGGAAAGAAGGTTCGAGCATGTAAGTACGAATGTAGCCAAATGGTCGCATGGGATGATTCCAAAAAATATTTTGTAGAAGTGGACAACAATGAAGTACAGCACACTCAAGATAGATGCAAGGCCTTCAAAGAGATTCACCAAGATCCAGACAAAAAGAAAGCAGTTGAAACGATTAAGGAAATTGAAAATACAAATCAAAATCACAATCAAATAACTCTGGAAATGGTTACAAAGAAACTGGAATCCATCGGTATTATCATAAACGTGGAGAGGTTGATGAAATAATGAGTAGGACTAAAGTAGATAATCACGACATGTATTACCAGGATCAGAAACAGGGAATTGTTGAGGTTTTTGTTACCCTACGCTTACCTGTAAATATGTATGAAGCCGCAGCCGGTCTTTATAGAGTCGCAAATTATAGATCGTTTGATGATTATGTGTATGATTGCGTAATAAATGATCTTGAATTATTGAGCCAAGGTGAAGTTGCTGACGATATGGTCATAAAGAAAGTAAGCCATAAAAACTCTCCCTGGGCGCAAAATCAAAAACAACATTGGTCCGGAGTACTTAAGAGACTAAAAGAGCAAGATAAAATAAAAGAAAAAAATCACTGTAAAAAATGCGGTGAATGGAAGGAATTTGATAGCAGTGTATGTTCAGAGTGTGGAGAAATAAGCAAATGACTACAAAATTAAGAAAAGGTGAAATATTCTGTATTCAATGTCATCAATTAAGTTTAATATGTATGCATGAAGATTGTCCTAATTGCTGTGAATTATGTAAAGAGGGTAATAAGAAATGATGCCACAAGAAAACCAATCTTATACACATTCCTTAAAGTTAGAAGAAACTGCAAAAGGGATTAATTTCAGTACATGTTTATTCTAATGACCAAGAAAAAGCAATAGAGGAAGCCTTCAATACTTATCTAAAAGCCAAAATGACCGCAATGAATAATAAGATTCCATTAGCACCTGTAGAAAATAAACAGTGACTACACTTTTCTAAATTCTGGACAGACACACCTCTTACAAGAATGGGCAGTTTCTCCCCCAGTCAAATAATACTGGTGATGATCTCTAATGTGACCACAAACGCACAAATCGTATTTAGCCTCCATCTTATTAATCCCGTTAAATAAAATGAGAAACTAAGCCTTTAATTTATCGTATTTTAAAATTTTTTATTCGTTTTTAATTTTAAAGCATTTGTCACAATATCTTTCAATCAATGAAATACCATCCATATCATAACTTGCTATCTTTGTAGGCATTTTTTGACATATTGCACAGTGACCACCCATTATTTTTCTAATATAATTTCTTTTCAGATGTAGTGATAGATATGGATCTTCTAATTTTTTCTTTAGGAATTGTAATTTATCGTCTGGAATAACAATTGGCGTTATAGTTGGTTTTGGTCTTTTCATTAGTGGTTTACTTTGTTACTCCAATAGGGCTCAACTTCTCCGGTACCGATAGTCCCCTTGTCATAGTATAATTATAACACAATTAGGTATAATTATGCTTGCTTTACTTTCTTGATCTCAAATTCACATTCTTTGAAGTTAGAAGAAACTGCAAAAGGTATTAGACTATCAATCCACTGCTATGCGGCTGATAAACAAACAGCAATCAATGAAGCAATTGCAACATATTTAGAAACTAAACAAAAGTGTGAAAAAGAAAAAATACAAATCGCACCGATGGAAGTGATAAGTAAGTAATGAATCAAAATCTATTTTGTAACTTCAAAAAGTTGAGCATATTAATAACAATGTGTCTTTATATTAATGTGGTAGTTGCCTTTTGGTGATAAATAAAATGAGGATTTGTGTTAACTGCAATTCAGATAAAACGTATATTGGAAAATCAGTAAAAGGAAAACCATATGAAGTATGGTATAAACACAAAGATGGTTATCTCTGTAAGAAATGCTATAATAAATTAATATATAGTCTAGATATAAGAAAAACAACCCTGAAAAATAAAAGATAGATTTAGAACGTTTAGAACAATGGAAACGTGATAATCCTGATAAAGTCAGAAAAAGTAAAAGAAAATGGTGTGAAAAAGAAAAGATACAAGTAGCACCAATAGAGATGGCAAGTAAGTAAAATGAAATGTATTAAATGTGGTGTAGAATTGGATTCAGATTTAGATTCAAAAATATGTCCACCTTGCGATATGGAGATAAAGGGTATGCAGATTTTTAAATCGATGGAACTAGATAAAATATTAGATCTGTACATTGAGGATGCAATAAAAAAGCAACATTTACCAAATGGATTTAAGATATCTGATGATGCAAGGACATTTATTAAAAATGTAATTCCTAAATTAGTGGAAGATTATAACGATGTACATGTAGTCAATTACTCAATAATGTGTTTTTTCACGGGATATGCACTGGGTAATAGTAATAAGTAATGACTAGTTTTTGTTTTGACTTTCAGAAACACATGATTGTATCATTATCATTAAGTGCGGCAACTTTGATAGTTGGACTTGCAATTCTGGTGATAAAATAAAATGAAAGGACTAATAATATTTTTTGCCATTATGATAGTAGTTATCATTTTTGCATGGGTTTATTATGAAAACGCGTGGGAACGAGCGGATAAAATGTTTGCCAGAGGTTGCACTGCTACGACTGCAAGTTGGACAGGTATACCAACAACTTTTAAATGCCCAGTGAGTGAAAAATAAATGTTTGAATTCTCTACTTTTGTAATAATATTTTCTTGTGTTTGTTTTATGATATCTTATCTGGTAAGTAAGTAATGATATGTCATGACTTCTCAAAATGGACTGTAATATCGTTAACGTTAACGGTTGCGACGTTAATCGTTGGACTTTTAATTTTGGTGACAAAGTGACAAGAAATGAGTGAAGAATTTCCAATTAGAGAGGAGGACGAGGAACGAATCAAAAATGATTTTAAGTTAATGAAATTTCCTTGTATTAGATGCGGTTTGCAGGACATAGCAATAAATGAAATTCAACCGTATGCTGACGGAATTAATTTCCGCGGTGTTGGTCAGCCTGCAAATCCTAAAAAGGATATCGAAACGACATTCTACGTTACTGGACTTTTATTCTGTAGAAGGTGTAACCATAGATTTCACGTGAAAATATTGGATCAAGGACCTCGGAATACAAATCTTTATTTCAACAATATGTTAACTTAGAAGCATGGCCAAGTTTACAGCTGAGCAAAGAAGATCTCCCTCTCCTCTATGTGATTCAGGTTTTAAATTGAACAGTTCACCATAAGCAGATGCGTTATGTATGGGTCGAACAATACCTTCGTTCCGAATTGCAGCAGAAATGGAAAGAAGAAAGTGGAAACCGTTTAGGCAAGCATTGGATAAGAGCGATAGAAAGATGTTTGACGAAATGTTCTCTTACTCTCGATTGTATAATTCGGCATGTAGCATGGCTTGTAGACCAGTCTTAATACATCCGATCCTTATGTCGATTATATTTGAACATTACAAGCAATTAAGAAAAATAGTAAGTGAAACGCTTACTGACGAAATAGAATTATGAATTAACTTTGCTGGACTTGTAATTTTGGTGACAAAGTAGTAAAGTAAATGGCTTTAGTAGAAATTCCTCAACAATATACACATTCTGCAATGATAGAGGACACGGCAAAAGGCATAAGGGTTAATGTGCATATCTATACTAACAGTTTGGAATCAGCAACAAATGAGGCAATCAAGTTATATCAATCTATTAAACAGAAAGCCAAAATGGAAAACATACCCGTTGCTCCAATGGAGATTGTTAAGTAAAATGAATCTTTGTTTTGACTTCCAGAAACACACAATGATAACATTGGCTAGTGTGACCATTACCTTGGTAGTAGGCCTTATAATGTTAGTTGCTCATGCACAAACTGATATAGATCAACCTAGAACATTCATGGTTGTTATACTAGTTTTGCGTTTGGTTTTGATTTAATAAATAGGTTTACGCCGAAGACCATAGATCCAACTGATCCAGAAGTGAAACAACTTATAAAAAATATGTGCAACTTTTACCATGAAAAAACTGGTATTTGGATTACAATGTCTGAAACTAATCTAGATCCTACATTAGGAAAAGAGTTTTATGATAAATACACATCAAAACTATCGCCGTCATTGAAACAACAATTTGATAATCCTTCGCTTTATGAGTAAATTATTTGATATTATATCCCTTCAAACTTAGCCTTAGAAACCTGATAAAAAATCCAATCTAGGATTCTTAATTCACTATGCAATGGATCGGCTTCTATTAAAGAATTCATTTGGTTTATTTTATCTATCGAGGAAGATCCGCAGAATCAAGTACGCGGCTGTTACTAGAGCGAGGACCAGAATCAGATCTAGAACCTTTTTCAAGTTTAAGGGAAGAATGTGAAACATAGATAGAAATTATATGATAGAATGGATACTTATAATTTTGTTATATCCTCATAGAATCAATTAGCAGTATGAGGATTTAACATACCAAGTGCTTTATCGAGAGGGAGTTATTGAAGTTAAATAAGGTTGAATATTCGTCTTAATTCAAGTTAAAGGAATTATATTGCTAAAGATTTTAGTATCTGGAATTTTACTTTCAATAGGATCATATAGAAAAACATAGAGGTGTGGATGAGAAATGAACATTAGAATTAACGACGAATATGAGCATGCTATGCACTGTATTTATATAACAACTTCTTATGTAACCGTCATATGACAAATAGTTCCGTGAGTATCATAAGGACAGCAATAGTACTGTCTTTCGCTGGCCTATGTTTTTCGGGCTCCTTTAGTGCTTTACAGTATTTTCCTACCGTTCAAGCACAAACACAAGCGGGCGGTTCTCAGCCTTCGCTTGAAGAATTGAATGTACAGATGGCTCAGATTTCCTCTTCAAATAAACCAGAAGATATCGCCACCCTTGCTTACATATGGGGATTTCCGCTTGTCACTATGGAAAGACAGTTCAATTATGTGACCAGTCCAAATATTCCTCCTGGACCTGGACGGGGTCCTGCTAATTCAGTTTCGTGTGCTCGTGACCTTACAAATGCCAGTTTCACTGACATTGTCAATCCTAATTCTGACACTTTATACTGCCTATCACAGTTGGACCTCACGAATGAACCGGTGGTGGTTGTTGTACCGCCCATTAGTGATAGATATTTTTCATTCCAGTTCCTTGATGCGTATACAAACAATTATGACTACCTTGGACAACGCGCTTCTGGAACAACCGGTGGTACCTACTTGGTTGCGGGTCCAGAATGGAATGGACAAGTTCCGGAAGGGATGTCAAAGATATGGACTCCGACAAACCTTGCTTGGCTAATAAATAGGATATTAGTAAAAGGACCAGCAGACGTGACTAATGTCAATGCAATACAAGATAAGATAATTGTTAAACCATTGTCTGTGTTTCAAGGAAACACTACCACATCATTACAACCCGCGGTAACACAAGCCAATGCTTCAAAAGAAGTTCCAATTGGGCCTCAGCCCTCGTTAATTGCCCTTACGGGTATCAAAATTTTTGACGAAATAGGTGCTGCAATGATTGGTAACCCGTTAAATCCGCCTGACCCGGTACTTGTGACCAAACTTGCTAGTATTGGTATCGGCCCTAGTAAAGTACCATCGACAGAAGCAAATGATACCATAAAGACAGCACTTCAAACCGGCATAACAGAAGGTCAAAAAATGATAGACGCAAGGGTTGCAAAGTTTGGGACAGTGGTAAATGGATGGATTTCAAATGCACAAGCAGGAGTTTTTGGAACTGACTATCTTTTCCGTGCTGCTGATACCCAATATGGATTTGGCGCTAATATTGGACAGGAAGCTTTCTATCCACTCGCATTTACAGACAGTCAAGGAAAGCCTTACAGCGGCAACAGCAGTTATCTAATACATTTCGAGCCAGGACAAACTCCACCAGTAGATGCTTTCTGGTCTATTACAATGTATAATGACAAAGGCCTTTTCGTAGACAATCCCATAAATCGTTACTCAATAGGCAAGTACACTGAGGGACTAAAGAACAATACTAATGGCTCCCTTGATATCTACATTCAGAACGCTAGTCCTGGTGCAGACAAGGAATCGAATTGGCTGCCATCTGCTGAGGGGACATTTACTATGGTTTTGCGTATGTATCTGCCACAACCACAAGCACTCAATGGAACATGGCAACTACCAGTTGTACAGACTGTAGGCTAAGTATGTAACTGGTTATTCTAATGTATTCACGGGTATAAGGTAACCTCTTTTTTTATTTTATTTAATATTATATCCCTTCAGACTAAGATGTAATCCTTCTAGTAAATCATCATATGGAGTTTGATCTTTATCTAATGTTAACTATTTAGCATATGCAGTTCTTAAAGTTATTACTTTATCATGGTCTTCTGTTATAGCAATCTGATTAACATGAATAATGTTCTATTCATAAATTCAGATTTAACGTAGTAGAGAAGACACTGTTCTTTTTTTAGCACTTGTTCTTACCCACTCTACTTATACTATGTTTAGTATCATTTTCTGATAACAAACCTTGAACACAAAAAATGTGTTGATGCTTGTAGTACTGTCTACAGGAATGTTGACAGCACTAACAGCAACAGCGATGTCACAGATAGAACCAGCATTTGCTGACAAAAACAAAAAAGAGTGTGAAGACAATGGTGACAACAACTGTAACGACAATACCCAGAAGATAGAACAGGAGAATAAATGTAAGATAGAGAATGAAAATGAGCGCGGTAGCGACGGCAATTCTAACACCAATGACCTTATTTGCTTGGAGTTCGCTCAAAATCCGGAAGATGGGGATGCAATCGTCATAGATGATGACGATGTAAGTAACGAACCAGGAGACGTCGTGATTTGTCACAGAGCATCTGGAAACCCAGAACAATCGCAAACATTAAGCCTGTCTCAAAATGCAGCGAACAGTCATTTAGCAAACCATCCATTCGATACGACTGGTCCTTGCCCTACAGATGAAGTCTTCGGACCAACAATACCCTGACATGTATCAAAAGTACGTAACAGGTAACACTGTGCTACTCACTACCCACAATACTTTTTTCTTTAGTTAATTAACAGATGGATACGAGAGTAATTAATTTATTTTACGTTGTAACCTTTCAAACTTAGCCTTAAAGCATCTAGCAAATCATCATAAGAAGTTTGTTCTTTGTCCAATTTAAAGGACAAATACGAGAGTAAATAATTGTGTATCCTGTCCGAGATCCTAAACTAAAAACGAATTATCACTAAGTTTGTCCAGCCATCATCTTTTGCCAAAGTATCCGCTCTTCTCGTATTATACTTGATTTGTATCTGTAATACGTCCTTCTTTTTATTCCCAATTCATCCATTATTTCCTTATCAGATTTAGAACACTCTAATAGGTTTCTAACTTTATGCTTCCTTAGT
>Ga0184623_10000173_pt1 | contig 26326 bp, 21 predicted proteins | sample PLM1_100_b1_FD_133138 | JGI IMG/M metagenome (GOLD analysis project Ga0184623, IMG submission 133138) | Groundwater sediment microbial communities from an aquifer in East River, Colorado, USA - PLM1_100_b1 | ecosystem: Environmental > Terrestrial > Soil > Riparian zone | place: USA: East River... | reverse complement strand
CTCACTTGTCGTCACCCTTCTCAACCTCGCCGGAGCGGGCGGACGCGGTCGCGCTCTTGCCCTTCGGCGCGCCGGCCACGAAGGCCTCCAGCGCGGCGGAGGTGAACACGACGTCGTCGCTGACCAGCACGTCGTAGGTGTTGAGCTGGTCCGGAGCGATGAGGTGCACGCTCTGGATGTTGCGCAGGCTCTTCCAGGCGGCCTCGTCCGTGCGGGGGATGACCACCAGCACGTGACGCGAGGTCGCGATGTTGGCGATCGCGCCGACGGCGGTCTTCGTCGACGGCTTCTCGCCGACCACGAGGGACTCGAGGACGTGGACCCGACCGTTGCGGGCCCGGTCGGAGAGGGCGCCACGCAGGGCGGCAGCCTTCATCTTCTTCGGGGTCCGCTGCGAGTAGTCACGCGGCGTGGGGCCGTGGACGACGCCACCACCGACGAACTGCGGCGCACGGGTCGAACCCTGGCGGGCGCGGCCGGTGCCCTTCTGCTTGTAGGGCTTGGCGCCACCGCCGGAGACCTCACCGCGGGTCTTCGTCTTGTGCGTGCCCTGGCGGGCGGCCGCAAGCTGGGCCACGACGACCTGGTGCATCAGCGGGATGTTGGCCTGGACGTCGAAGATCTCGGCCGGCAGCTCCGCCGTGCCCGCCTTCGAGCCCTTGGTGTCGAGGATGTCAACCGTGGTCACTTCGCCACACCACCCTTCGCGAGCTCGGCCTTGGCAGCGGTACGGACGAGCACCAGACCACCCTTGGGGCCGGGGATGGCGCCCTTGATGAGGATGAGGCCCTTGTCTGCGTCGACCCTGTGCACGACGAGGTTCATCGTGGTGGTGCGGACGTTGCCCATACGGCCGGCCATACGCAGGCCCTTGAAGACGCGGCCCGGGGTCGCGCAGCCGCCGATGGAACCCGGCGAGCGGTGCTTGCGCTGGGTGCCGTGGCCGGCGCCGAGGCCCTTGAAGCCGTGGCGCTTCATGACGCCCGCGGTGCCCTTGCCCTTGCTGTTGCCCACGACGTCGACCTTCTGGCCGGCCTCGAACACGTCAGCGGCCAGCTCCTGGCCGGTCGTGTACTCGGCGGCGTCGACGGTACGCAGCTCGACGGTGTGGCGGCGCGGCGTCACGCCAGCCTTCTTGTAGTGACCCGCCAGCGGCTTGGTGACCTTCCGGGGGTCGACCGCGCCGAACGCGAGCTGGACGGCGGAGTATCCGTCCTTGTCCGGAGTGCGCACCTGGGTGACGACGTTCGGCCCGGCCTTGACGACGGTCACCGGAACGATCCGGTTGTTCTCGTCGAAGACCTGGGTCATGCCGAGCTTCTCGCCCAGGAGGCCCTTGATCTGCCTGTCCATGTCTGTCGCGGTCCCTACAGCTTGATCTCGATGTCGACACCCGCGGGCAGGTCGAGCCGCATGAGCGAGTCAACCGTCTTCGGGGTCGGGTCGAGGATGTCGATGAGGCGCTTGTGGGTGCGCATCTCGAAATGCTCGCGCGAGTCCTTGTACTTGTGCGGCGAGCGGATGACGCAGTACACGTTCTTCTCAGTCGGCAGCGGCACCGGACCTGCGACAGACGCGCCGGTACGGGTCACCGTGTCGACGATCTTGCGCGCCGAGCTGTCGATGACCTCGTGGTCGTAGGCCTTGAGCCGGATGCGGATCTTCTGTCCCGCCATGGTGGCTTCGGTGTCCTTCTTCTTCGATGACGCTGCTGACTGGGGTGACCATGGCCAGCTGGCTGGCCTCGCGGTGCGGCGGCCGAGTGGGTTGCGACCCGGCCGCCGCCCTACGCGGTCTTACTTGTTGATCTTGGTGACGCGACCGGCGCCGACGGTGCGGCCACCCTCGCGAATCGCGAACTTCAGGCCCTCTTCCATGGCGATGGGCTGGATGAGCGCGATCGTCATCTCAGTGTTGTCGCCAGGCATGACCATCTCGGTGCCCTCGGGGAGGGTCACCACGCCGGTCACGTCCGTGGTGCGGAAGTAGAACTGCGGGCGGTAGTTGTTGAAGAACGGCGTGTGCCGGCCACCCTCGTCCTTGGAGAGGATGTAGACGTTCGCCTCGAAGTCGGTGTGCGGGGTGGTCGTGCCCGGCTTGATGACAACCTGGCCGCGCTCGACGTCCTCACGCTTGATGCCGCGGAGCAGCAGACCGACGTTCTCGCCAGCGCGAGCCTCGTCGAGCAGCTTGCGGAACATCTCGACGCCGGTGACGGTCGTCGTCTGCTTGCCTTCCTTGATGCCAACGATGTCGACGGTCTCGTTGACCTTCAGGATGCCCCGCTCGACACGACCGGTGACCACGGTGCCGCGGCCGGTGATCGTGAAGACGTCCTCGATCGGCATGAGGAACGGCTTGTCGACCTCGCGCTCCGGCTCCGGGATCGACTCGTCGACAGCGTTCATCAGCTCAAGGATCTTTTCGCCCCACTCGGCGTCGCCCTCGAGCGCCTTGAGCGCGGAGAGACGCACGATCGGGGTGTCGTCGCCCGGGAACTCGTACTGGTTGAGCAGCTCACGGACCTCCAGCTCGACGAGCTCGAGGATCTCCTCGTCGTCGACCATGTCGGCCTTGTTCAGCGCCACCACGATGTACGGAACGCCGACCTGCTTCGCGAGGAGCACGTGCTCCTTGGTCTGCGGCATCGGGCCGTCGGTCGCCGAGACCACCAGGATCGCGCCGTCCATCTGCGCGGCACCGGTGATCATGTTCTTGATGTAGTCCGCGTGACCCGGGCAGTCGACGTGAGCGTAGTGACGCTTCTCCGTCTGGTACTCGACGTGCGCGATCGAGATGGTGATACCGCGCTGCCGCTCCTCCGGCGCCTTGTCGATCTGGTCGAACGGCGTGAAGGGGTTGATGTCCGGGTACTTGTCGTGCAGGACCTTGGTGATAGCCGCGGTCAGCGTGGTCTTGCCGTGGTCAATGTGACCGATGGTGCCGATGTTGACGTGCGGCTTGGTCCGCTCGAACTTCGCCTTCGCCACTGGGTCCTCCTGTGGACTGATTACGTGGTACGCCGTACGACGCGTCTGGGACAGGGACTGCGGTCCGGGCTATTCGCCCGTGGCCTTCGCGATGATCTCCTTCGCCACGTTCCCGGGAACCTCGGCGTAGGAGTCGAACTGCATGGTGTAGCTCGCGCGGCCCTGGGTCTTCGACCGCAGATCGCCGACGTAGCCGAACATCTCCGACAGCGGCACCACGGCGCGGACGACGCGGGCACCCCCGCGCTCCTCCATCGCCTGGATGAGCCCCCGCCGGGAGTTGAGGTCACCGATGACGTCGCCCATGTTGTCCTCCGGGGTGACGACCTCGACCGCCATCATCGGCTCGAGCAGCACCGGGTCGGCCTTCCGAGCGGCTTCCTTGAACGCGATCGAACCCGCGATCTTGAACGCCATCTCGGACGAGTCGACCTCGTGGTAGGCACCGTCGAGCAGGGTGAGCTTGATTCCGACCAGCGGGTAGCCGGCCAGCACGCCATACTGCATGGCGTCCTGGGCGCCGGCGTCGACCGAAGGGATGTACTCCTTCGGGATGCGACCACCGGTGACCTTGTTCTCGAACTCGTAGCTCGGACCGTCCGAGGTCTGGTCCAGCGGCTCCAGTGCGATCTGCACCTTCGCGAACTGACCCGACCCACCGGTCTGCTTCTTGTGGGTGTAGTCGTGCTTCTCCACCGTGCGACGGATCGTCTCGCGGTAGGCGACCTGCGGCTTGCCGACGTTCGCCTCGACGCCGAACTCGCGCTTCATCCGGTCGACCAGCACCTCGAGGTGGAGCTCGCCCATCCCCTCGATGATGGTCTGACCCGTCTCCTCGTCGTTGTGGACCTTGAACGTCGGGTCCTCTTGAGCGAGCTTCTGGATCGCGGTGCCGAGCTTCTCCTGGTCCGACTTGGTCTTCGGCTCGATGGCGACCGAGATGACCGGGTCGGGGAAGGTCATCGACTCCAGGATGATCGGGTTGTTCGGGTCGCACAGCGTGTCACCGGTGGTGGTCTGCTTGAGGCCCTGGACGGCGACGATGTCGCCGGCGCTGACGCTCGGCAGCTCCTCACGCTTGATCGCGTGCATCTGGTAGATCTTGCCGATGCGCTCTTTGCGGTCTTTGGTGGAGTTGATCACCGGAGAACCAGCGTCGAGCTTGCCGGAGTAGACCCGCATGTAGGTCAGGGTGCCGAGGTGCTTGTCGCTCTGGATCTTGAACGCCAGCGCGCTGAACGGCTCGCTCGGGTCGGGGTGGCGGGTCAGGACGGTCTCGCCGTCCATCGCCGTGCCCTCGATCGCCGGGACGTCCAGCGGGCTGGGCAGGTAGTCGACGACCGCGTCGAGCATGGGCTGGACGCCCTTGTTCTTGAACGCGGAGCCGGTGAGCACCGGGTTGAGCTTGCCGCCGATCGTGGCGCGGCGGATACCGGCCTTGAGCTGCTCGACAGAGAGGTCCTCGCCGCTGAGGTAGGCCTCCATGATCTCGTCGTCGGCCTCAGACAGGGTCTCCAGCAGCAGCTCGCGGTACTCCGCGGCCTGCTCGGCCAGCTCAGCCGGGATCTCCTCGATGTTGTACGCCTCGCCCAACTTGGCCTCGGCGGGGTACACGAGGGCCTTCATCTGGACCAGGTCGACGACGCCGGTGAAGTCAGCCTCGCTGCCGATCGGCAGCTGGATAACGAGCGTGGTGGCGTTCAGCCGCTCCTTCATCATCTCGACGCAGCGGAAGAAGTTCGCACCGGTGCGGTCGAGCTTGTTGACGAAGCACATGCGCGGGACGTTGTACTTGTCCGCCTGGCGCCAGACCGTCTCGGTCTGCGGCTCGACACCGGCCACACCGTCGTACACCGCGACCGCACCATCGAGCACCCGCAGCGAACGCTCCACCTCGACGGTGAAGTCGACGTGGCCAGGGGTGTCGATGATGTTGATGTCGACGCCGTTCCACTGACACTTGGTAGCAGCGGAGGTGATGGTGATGCCCCGCTCCTGCTCCTGCTCCATCCAGTCCATGGTGGCGGCGCCATCGTGGACTTCACCGATCTTGTAGTTGATACCGGTGTAGAACAGGATCCGCTCGGTCGTGGTTGTCTTACCCGCGTCGATGTGGGCCATGATCCCGATGTTCCGGGTATCGGCCAGGGCGGCGTTAGTAGCCACTGCTCTTCTCTCTCAACTCGTCACTGTGTAGAACAGTCGCGGGTGTTTCACCAGCGGTAGTGCGCGAAGGCCTTGTTGGACTCCGCCATCTTGTGCGTGTCCTCGCGGCGCTTCACCGCGGCGCCGAGGCCGTTGCTCGCGTCCAGCAGCTCGTTCATCAGCCGCTCGGTCATGGTCTTCTCGCGGCGCGCCCGGCTGTAGGTGATCAGCCAGCGCAGCGCCAGCGTGGTGGCGCGGCCAGCGCGCACCTCGACCGGCACCTGGTAGGTGGCGCCACCGACGCGGCGGCTCTTCACCTCGAGGGCGGGCTTGACGTTGTCCAGCGCACGCTTGAGCGTGATCACCGGGTCGGTGCCGGTCTTCTCACGGGCGCCCTCGAGCGCGCCGTAGACAATGCGCTCCGCGATGGACCGCTTGCCGGAGAGCAGCACCTTGTTAACGAGGCTCGTGACGAGCGGGGAGCCGTAGACCGGGTCGACGACGACCGGGTGCTTCGGGGCTGGGCCCTTGCGGGGCATTAGCTCTTCTCCTTCTTCGCGCCGTAGCGGCTGCGGGCCTGCTTGCGGTTCCGGACGCCCTGGGTGTCCAGCGAGCCACGGATGATCTTGTAGCGAACGCCCGGGAGGTCCTTCACACGGCCGCCGCGCACCAGCACGATGGAGTGCTCCTGCAGGTTGTGGCCGACACCCGGGATGTAAGCCGTCACCTCGATGCCGCTCGAGAGCTTCACACGCGCCACCTTGCGAAGCGCCGAGTTCGGCTTCTTCGGCGTGGTGGTGTAGACGCGCGTGCAGACGCCGCGCCGCTGCGGGCTGCCCTTGAGCGCCGGGGTCTTGGTCTTCTCGACCTTGTCCTGGCGGCCCTTGCGGACCAGCTGCTGGATCGTGGGCACCGGGTCTCCGCTTCCTTCTCGAACAAGCTGTCTGGTCTTGCTGGTTTCGCCGGGGGATCCCGGCTTCCTCCGACCCCCGCGGTCGGGCGTGTCGCCCGCACGAGGCCCCGAAGCGGTTATACGCCGCTCACTAAGGGGAGGTTCACGCGCAGCCCTACTGGGCGCGCGAGGGTGCCCGGATACTCCCCCAGGCACAAGAGTGAAGACTACCTATGTGAATGCCGCAGGTCAAAACGGCGCCGGTCACACCGCGTTGAACAGGGCGTGTGCCTGGTCACAGGGCGGCGGGAGGGCCCGTCCAGGACCTCCCGCCGGCCCTCGAACTAGCTGAGGCTGCTGGCGCCGAGGTTCGCGACGTTGAGGACGACCACCAGGACGATGATCAGCAGCGAGACGCCGATGCCGACGCTGCCGGTGATCAGGCCGACCTTCGCCTCCTTGTCGCCACCCTTCATACCGCCGGACTGGGCGATGTTCTTCCTGGCGACGATCCCGAGCACGACGCCGACGATGCCGGCGATCAGGCCCAGGAAGCCGATCGGACCGCAGCAGCAGCCGAACAGCGCCAGCGGGGTCGACGCGATACCGAGCCCCATGGCGGCCTGGGCCATCGGCTCGGTGCGAGCCGGGACGGGCATTCCATACGGATCCTGCCCGTACGGCGCAGCGGCACCGGCCACCGAGCCGTAGTTCGGGTCCTGGTAGCCGCCAGCCGGGTATCCGCCGGACGGGTATCCGGGCTGCTCACCGTAGGCCGGAGCTGGCGGGTAGCCGCCGGACGCCGGCGCGCCGCTGACCGGGTCATACCCGCCCGAAGTGGGCTGGCCGTACGGGCTGGGCGGAGTGCCGTACCCGCCGGACGTCGGCGCCGCGGGCGGAGTGCCGTAGGTCGGCGGGGTGCCGTAACCGCCCGAGGTGGGCGACGCGGGCGGCGGGTAGCCACCGGACGCGCCGCTCGTGGGGTCGTAACTGCCCGCCGACGGCGGGTTGCCGTAGCCGGGCGGAGTGCCGTAACCGCCGGACGTGGGCGCTGCGGGCGGAGTGCCGTAGGTGCCGGCTCCCGGTGCGCCGCCGGCCGGGTCGTAGCCACCCGGGGTGCCATAGGTGCTGGACGGCGGGGCGCTCGACGGCGGCGTGCCGTAGGTGCTGGACGGCGGGGCACTCGACGGCGGGGTGCCGTACGTGCTGGACGGTGGGGTGCCGTAGGTGGTGGCCGGCGGCGTGCCGTACGTGCTCGGCGGCGGGGGCTCGTACCCGCCGGGCGTCGGGGCCGGCGGGGTGCCGTAGCCGCCCGACGTGGGCGCGGCCGGCGGGGTGCCGTAGGTGGTGGCGGGCGGCGTGCCAGGGCTGCTGTAGCCGGTGGGCGTGCCGTAGCCGCTGTCGTACCCCTCGGACTGCGCGGGTGGCGTGGACGGTCCGGGCTGGTCGTACGGCGACTGGTCGTACGGCGACTGGTCGTAGTTCGGCAAGCTGTAACTCGGGCTGTGCGGCGCCACGGGCGGCTGCTGCCCGCCGGCCGGCCCGCCCGAGGACGGCAGGCTGTAACCACCCGGCGGAACCTGCGACGGGTCGATGGCGGTGGTCTCTTCGGACGGCGCCACATCCCGCTGATCGGGGCCCTGGTCGGGCTTCGGCTCGTGGCCGGGCTGCTCGGTCATCGTTCTCCTTCTGCGCTACGGCCCGCGCCGACCGCCGGTCGGGTCCCCCTGCTGCCGGTCACGGCTGGACCAGCCCGGAACACGTTGCCAGATCGGCGGTCACCTAGTCCACGCGACCAGCCCGAACGTGCCGAAGACGTGCCCTAGTCCACATTGTCGCCGAACTCGGGGGCCGGATTGGCCCCATAAGTCAGCAACACGACGATCAGAAACACGACGAGGACGATGACGCTCACCGCGAGCGCGATCCAGCTCAGGAAGACGCCGGCCCGCAGCGCGCCATCGCCAGCGAGGAAGCCTTCCGCCTCCTCCAGCTCCGCCCGGGCGCCGCGCGCGAGGGCGAGCGCCAGCACGGCCGGGACCGCTCCGCCGATGCAGAACATGAGCAGGATCGCGGTGATCCCGAGCGCGAGGATGCCGGTGGCCTTCGTCGACGTGCGCACGTCGGGATCGAGCGGGTGCCGCAGCTGGTCAGCAGGTACCGGCGCCGTCCAGCCGGCGGCCGGGTACGGCACTCCCCTGGGCTGGCCACCGGGCGGCGGCACTAGCGGGCTCGTCACCGCTTCATCATGCCGAACGCGCATCCGGTTTATCCCGCCGACCCAACCCCAACCCCCAACCCCCAACCCGTTGAGTTGTGGAGTTTCGAGGGTCGGGCGGGCCCGACAACCCTCGAAACTCCACAACTCAACGGAAGCCAGCGGACGTCGAAGGGGCCCCGGACGGAAAGTCCGGGGCCCCTTCGGATCAACTCAGCGGTTGTAGCCGCCGTAGTCGAAGTCGTCCAGCGGAACGGCCTGGCCACTGCCGGTGCCGAAGCCCCCGTACTCGCCCTCGTCGTAGGACGTCATCGAGTACACCTGGGCGCGCGCCTCCTCGGTGGGCTCGACCCGGATGTTGCGGTACCGGTTGATGCCGGTACCTGCCGGGATGAGCTTTCCGATGATCACGTTCTCCTTCAGGCCGAGGAGCGAGTCGCTCTTGGCCTGGATCGCCGCATCGGTGAGGACGCGGGTCGTCTCCTGGAAGGAGGCCGCCGACAGCCACGAGTCCGTAGCCAGCGACGCCTTGGTGATACCCATCAGCACCGGACGTCCCGAGGCCGGCTCAGCGCCCTCGGACACGACCCGCCGGTTCTCCGACTCGAACTGGGAACGCTCGGTGAGCGAGCCCGGCAGGAACTCGGTGGCGCCGGAGTCGATGATCGTCACCCGGCGCAGCATCTGCCGGACGATGACCTCGATGTGCTTGTCGTGGATCGACTGACCCTGCGACCGGTACACGTTCTGGACCTCGTTGACCAGGTGCAGCTGCACCGCGCGGGGGCCCTGGATCCGGAGCACCTCGTGCGGGTCGATGACACCGTCGGTGAGCTGCTCGCCCACCTCGACGTGGTCGTTGTCGGCGATCCGCAGCCGGAGCCGGCGGCTGACCTTGTCGTAGACGATCTCGTCACTGCCGTCGTCCGGCACCACGACGATCTTCCGCGACTTGTCGGTCTCCTCGATCCGGACGCGGCCGGCGACCTCGGAGATCGGAGCCTTGCCCTTGGGCACGCGGGCCTCGAACAGCTCGACCACACGCGGCAGACCGTGGGTGATGTCGTCACCGGCCACACCACCGGTGTGGAAGGTACGCATCGTCAGCTGGGTACCGGGCTCACCGATCGACTGGGCGGCGATGATGCCGACCGCCTCGCCGACGTCCACGAGCTTGCCGGTGGCCAGCGAACGGCCGTAGCAAACGGCGCAGACGCCGAGCGCCGACTCGCAGGTGAGGACGCAGCGCACCTTCACCTCGGGCACACCAGCCGCGACCAGGGTGTCCATGAGGACGTCACCGAGGTCAGTGCCGGCCGGCACGACCACGTTGCCCTTGGTGTCGACCGCGGCCTCGGCCAGGGTGCGCGCGTAGACGCTGGTCTCCGCGTGCGGGTCCCGGACGAGCTTGCCGTCGGTGACGGTGCCGATCGTGACCTTGACGCCACGGTCGGTGCCGCAGTCGTCCTCGCGGATGATCACGTCCTGCGAGACGTCGACCAGACGACGGGTCAGGTAGCCCGAGTCGGCGGTCCGCAGGGCGGTGTCTGCCAGACCCTTACGGGCACCGTGCGTGGAAATGAAGTACTCCAGCACGGACAGACCCTCGCGGAAGCTCGACTTGATCGGCCGCGGGATGGTCTCGCCCTTGGGGTTGGCCACCAGACCACGCATACCGGCGATCTGCCGCACCTGGATCATGTTTCCTCGGGCACCCGAGTTGACCATCATCCAGATCGGGTTGGTGCGTGGGAAGTTGAGCTCCATCGCCTTGGCGACCTCGTTGGTCGCCTTGGTCCAGATCTCGATGAGCTCCTGGCGGCGCTCCTCGCCCGTGATCACACCACGCTGGTACTGCTTCTCGATCTTGTCGGCGTCGGCCTCGTACTTCTCCAGGATCGCGGCCTTGCTCGGCGGCGAGACGACGTCCTCGATCGAGATCGTGACGCCGGCCCGGGTGGCCCAGTAGAAGCCAGCCGACTTGAGCGCGTCCAGGGTGGCCGCGACCTGCACCTTCGGGTACCGCTCGGCGAGGTCGTTGACGATCGCCGAGAGCTGCGGCTTCCGGACGTCGTAGTTGACGAACCGGTAGTCCTCCGGCAGCGCGTCGTTGAAGATCACGCGGCCGAGGGTGGTCTCGACGAGCACCGGCTGGCCGGGCTCCCAGCCCTCGGGAGCGGTCCAGGCCTCGCCCTCGCCGTTGTCGACGCTGGCCACGTCCGCAAGCCGGATCTTGACCTTGGCCTGCAGGTGCAGCTCGTGGTTGTCGGAGGCCATGATCGCCTCGGCGTACGAGCCGAAGATCCGCCCCTCGCCCGGCCGGCCCTCGCGGACCGCGGTGAGGTGGTAGAGCCCCAGCACCATGTCCTGGGTCGGCGCGGTGATCGGACGACCGGACGCCGGCGACAGGATGTTGTTGGACGACAGCATCAGGATCCGGGCCTCGGCCTGCGCCTCCGCGGACAGCGGAAGGTGCACGGCCATCTGGTCGCCGTCGAAGTCCGCGTTGAACGCGGTGCAGACGAGCGGGTGGATCTGGATGGCCTTGCCCTCGACCAGCTGCGGCTCGAAGGCCTGGATGCCGAGGCGGTGCAGGGTCGGTGCACGGTTGAGCAGCACCGGGTGCTCGGTGATGACCTCTTCCAGGACGTCCCACACGACCGGGCGCGAACGCTCGACCATGCGCTTGGCGGACTTGATGTTCTGCGCGTGGTTCAGGTCGACCAGCCGCTTCATGACGAACGGCTTGAACAGTTCCAGCGCCATCTGCTTCGGCAGGCCGCACTGGTGCAGTTTGAGCTGCGGGCCGACGACGATGACCGAACGGCCGGAGTAGTCGACGCGCTTACCGAGCAGGTTCTGCCGGAACCGGCCCTGCTTGCCCTTGAGCATGTCGCTCAGGGACTTCAGCGGGCGGTTACCCGGACCAGTGACCGGACGACCACGGCGGCCGTTGTCGAACAGCGCGTCGACGGCCTCCTGCAGCATCCGCTTCTCGTTGTTGACGATGATCTCGGGAGCACCCAGGTCGAGCAGGCGCTTGAGCCGGTTGTTCCGGTTGATCACGCGGCGGTACAGGTCGTTCAGGTCGGACGTGGCGAACCGGCCACCGTCGAGCTGCACCATCGGGCGCAGGTCCGGCGGGATCACCGGGATGCAGTCCAGCACCATGCCGGCCGGGCTGTTGCGGGTGTTGAGGAAGCTGGCGACGACCTTGAGCCGCTTGAGGGCACGGATCTTCTTCTGACCCTTGCCCGAGCGGATCGTCTCGCGCAGGTTCTCGGCCTCGGCGACGAGGTCGAAGCCGAGGACCAGCTTCTGCAGCGCCTCGGCACCCATGCCGCCCTCGAAGTACTCACCGAAGCGGTCGCGCAGCTCGCGGTAGAGCAGCTCGTCCGGGATCAGCTGCTTGACGTCGAGCTTGCGGAAGGTGTCGAGCACCTCGTCGAGGCGGTCGATCTCCCGCTGTGCCCGGTCCCGGAGCTGGCGCATCTCACGCTCGCCGCCCTCCTTGACCTTGCGGCGGACGTCGCTCTTGGCGCCCTCGGCCTCCAGCTCGGCGAGGTCGGCCTCGAGCTTCTTGGCACGGGTGTCGATGTCGGAGTCACGCCGCTCCTCGACCCGCTTGCGCTCGACCGAGATCTCGGCCTCGATCGTCGGCAGGTCACGGTGGCGCGCCTCGGCGTCGACGCTGGTGATCAGGTACGCCGCGAAGTAGATGATCTTCTCGAGGTCCTTGGGGGCCAGGTCGAGCAGGTAGCCCAACCGGCTCGGGACGCCCTTGAAGTACCAGATGTGGGTGACGGGAGCGGCCAACTCGATGTGGCCCATCCGCTCACGGCGCACCTTGGCGCGAGTGACCTCGACGCCGCACCGCTCGCAGATGATGCCCTTGAAGCGGACCCGCTTGTACTTCCCGCAGTAGCACTCCCAGTCCCGGGTGGGACCGAAGATCTTCTCGCAGAAGAGGCCGTCCTTTTCTGGCTTCAGCGTGCGGTAGTTGATGGTTTCTGGCTTCTTGACCTCACCGTGCGACCACTGGCGAATGTCGTCAGCTGTGGCGAGGCCGATACGCAGCTCGTCGAAGAAGTTGACGTCGAGCACTTGATCAATTCCCTCTTCCGGGGTCTGGCTGTCCGATGTCGTCTGTGGGGAAACCCGGGGCTCTCAGCGAAAGCCCCGGGTTCATCCGTTAGACCTCTTCGACGCTGCTCGGCTCCCGCCGCGACAGGTCGATACCCAGCTCTTCCGCAGCGCGGAAGACCTCGTCGTCAGAGTCACGCATCTCGATCTGGACGCCGTCGCTGGAGAGCACCTCGACGTTGAGGCACAGCGACTGGAGCTCCTTGAGGAGCACCTTGAACGACTCCGGGATGCCGGGCTCGGGGATGTTCTCGCCCTTGACGATGGCCTCGTACACCTTCACGCGGCCCAGGACGTCATCGGACTTGATGGTGAGCAGCTCCTGCAGCGCGTACGCGGCGCCGTAGGCCTGCATGGCCCAGCACTCCATCTCACCGAAGCGCTGACCACCGAACTGCGCCTTACCACCCAGCGGCTGCTGCGTGATCATCGAGTACGGGCCGGTGGAGCGGGCGTGGATCTTGTCGTCCACCAGGTGCAGGAGCTTCAGGATGTAGATGTAGCCCACCGAGATCGGGTCGGGGAAAGGCTCCCCGGAACGACCGTCGAACAGGCGCGCCTTGCCGGACTCACCGATGAGGCGCTCACCGTCACGGGTCGGCAGGGTCGAGCCCAGCAGACCGGTGATCTCGTCCTCACGGGCACCGTCGAAGACCGGGGTGGCCGTGCGGGTGTTCGGCTCGGACGAGTGGGCCTCGATCGAGCGCAGCGACTTCTTCCACGGCTCGTCGTCGCCGTCGATCTCCCAGCCGGTCTTGGCCACCCACCCGAGGTGGGTTTCCAGGACCTGGCCGACGTTCATCCGGCCCGGGACGCCGAGCGGGTTGAGCACGATGTCGACCGGGGTGCCGTCGGAGAGGAACGGCATGTCCTCCGGCGGCAGGATCTTGGCGATGACGCCCTTGTTGCCGTGGCGGCCGGCGAGCTTGTCGCCGTCCTGGATCTTCCGCTTCTGGGCGACGTACACCCGGACCAGCTCGTTCACGCCCGGCGAGAGCTCGGCGCCCTCGTCCCGGCTGAACACGCTGACGCCGATGACCTTGCCGCGCTCGCCGTGCGGCACCTTCAGGGAGGTGTCGCGGACCTCGCGCGCCTTCTCCCCGAAGATCGCGCGGAGCAGGCGCTCTTCGGGGGTCAGCTCGGTCTCACCCTTCGGGGTCACCTTGCCGACCAGGATGTCGCCCTGGTCGACGTCGGCGCCGATCCGGATGATGCCGCGCTCGTCGAGGTCGGCGAGGATCTCCTCGGAGACGTTCGGGATATCCCGGGTGATCTCCTCGGCGCCGAGCTTGGTGTCCCGGGCGTCGACCTCGTGCTCGTCGATGTGGATCGAGGTGAGGACGTCGTCCTGCACGAGGCGCTGCGACAGGATGATCGCGTCCTCGTAGTTGTGGCCCTCCCACGGCATGAACGCGACCAGCAGGTTCTTGCCGAGTGCCATCTCACCGGAGTCGGTGCACGGACCGTCGGCGATGATCTGGCCGGCCTCGACCCGGGCACCCTCGGCCACGATCGGCCGCTGGTTGATGCAGGTGCCCTGGTTGCTGCGGCGGAACTTGTGCAGCAGGTAGGTGCGGCGGGTGCCGTCGTCGTGCATGACGGTGATGTAGTCGGCGCAGAGGTCCTCGACCACGCCGTCCTGCTCGGCGACGAGCACGTCACCGGCGTCCTTGGCGGCGCGAGCCTCCATGCCGGTGCCGACGAGCGGCGCTTCGCTGCGCAGCAGCGGAACGGCCTGACGCTGCATGTTCGCGCCCATGAGGGCACGGTTGGCATCGTCGTGCTCGAGGAACGGGATCATCGCCGTGGCGACGGAGACCATCTGTCGCGGCGAGACGTCCATGTAGTCCACGGCGTCCGGGGTGACGTAGTCGACCTCACCACCCTTACGACGAACCAGCACGCGCTCCTCGGCGAACCGGCCCTTGGCGTCGAGCGGCGCGTTGGCCTGCGCCTTGACGAACCGGTCCTCCTCGTCCGCGGTGAGGTAGTCGATCTGGGCCGTGACGACGCCCTTCTCGACCTTGCGGTACGGGGTCTCGATGAACCCGAACGCGTTCACCCGGGCGAACGTCGAGAGCGCGCCGATGAGGCCGATGTTCGGGCCTTCCGGGGTCTCGATCGGACACATCCGGCCGTAGTGCGACGGGTGGACGTCACGGACCTCGAAGCCGGCCCGCTCACGCGAGAGACCACCCGGGCCGAGCGCGGACAGGCGCCGACGGTGGGTGAGGCCCGCGAGGGGGTTGGTCTGGTCCATGAACTGGGACAGCTGGCTGGTGCCGAAGAACTCCTTGATGGAGGCGACGACCGGCCGGATGTTGATCAGGGTCTGCGGCGTGATCGCCTCGACGTCCTGAGTGGTCATCCGCTCGCGGACCACGCGCTCCATACGGGAGAGACCGACCCGGACCTGGTTCTGGATCAGCTCGCCGACCGTACGCAGGCGACGGTTGCCGAAGTGGTCGATGTCGTCGGCCTCGAAGTTCTCCACCGAGGTGTGGAGCTTCACCAGGTACTCGATCGTGGCGACGATGTCGTCCTCGGTGAGCGTGCCCGTGATGATCGGCTGGGCGACCTCGAGCTTCTTGTTGATCTTGTACCGGCCGACCTTGGCCAGGTCATACCGCTTCGGGTTGAAGAAGAGGTTGTCCAGCAGGGTCTGGGCGTTCTCCTTCGTCGGCGGCTCGCCCGGACGCAGCTTGCGGTAGATGTCCAGCAGGGCCTCGTCCTGGCTGGCGATGTGGTCCTTCTCGAGCGTCGCGAGGATGATCTCGCTCCACGAGAAGTGCTCACGGATGCGCTCGTCGGTCCAGCCGAGGGCCTTGAGCAGTACGGTGACGGCCTGGCGGCGCTTGCGGTCGATGCGGACGCCGATGGTGTCGCGCTTGTCGACGTCGAACTCCAGCCAGGCACCCCGGCTCGGGATGACCTTGACGCTGGAGACGTCCTTGTCGGACGTCTTGTCGGGGTCCTTGGAGAAGTAGACACCCGGCGAGCGCACCAGCTGGGAGACGACGACCCGCTCGGTGCCGTTGATGATGAATGTGCCCTTGCTGGTCATCACGGGGAAGTCACCCATGAACACGGTCTGGCTCTTGATCTCGCCAGTCGTGTTGTTGGTGAACTCGGCCGTAACGAACAGCGGCGCGCAGTAGGTGAGGTCCTTCTCCTTGCACTCCTCGATCGAGGCCTTGACCTCTTCGAAGCGCGGGTTGGAGAAGGACAGGGACATCGAGCCCGAGAAGTCCTCGATAGGACTGATCTCCTCGAGGATCTCCGCGAGCCCGGAGGCGGCGTGCGGGTCACCGGAGACGCGGGCCTGCCACGCCTCGTTTCCGATCAGCCAGTCGAAGGAGTCCGTCTGCAGAGCCAGCAGGTTGGGCACCTCGAGCTGCTCCGAAATCTTCCCGAAGGAGATTCGGAGCGGTCCGTGCGGGTTGCCTGCGCTGTTCCGAGAGGTGGTCTTGCCGGGGCGGGAGACTGCCAAGGTGCGTCCTTCCGAGGACCGTCGCCGTCGTTGTGCGCGCACCCCGATCGACCCGCGTCAAGGCGGGCACGAAAGTCGGAAGGCAGCGCAAACTAGCAGTGTAGCCGCAAGGCACACTGCTGTCCACTCGGGCGTCGGGAGGTCGGAATCACCAGACCAGACCCCTCCAATCGTTAGCCGCCCGTGACGCAGCGCGATCAACAAGAAGCGTGCCCGCGCTCGGGCTCCCGGTCAAGGGGTTGACACGCGTTGAGTGCACGTTTCGCCCCTTAATCCGGCCGATATCGCCCATCCGGCGATGATCCGGGCGCGGCTTACGGTGTCTGATGCCGGACATATCGACCTGCTGGCGGGGTGCCACGGGGCGGTTTGGTGCCCGTGTGATGCGGCGCGCACGCTCGTGCGGCGCGCCGCATCACAGGGCCAGCCGTACGCCCGCCCGCCCGGCCGCCGCCGTCCGCGGCTCAGAGGGCTTCGATCTTCTCCGCCCGCCAGCCGGCGCCGGTCTCGACCATCGTGATCCGGACCCGGGCCTGATCGACCTTGGTGCCCTGGACGCGCGTGCTCTGGGTGGCCTGGTCGACAAACAGCAGGGTGACCACGCGCCCCGGCTCGGCGCTGACCACCGAACTGGCCTTCACCGTGGCCTTGACGACGGCCTTGTACTCCTTGGCGACCGGCGCCACGGTCTTGCTGGTGTCGGCGTAGTCCTTGCGGAACTGGCCGGTGGTGAGCTTGGTCGCGGCGGCGATGTCGGCGTCGATCCGGCGGTGGTCGTACGACAGGATCGTCTCGGCGGCAGTGATCGAGGCGGCCAGCCCATCGCGGCGGGCATCGTCGGCGCCGGCGGCCTGGTGGTCCAGCCAGAACAGCCAGCCGCCGGCCACGGTCAGCAGCGTGACGGCGACCGCGAGCGCCGCCACCCGCCAGGAGAACGACGGTTCCGCGAAGTCCGGAACGGCGGTCAGCTCAGGCTCGAAAGGTTCGGCGGGCTCGAAAGGTTCGGCGGGCTCCGCGGACTCGGCGGGCTCCGCGGACTCGGCGGGCTCGGCGATCGGCGTCGGTCGGAGCCGCGGTCGGGGCGACGGCCGCAGCGGCGTCGGCTCGACGGCCGCCTGCTCCGCTACGGGCGGGGCGTCGTGCTGGGCAGTCGGCGCATCGTGGTGGGTGGCGCGGCGGAGGGCGCGGGGCACGGGACGGCGGGTCATAGCGGCTCCTCAGCTCACGAACGACAGCGTCGAGACCAGCCAGCGGTCGTTCTCCGACGCCATGTCGAGCTGGATCCGGTAGTGGCGCAGCTGCGAGGCCGAGCCGGACTTCACGTTCTGGTCGACGACGAGCAGGACACGCACCGAATCGCCGTCACTGCCTTTGCTGTCGACGGCGGCGGCGAGGACGTCCCCGTGCGCTTCGATCTTCTTGTCGGCGTACGCCTTCTTGAGCTTGGGCCGGTCGCGCTCGAACTCGGACTTGAAGTCGCCCGTGGCCGCGTCGGCGACCCGCTGCAGGTCCTCGTCGAGGCTGCCGGGGTTGACCTCCATGAAGTTCTTCATGGCCTGCCGTGCGGCGGCGACAGCCTCGGTTCGGGTGCGGTCGGCGGTGCGGTGCTCGCTGTACCGGTACCCGAACCAGCCGGTGGCTGCGGCAACAACCACCAGGGCCACCACCAGCGCCAACGTCAACGGACGACGTGCCATGTTCGTCATTCCTCTCCTGTGAAGCTGATCAGCCCGCGAGGGGGCCGAGGAGCAGCGCCTTCCACGACTGGTCGCCGAGGACGGCCTGCTGGCCGCCGGTGCTGCCGATCTGGAGCGGCTTGCCGTCCGGTCCGAGCGCGAGCCCGGTGAACGGGTCGACCGACTGGCTCTGCGCCGGGGCGGCGCTGGTACTCGCCGCCCCGGACCCGAGCGGAGCCGCCCCTGCTTCCCGCCCACCGGGACGCGGGGCGTTCCGTTCGCCGCGGACGCTGCCGCCCTTGGCCATCTCGCCGTTGCTGCACGTCAGCGGCCGGGACTTGGCGTAGACGCAGGGCGGCGGGTCGTCCACGTTGAGGACAAGGCCGAAGTGCGCGGTGCCGTCGCCGGGGACGACGGTCATCGCGCCAGCGACGACGGCCGGGTACGTAGCGAGGATCTGCTCCAGCCCGTCGATCCGGCGGGCCTGGATCTGGCCGACCACGACCAGGTTGCCGAGCAGGAAGCCGAGCGACGGGCGCAACTCCTTGAGCAGCGCGATCACCTCGATCGTGGCGACCGGCCCGTTGACGAGCAGCCGCCGCAGGTCCGGGTCGCTCTTGCGAAGCTGATCCGAGAGCGATGCGAGCGAGTCCGCCCACAACCGGATCGCCGTACCGGACGCCGCCTGGGTGTCCAGCACGGTCTTGCCGTCCCGGATCAGCGCGACTGTCTCGGGCAGGCTGGCGTCCGCCTCGGCGAGCAGCGCGTCGCCGGAGTCGAGGAGGGCCTGCAGCGACGGGCCGGCGCCGTCGAAGGCGCGTCCCAGCTCGTCGATCACGATCTTCAAATCCTGCTTGTCGACGGACGTGACGAGCTTGTCGAGGTTGAGCAGGAGCGTTTCGACGGCGAGCGGGCCGCTGGTCCGGGCGCGCGGGATGACGCTGCCGTCCTTCAACCGCGGGCCGCCGCGCGTGTCCGGCCGCAGGTCGACGTACTGCTCGCCCACGGCCGATCGGTTCGTCACGACGGCCCTGGTGTCGGCCGGCACCTCGACTCCACCGTCCAGCCGGAGGTCGACCCGGACGCCGTCCGGCCGCAGCTGCAGCGAGCCGACCCGGCCGACCTGGACGCCGCGGTACGTGACGGCGGCGTTCGTGAAGATGCCGCCGGACTGCGCGAAGTCCGCGTGGACGACGTAGCCGTCGCCGACGATCGCGTCGCCGACCCCGACGTACCGCACGCCGACGAAGCTGACACCGAGCGCGGAGATGACCGCGAAGATCATCACCTGGAGCTTGACCTTGCGGGGAATCATCCGAGCAACCCCCCGAGCAGCAGGTCGGCGAGGCCGGGGTTGGCCAACTGGCCCGGCGCGGGGGCGCCCGGCGAGGCCGACGGCGTGGGCAGCAGCCCGGGCAGCTGCACGCCCGGCGGCCCGGCCGGCGACGACACCGACGGCGTGGGCACCGGCAGCGGATCGCCGTTGGCCGGCGGCACCGGCCCGACCAGCAGGTTGTCGAGGATGTTCCGCAGGTCGAGGTCGGCGGTGGCGTAGAGGTTGGTGAAGTCGCCCCGGACGCCGTTCGCGATCGTCTGCGGGAACGGGAACGTCAGCATGATCTCCAGCGCCTTCGGCAGGTAGTTGCCGGCCTTGTTCAGCTGTTCGAGCGTGGGCTGGAGCGCACGCATGTCGGCGAGGACGTCGTCGCGGCTCGCGTTGATCACCCGCGTGCCGACGACGCCGAGCCGGGACAGCGCCTGCAGCATCGCGACGAGCTGGGCGCGCTGGTTGGCGAGCACCTTGAGCCCGGGCCCGATCTCGTCCAGCGCGGTCGTGATCGTCTGCTTCTGGGCGTTGAGCGTCGCGGTGAGGCGGTCCAGCCCTTCCACCGCCCGGACGATGTCGGCCTTCTGGTCGTCCAGGCCGCCGACGAACGTATCCAGCTCGTGCAGCACGCTGCGGAGCTTGTCCTCGCGTCCGCCCAGCGCCGCGGAGAGTTCGCGGTTGATCGTCCGGAGCTGCTCGATGCCGCCACCGTTGAGCAGCAGCGACAGCGCCGAGAAGACCTCTTCGACCTCGATGCTGCGGCCGCTACGGGCGAGCGGGATGACATCGCCATCGCCGAGCTTGCCCTGGGCGGGCGTGGCGGGCGGCGGCGCCAGCGACACGAACTTCTCGCCCAACAGGCTCGACTGGCGGATCGAGGCGACCGCGTTGTCCGGCAGCACGACCTTCTCGTCGACGCGGAGCCGGACCTCGGCGGTGAAGTTCACGAGCCGGATCCGCTCCACGCTGCCGACCGTGACGTCGTCGACCTTCACGGCGGCCTGCGGCACGAGATCGAGGACGTCGTCGAACTGGGCGGTGACCCGGTATCCGTCGCGGCCGGCGCCGCCCGGCAGGGAAACGCCGTAGATCCCCTGCGAGCCGCACCCGGCGAGCAGGGCGAGCGCCGTGGCAGCGGCCGCCGCACGCATCAGGAAACTCATGAGCCCCCCTTGAGGATGCCGCCGAGCGTCTTGTCCAGCGGGTTGAGCGGGCTCGGCGCGGCCGGAACCGGTGCGGCCGGGACAGGCGAGCTGGCCGGCGGCGGGTCGTTCGGCGACGGGCTGTACGCCCCCGGTACCTGGCGCAGCGGCAGCAACTTGAGCAGCGGCTTCAGCCCCTCCGGCATCGCGAGGCCATTCTTCGCCAGCAGCTCGACGAGCGTGAAGCACTGCTGCGGGATCTGCTGGACGGGCAGCCGGGCGAGCGCGGTGCAGACGAAGATCGGCACGTCGTTGGAGGCGGCGAAGTTGTTGCGGGTGTCGAGCGTCCCCGAAGACGGGTTGTAGGAGAGGTTCAGGTTCGACAGGGCAGTGGGCGCGACGTCGAGGAACGTGGTCAGCGCCTCCTTCTGGCGCACCAGGATCTCGCTGACCTCGCTGAGCGCCGCGACGTTCGACGTGAGCGCCTGCCGGTTCTCCTTGACGAACGACGCCACCTGGGCGAGCGCGAGCGACAGGTTTCGGATCGCGGCCGCCAGCTCCTCCTTCTCGGCGTCGAGCTGGCGGCTGACCGCGGCGAGGTTGTCGTTGAACCTCCGCACCTGCGCATCGCTGCTGGCCAGCGCGGTCGTGAACTGCTGGAGGTTGCGGACCGTGCCGAACAGGTCCTCGCGGCCCTCGCTCAGCGTCGTCGCGGCCGTCGACAGATCCTTGATCGTGCCGTTGATCTCGTCGCCCTGGCCTTCGAGGTTCTCCCGGCCGACCTTGAGGAGGCGGCTCAGCGCGCCGTCGGCGTTGGCGCCGTCGGGGCCGAGCGCGGTGTTGAGGTCGTTGAGGCTCTTGTAGATGTCGTCCAGCTCGACCGGAGTGGCGGTGCGCGCCAGCGGCAGGTCAGCGCCGTCGGCAAGCATCGGGCCGGACGAGTAGACCGGCGCGAGCTGCACGTACCGGTCGCTTACCACGGACGGCGGCACGATGACGGCCACGGCGTCGGCCGGCACCTTGTACTTGTCGTCGTAGGCCATCTCGATCCGGACACTCGGACCGTCCGGCTCGACTCCGGTGATCTCGCCGATCTTCACGCCCAGCACGCGGACGTCGGAACCGGCGTAGATGCCGACGGCGGAGCTGAACCGGGCGGTGAGCGTGGTCATGTCGCCGTCGCGCCCGAAGACGAACAGCGCGCCGGAGACGACCACGACGAGCGCGATGGCGGCGGCGACGAGCTTCCCCATCAGTTCCCCACCCCCTGCGGCACGATCGGCGGCGGCAACAGCCCCTCCACGTAGGTGTCGAACCAGCGCCCGTTGCCGAGCGTGTTGGCGAACGCCTGCACGAACGGCGCGAGCAGCTGGATGCTGCGGGCGAGCTGGTCCTGGTTGCGCTGGAGGACTGCGACGACCTTCCGCAGGTTGTCCAGGGCAGGCCGCAGCTGCGCCTTGTTCTCGGCGATCAGCTTGGTGAGCTGGTCGGACAGCTCGGACGTGCTGACCAGCAGCCGGTGGATCGCGTCCTTGCGGGCGTTCACCTCCTGGAGCAGGAGGTTGCCGTCGGCGACCAGCTTCTGGAACTCGGTGTCCCGCTCGGCCAGCACCCTGCTCACGCCGCGCGCCCGCGCCAGCAACGTGCGGACCTGCTCGTCGCGGCTGGCGATCGTCTTCGACAGCCGGGAGAGGCCGCGCAGCGAGCCCTGCACCTCCTCCGGGGTGTCGGCGAAGGTGGTCGAGAGCGTGTCGAACGCGGCGGCGAGCTGCAAGGTGTCGATCTTGTCGACCGTGCGCGACAGTCCGCTGACCGCGTTGAGCACGTCGTACGGGGACGCCGTGCGGGACAACGGAATCTGCTGCGTCAGCGAGCCGTCGCCGGCCGGCGCCAGGGCCAGATACTTCTGGCCGAGGACGGTCTTGAGGCGGACCGTGGCGCTCGTCCTGCGGCCCAGATCGGTGCCGTGGTCGACCCGGAAGTCGATGCGGACGTGCCCGCCCTCAAGGTCGATACCGGTCACCTTGCCAACCTTGACCCCGGCCACCCGGACCTCGTTGCCCTCCTGGATGCCCGCGGCCTCACGGAACGCCGCCGAGTGGTGCTCGCCGCCGCCGATGATCGGCAGGTCTTCGGCCTGGAACGCGGCGACGATCAGCGCGGCGATGACGGCCAGGCCGATACCGCCGATGATCACGGGGTTGCGCTCGCGGAACGGCTTCATCCGCACCGCTCCTCGCTCGTGCCCAGCGTGCTGATCGGCTGCTTGCCGACGACGGGCAGCGTCACGGTGCCGTCGATCTGGCACAGGTAGAAGTTGAACCAGGATCCGTACGATGCGGTGCGGGTGATGGTCCGCAGCTTGGACGGCAACCGCTGGATCACGCCTTCCACGATGTCCTCGCTAGCGTTGAGGGTGCCGGCGACCTTCGACAGCGCGGCGATGTCGGCCTTGAGTGCCGGCCGCCCTTCGCGCACGAGCCCTTCGGTCGCCTCGGCGACCTCGGAGATGCTCTGGAGCGAGTCGCCGATCGCCTTCCGGTCGTCGGCCAACCCCGACACCAGCCGCTGGAGCTGGACGATCAGCCCGGACAGCTGCTGATCCCGGTCGTTGATCGTGCCGAGCACGCCGTTGAGGTTGTCGATCACCCGACCGATGACGGCGTCCCGGTCGGCGAGCGCATTGGTCAGCGACGCCGTACGGGTGAGCAGGCTCTGGACGGTCCCCGACTCGCCCTGGAGAACCTGGATGATCTCGTAGGCGAAGGAGTTGACGTCCTTCGGATCGAGCGCCTGGAACAGCGGGCGGAACCCGTTGAACAAGGTGCTCAGGTCGAGCGCCGGCTCGGTCTGGTCGAGCGGGATCAGGCCGTCCGCCCCGAGCGCCGCCGTCCCGCCGGCCCCCTCGGTGAGCGCGACATACCGCTGCCCGACGAGGTTGCGGTACCGGATCCGGGCTCTGGTCGACGTCGCCAGCCGGACCTCCTCGTCCACCGAGAACTCCACTTCGGCGGTCGAACGCTTGACGATCCGGATCTCGTCGACCTTGCCGACGCGGACACCGGCGATGCGGATGTCGTCGCCGGGGAGCAGGCCGGTGACGTCAGTGAAATGCGCGCGGTAGCTGATCCGGTTGCCGAAACCGACGGCCGCGATCGTGCTGGCGAGCAGTCCGGTCAGCAGGACCGTGACCACCGCGAAGATGATCAGCTTGACCAGTGGCGCGGCGACGCGCCGCGAGGCGGACATCAGCGGCTCACCTCCACGGTCGTGCCACGGGCCATGGGGCCGAAGAGCAGGGTCGCGATGTCGGGCACTTCGCTGGCCGGCCGCCGCATGACCGGCGCGAGCAGCGGCCGTACCACCGACTGCTCCTGTTCGGTACCGGCGAAGCCCATGTCGGCCGGGGCGCCGTCGAGCAGGTTGGCGGTCAGCCCGCGCGGTAGTGGCAGCGAGCTGCGGCGCTCGCTGTAGTCGTAGCCGTCGGCGAAGGTCACGCCCGGGTACGGAGTGGGTGGGCCGGGCAGGCCACGGCAGCTCGGTCCCGCCTTCGATCCGTATGCCGGTTCGTCCCTGCCCTTCTCGAACTTGCCGTTGTCGCGGACGATCTCCAGCGTGATGTGGAGGCCGGCGAAGTTCGTACCGAACGCCTCCTCGATCAATGGCTGGAAGTCGGTGAGGCCGCGCAGCAGGCAGGGGAACTCCGGCGAGTACTTCGCCAGTAACTCCAGCGTCGGCCGCGACACATCGGCGAGCTGGATCAGGCGGCCCTCGTGTTCGGTGAGGAAGCCGCGCGTGGTGTCCGCCAGCCGGGTGGCCGAGGTCGTGAACGCGCCCAGCTGGGTGCGCTGCTCGCTCACCGTGCTGTTCGTGACGCTGAGGTTGCGCAGCACCGCGAGCAGGTCGGGCGCCGCGTCGGCATAGATGCCGGTGACGGTGGCGAGCTGCTTGATGTCCGCCTGGATCGTCGGCAGCTGCTTGTTCAGCTTGACCAGGTAGTCGTTGAGCTTCACCAGGTTCTCGCCGAGCTGCTCGCCGCGGCCCTCGACGGCCGTGGCCAGCGCGTTGAGCGTCGCGGAGAGCTTCGCCGGGTCGATCGCGCGCAGCAGCGGGATGACGTCGTCGAGCACGCGCTCCAGCTCGATCGCCGTACTCGACCGGTCCTGGCTGATCACCGCGCCTTCGCGGATCGGCCTGGCCGCCGGCCTTCCGGGAATCACCAGGTCGACGAACTTCTCGCCGAACAGCGTCTTCGGGAGCAGCCGCGCCTCGACGTTGGCCGGGATCAGCCCGACGTCGTCCTTGCTGAGGGCGAGATCGATGTTGGCGGTGCGGCCGTCGGTGCTGATCTTCCGGACGTCGCCGACGATCATCCCGCGCATCTTGACGTCGGCACCGCGCAGCAACTGGCTGCCGACGGTGTCAGCCTTGAGCGTCACCCGGACGACCGGGGTGAACGCCTTGAGGTAGGTCAGCACGCTCACCGCGAGCAGCATCGCGACAGTCAGCAGGAAGCCGATGCCCAGCAGCCGGCGTTTCAGCGTGGTCATCATCGCGTCACCCCGCGATTCGCACGGTCGTGGTGGCGCCCCAGATGGCGAGGCTGAGGAAGAAGTCGACGATGTTGATCGTCACGATCGCCGCGCGCACCGCCCGGCCCACGGCGATGCCGACCCCGGCCGGGCCGCCGCTGGCGTGGTAGCCGTAGTAGCAGTGGATCAGCACGATGATCACGCTGAACACGATCACCTTGAAGAACGACCAGAGGACGTCCTCCGGCGGCAGGAACAGGTGGAAGTAGTAGTCGTACGTGCCGGTGGACTGCGAGTAGTAGCCGGTGGCGATCGTCCGCGTGGCGAGGTAGCTGGAGAGCAGGCCGATCACGTACAACGGGATCACGGCGATGAAGCCGGCGATCATGCGCGTGGTGACCAGATACGGCAGCGACGGGATGCCCATCACCTCCAGCGCGTCGACCTCCTCGCTGATCCGCATCGCGCCGAGCTGGGCGGTGAACCCGCAGCCGACGGTGGCGCTCAGCGCGAGGCCGGCCACCAGCGGCGCGATCTCCCGGGTGTTGAAGTACGCCGAGATGAAGCCGGTGAACGCGCTCGACCCGAGCTGGTTCAGCGCCGCGTACCCCTGGAGCCCGACCTCGGTACCGGTGAAGAACGACAGGAACGCGATGACGCCGACCGTGCCACCGATCACCGCCAGCGCGCCGGCCCCGAACGCCACCTCGCCGAGCAGCCGGAACACCTCGCGCTTGTACCGGCGCAGCGTGCGCGGGGTCCAGGCGAGCGCCCGCACGTAGAAGCTCAGCCGGGTGCCGAGCGCGTCGAGGAACTCCAGCGGGCGCCGGTAGATCGCAGCGGGGCCGATCATCATGACCCCTTCTGCGGGACGACCTGGAAGTACACCGCGGTCATCACGAAGTTGGCGAAGAACAGCAGCAGGAACGTGATGACGACGGACTGGTTGACCGCATCGCCCACCCCCTTCGGGCCGCCGCCCGCGGTCAACCCCTTGTAGCTCGCGACGAGTGCGGCGATCAGGCCGAAGACCAGCGCCTTCAGCTCGCCGGCGTACAGGTCGGGGAGCTGGGCAAGTGCGGTGAACGACGCCAGGTACGCGCCGGGAGTGCCGTCCTGCAGGATCACGTTGAAGAAGTAGCCGCCGCTGACGCCAACCACGCTGACCAGCCCGTTGAGCAGCACGGACACGAACATCGTGGCGATCACGCGCGGCACGACCAGGCGCTGGATCGGGTCGATGCCGAGCACCCGCATCGCGTCGATCTCCTCGCGGATCGTCCGCGCGCCCAGGTCGGCGCAGATGGCCGAGCCGCCCGCGCCGGCGATCAGTAGAGCGGTGACGATCGGCGACGCCTCCCGGATCACGGCCAGCACCGACGCCGAGCCGGTGAACGACTGCGCGCCGAGCTGGCGGGTGAGCGTGCCGAGCTGCAGCGAGATCACCGCGCCGAACGGGATCGCGACCAGCGCCGTGGGCAGGATCGTCACGCTGGCGATGAACCAGGCCTGCTGGATCAGCTCGCGCCACTGGAACGGGCGGCGGAACAGGCAGCGCATCGTGTCCAGGGCGAACGCGAAGAGGTTGCCGGTGTGCTTCAGCGCACCGGTGACGGGGTTGCCGGCCATCTACTCCTCCCCCCGTCGCTCGCGCTCGCGCCGGGCGAGTTCGCGCGGGTTCCGCGGCACCCGGGGGACCTCCATCGTCGTGTCGGCCGGGTTCTGGGTCGGCGTCTGCGGCTCGGCGTTGGCGGCCTTTTCCGAGGTGCCG
>Ga0184623_10000172_pt1 | contig 26373 bp, 26 predicted proteins | sample PLM1_100_b1_FD_133138 | JGI IMG/M metagenome (GOLD analysis project Ga0184623, IMG submission 133138) | Groundwater sediment microbial communities from an aquifer in East River, Colorado, USA - PLM1_100_b1 | ecosystem: Environmental > Terrestrial > Soil > Riparian zone | place: USA: East River... | reverse complement strand
CATGGACGAGCCGTTCGGTGCGCTCGACGAGATGACCCGGGAGCGGATGAACTCGGAGGTCCTTCGGATCTGGGAGCGGACCGGGACGACGATCGTCTTCGTGACGCACTCGATCCCGGAGGCGGTCTTCCTGTCATCACGGGTCATGGTCATGAGCGCGCGACCGGGCCGGATCACAGACGTCGTGACCATCGACCTCGCTCGGCCACGCGGCGAGGAGACGCGCGAGAGCCCGCGCTACTTCGAGCTGGTGACCGCGGTTCGCGAAGGCCTGAGGGCGGGCGGCGGCCTCGAGAGCGACGAGCCGGGCCTCGCCTCGGTCGAGCGGACGCTGGCAGAGGGCGCCGTCGGATGAGCTCGACCGCCGGGCCCGCCGGCCGCGTCGGGCCGGCCGCGCCGCGCTCGAGGGGCGCCTGGGCGCGACGGCTCCGCTATTACCTGCCGGCCGTCGTCGTATTCGCCGGCGGCATCATCGGCTGGGAGGTCGCCGTGACGGCGCTCGGCCTCCAGGGGTTCGTCCTTCCGCGTCCGTCAGCGATCGTCGCCGCACTGATGGAGAACCTCAACTCGCCGCGGTTCGGACTGCTGCCGTCGGCGCGGGCGACGCTCATCGAGGCCCTCGGCGGGCTGGCGATCGGGACCGCGACCGGGGTGATCGTTGCCCTCGCGACCGCGCGCTGGGCGACGGCTCGGGGGTTGCTGCTCCCCGTTGCGGTCGCCGCGAACGCCGTTCCGATCATCGCGTTCGCGCCGATCCTGAACAACTGGTTCGGGCTGGAGAACCCGCTGGCGAAGATGATGATGGCCGCGGTCCTCGTCTTCTTCCCGGTGATGGCGAACGTGACGCGTGGCCTTGTCCAGGTCGACCCGGCTGCCCTCGAGCTGATGCGCTCGACCGCCGCGAGCGAGTGGCAGATCCTGCGGAAGGTCCGGATCCCGAACGCGCTGCCCTATTTCTTCACGGCGATGAAGCTGGCGACCACGCTGAGCCTGATCGGCGCGATCGTGGGCGAGTACTTCGGCGGCGCCTCGCTCGTCCTGGGCCGGATCATCGTCCAGAGCTCGAGCGCCCTGCGGTTCGATATCACGTGGGCGGCCATCCTCCTCGCCGCTGCAACAGGGATCGTCTTCTACCTGGCGGTCGTCGCCCTGGAGCGAGTCGTCATTCCGTGGCATGCGTCGATGCGAGCCACGGAGGCCGCATAATGCGAGAGGCATGACCCCCGCGCCGTGTTGGAGGAGCCCCTCGATATCTCTCGAGGGGAAGCAGGCAGGAGTGGTGAACAAATGAAGACCAGGTCCCTACTCGCCCTTGCGGCGAGCGCGTCGGTGGCATTTGCCGCCTGTAGCGCGGGTGCGACCCCGTCGCCGTCAGCGGCATCGGCGCCCCCTTCGGCCGCCGCCTCGGCCCCGACGACCAGCGTGCCGCCGGCGTCCTCAGCGGCAGAGGCCGCATCGGTCCGCCTTCAGCTGCAATGGACGCCGCAGGCCCAGTTCGCCGGCTACTTCGCCGCGGACAAGCAGGGCTACTACGCGGCTGAGAACCTCACGGTGCAGTTCCTGCCCGGCGGCCCGACGATCGCGCCGCACACCGTCGGCTCAGCTTCGAACGGCCCGGAATTCACGATCAGCTGGGTGCCGAAGGTCCTCGAGGCCCGCGAGGCCGGCTCCGACCTCGTCGACATCGCCCAGGTCTTCCAGCGGTCCGGCACCCTGTCGGTCACCTGGAAGTCCAGCGGCATCACCGATCCCTGCGGGTTCGCCGGCAAGAAGGTCGGTGTCTGGGACTTCGGCAACGAGTACGAGGTCACGGCCGGTGCCCTGGCCTGCGGGCTCACCCCCGGCCTCGAGGCCGGCGGCGACCCGACCAAGACGTTCCAGAAGGTGATCCAGAACTTCGACATGGTCGCGTTCCTGAATCGCGAGATCGACGTCGCCGAGGCAATGATCTACAACGAGTACGCCCAGGTCCTCGAGGCGACGAACCCCGAGACCGGCGACCTGTACAAGCCCGAAGACCTCAACGTCATCGACTGGAACGTCGAGCGCTCTGCGATGCTCCAGGACGCACTCTTCTCGCGCAAGGCATGGCTTGACGAGGGCAACAACCGCGACATCGCCGTCCGGTTCGTCCGCGCGTCGCTCCGCGGCTGGATCTACTGCCGCGATCACCAGGAGGGCTGCATCCAGTACACCGTCGAGGCCGGCAGCCAGCTGCCCGCCGGGCACCAGCGCTGGATGATGAACGAGATCGGCGCACTGGTCTGGCCGTCTCCCGAAGGCATCGGGATGATGGACGCGACCCTCTGGGCCCAGACCGTCAAGATCGCCAAGGACGCCGGCATCATCAAGGCCGACCCGTCGATCGACGCCTACACGAACGACATCGTCGAAGAGGCCCTCACGGGCATCACCGAGGATGCCAAGGGCGAAGGCTTCACGAAGGGCACGGTCCCGGTGACGCCCGGCGGCAAGTAGCCGCCGTTCCGTTAGCCCAGTCGGAGGGCCGGCCCGCGAGGGCCGGCCCTCCACGTTGAATCGCCGCTCGCTACGGTGATGCGCCGGGCGGGGCGACGATTGGGACGTCGTGGCCGCAGTTCGAGAAGTCGTAGCGGATCCTGGCCGTGACCGGGCCCTGCTGGCCGCCGAAACTGCCCGTACCGACGAATTCCAGGATGGCGGTCAACGGAACGCCGTCGTTGGTGATGTACACGTCGAAGCTCGAGCTGGAGACCGTCAGCTCCGACAGCGCGTTGCCACTCAACGTCTGGCCGTTCAGACCCTCCGGGTTTTCGACGCGGAAGTGATGGGTCTTGATGCCGCCGACGTCGACAATGTCGATGGGCTCGAGGCCCTCCACGGCGAGGCCGCCCAGCGGATTGGAGAAGGCGTCGCCTGCCGGCACGGTCTGCCAGTCGCGGTTCGCGAGCCTGAGATAGACGGTGCCATCCAGGAGAATGATCGACATGCGGATGGAGACGCCCGGTCCCCGCAGATCGATCGTGCCCTTTTCATCCCCATGCGAAGCGTCCGACGCGATGGCTGCCTGGAGCGTCACATTGCCGACGCTCATCAGCATGTCGCCGGCGATGTGGAACGACTGCTCGGTCTGGACGAAGGCGCGGAACGCGTCGAGCGCGGCCCCGGCGTCGGCGTTAGGACCGGCCGAACTGGTGGCGGACGGTGGCGCTGTGGGCGTGGCCGTGGCGGCCGCGATCGGGGAGGCCGTCGAAGTGGCCGGCGCGGCCCCGCCACACGCCCCAAGCATGCCCACGATCAGCCCCGCCACGACGAGACAGCGGATCGGAACAGCGGCGCGGCGGCTCGTCGCGTAGGGCAAGGCGTCCTCCGGTCTGCGTGCCGACTCTAGCTTCCCTCGAGACTTCTAGCAAAGCCCCTCTGGGGTACAGCCGTACCGTCGACGGAGGTTCCCACCACGTCGCCGATGGTCCGGGGTTGCGGGCCACCCGTAGACTGGGATCATGGCCTCCCGCTCACCCGGAGGCTGACACCGGTGGCCGGATGCCCCAGCATCCGCCGACGCTCGCAGGTCTGTGAGCACAAGGGCCCACGGCTGGCCTGGCCGCCGGGCGCCGCTCGTTCGCGACGCAATCGGTTGCCGAAAGGAGTTCCGATGCCCGCCCGCCTCCGCCGCTTCGCCTTCGGTATGCCGGTGCTGCTCGCCCTGGCCCTCGTCACCGGCGGCGCCCCGGCGTCGGTCTCCGCGGCGTCGTCGTTCACCTACGACACGTACTTCTGGAGCGCGTACGAGCGCCAGGTGAACAGCCGGACCTGCACTGCGGCATCCACGGCGATGATGATGAACATCCTCAACGGGCGGGACCTGAATCTCGACCAGCGGGCGATCCTGAGTTACTCGCAGCCGCGCGATGCGCTCAACGATTCCGTCCAGCGTGGGACCGACCCGCTCGGATGGGCGAGGGCCGCGACCTACTTCTCGCGGTACACGATCCGGCCGACGACCTACAGGTGGGAGGCCTACTCGACGGAGGCGGCGGCCCTCAAGCGGGCGGCGTACCAGATCGCCCGATATGGCAAGGCCGTCGGACTTCTCGTCCAGCATGGGCGACACGCGGTGGTGATGACCGGATTCACGACCACGCGAAATCCGCTCAAAGGCTCGTTCAAGGTGACCGCCATCTACTACAGTGACCCGCTCGGCACGCGCCACTCGTACGTCTCGGCCGCGTTCTCGCCGATGAACAGCTATCGCGAGCTGGACGCGACCTCGGCCTATGACGCCGAGTGGTACGGCAAATACGTGATCATCGTTCCACGCGACTAACCCCGGGGCGAGAGGGCGCGAGCGCGGCGGCGTCGAGAGACGTCGCCGCGCCGCGACACTCTGACGTCGCGGCGGTCCAGCGATTCAGCTGGGGATGTACCGCTTGCGCACCTCGGCTGTCGTCCGCGACGGGAGGACGTCGGCGTCGAGGAGCTCCTCGATGGTCGCGGACGAGAAGGTCGAGTCGTCCGCCAGGAGCTGGCGGTACCGCTCGCACGAGTCGGCGATGTCAGCGTTGCCGGCCGGGTGGACGACGACGTAGCGACCCCAGGTCCATGAGCCGCTCACGTGCTGGAGCAGCGAGTGCAGGAGCACGTGCTCGAGCCACATGACGGCGAGGTCCGAACGCCCCTTGACCGCGTCGATCGCTCCCGGGCCGAAGATGCCCGACCGCTCGGCGACCTCCCGGTAGCGCCAGAGGTTCGTCGGCTTCGGTTCCTCGATCTTGTTCCGCTCGTGGTACTTGACGTCCACGCCGACGACTCCCTGCGTCCCGTCGCCGATGACGAGGACGAACGCCGCATCGAAGTGGACGAGGCTGTTGATGTATGCAGGATCGAGCCAGCCGGGCGAGTTCGCGAAGCGGACGTCGGACACGGTGCCCGGCCCATCGGGCCACCAGGCGTGCACGGCCCGGTCGGCGCGCACGAGGTCACTCGCCAGGTCGCCGAACAGGTTGAAGGCCAACGCCTCCGATGACAGCAGGTCGGCCCACAGCCGCTGGTGGTCGAAGCTCTGGTGAGGTTCGATGACGGACGTTCGTGCTCGCGCCGCCGCCAGCGCGCCGTCTGTCAGGAAGGTCGCGCCGGTCTCCCGGCCGTATGCGAGCGGGAGGCGGCTCCCGACGAGGCGCGCCGGGCCACCCTCGGGCCGCGGCGCGATCGGTTGCGTGCCGATGGGGTGTCCGTGGGCCTCCCGCCATTGCGCTTGCTGGTAACGCGTCCTCCAACGGAACTCGGTCATCGCTGGTCGGCGGGGGATGTGGTCGTCCGCTTCCCAGCAGTGCGCGGCCTCGAGCTCCTGCTTGGTGAGACTCGCGCCCAATGTCCAGGGGCCTCAGCCGGACTTGCCGGTCCCGAACTGGCGGTCGCCGGCGTCGCCGAGGCCGGGCATGATGTAGCCCTTGTCGTTGAGCTGGCGGTCGAGCGCGGCGCAGTAGATGTGGACGTCGGGGTGCGCTTCGGTGACGGTCTGGACGCCCTCGGGCGCGGCGATCAGGTTGACGAGCTTGATCCGTACCGGCTCGGTCGCGCCCCAGCGCTTGAGGACCTCGATCGCCGCGCTCGCCGAGCCGCCCGTCGCGAGCATGGGATCGAGGATGAGGCAGAGGTCGACCGACGCGGAGTCGGGCAGCTTGTTGTAGTACTCGACCGGTCGGAGCGTCCGCTCGTCCCGGAACAGGCCGAGATGCCAGACCTGGGCGGTCGGCATGAGCTCGAGCATCGCGTCGACCATCCCGAGACCGGCTCGGAGGATCGGCACGAAGCCGACGCGCTCGCCGAGCTCAGCGGCCTCCATCTCCTCGATCGGGGTCCGGATCGTCAGCGGCCTCACCCGAGCGTCGGCCAGAGCCTCGTAACCGAGGAGCCACGACAACTCCCGGACGACCTCCCGGAATTTCTTCGGCTCCGTGGACTCGTCGCGCAGGATCGCGAGTTTGTGAAGGACCGCCGGGTGTTGGGACACGTGCAGCGTGGAGGGCGCGGACAACGGCGAGATCTCCGCTTCAGGGCGGGCGGCGGAAGCCGCACGAGCGTCGCAGGCATCGTAGCAAGGCACTGCCCCCGTCGCCTGACGTCGGGGCCGCCAGGCCAGCGACTCACGATCCAATTCGGGTACGTCGAAATCAGCATTGACGCTGCCATCGGCGGCCGGTAGCGTCGCGCAGCGGCCGGGGTGCGCCAGGCCGGATGGCTCGTCCGGGTGCCCACGGAATGGTCGCTCGGTTGGTCATCCCGGCCGCTTGACGTCGCCGGGATGCGCCTCGCCGCGGTATTCTCGCGGGATCGTGACCGCTCCCGATCTTCCCGCCCCGCGGCCCGCACCCACCCGCCGCGCAGGCGCAACGCGTTCGGTTGCTCGGCGGCCGGCTGCCCGCTCCCGAATCGTCCCGCCGATCCTGGTCCGCCAGGTTCGAAACGGCATCGAGGAAAGCGTCCACCGCGGCGACATCGTCGAGGTCGACGTCGACGGGCGGGTCCTCCGCGGGCTCGGCGATCCCGACCGCCTGGTCACGCTTCGGAGCTGCGTCAAGCCGTTCGGCGTCGTCGCCCTGATCGAGGCGGGCGGCATCGATGTGTTCGACCTGGAACCCCCCGAGATCGCGATCATGGCAAGCTCCCACTCCGGCGAGGACCTCCACGTCAGGACGATCCAGGGCATGTACCGCCGGGCCGGCGCAACACAGGCGCTGATCGCGACCGGCACCGAAGGGATGCCCCTCGACCAGCTGACCGCCACGCGGCTGGCCCGCGACGGCGAGCAGCCCGGCGCGATCCGGCACATGTGCTCGGGCCAGCATTCGGTGTCGATTCTGCTGTCCAAGCTGAAGGGCTGGGATCCGAGCGATTACTGGCGCGAGGACCATCCGTCCCAGGTCGAGTACCGCGGCGTCGTCGCCCGTGCGTTCGGGGCGACGCCGGAGCGTCTTCGCACGGCGATCGACGGCTGTGGCGTTCTCACGTATGCCTTCCCGCTTCGTGAGGTCGCCCGCGCCTACGCCTTGCTGGCCGATCCGTCGGCGGTGGCGGCAAAGGACTCGCGAGCCTCGCTTGCTCCTGCGCTGACGATCGTCCGCGACGCGATGATGGCGAACCCCGAAATGATCGGCGGCACCCGCGATAGGCTCGACACCTCGCTGATGAAGGCGCTTCCCGGCCGAATCGTGAGCAAGAGCGGGATGGAGGCGCTCCGAGGCGTCGCGATCCTGCCCGGCGCCCGGGCGTCCGGCGCCACCTCGGGCGCGACCGGCATGGCGATCAAGATCGAGGACGGCGACGGCTACGACCGCGGCACCTGGGCGGCGTCCGTCGAGGCACTCGTCCAGGCCGGCGTTCTCGATGGCCAGGCCCTGCGGGTGCTCGCCCGCTATCACCGGCCCGCGATCCACGATCCGCATGGCCGTGTCGGCGCCGAGGCGATCCCGAGCTTCGACCTGGCACCCCTCGGGGAACGCTTGGGGAGCGGCTGACACAGGTCGGCTGATGGGCGAAGGTGCCCGCTCGGCCCAAGGCCGCCATCGGTTGACCTGCGCAGCCGGGCCACCTGCGCCACACTTCGATCGTGGCCAACGAACCAGATCCATATCGCACGCTCGGCCTGTCGCCAGGTGCGTCACCCGACGACATCCGACGCGCCTATCGCCGCCTTGCAAAGGCAAACCACCCGGATTCGGCCGGGGAGAAGGCCCTCCCCCGCTTTCTCGCCATCCAGGCGGCCTACGAGTCCCTGGAAGGCATCGCGGGGCCGCGCCGATCCGGCGGGCGCGCGTCCGCGGCCCGTGCCACACCCCGCGACCCGTGGCGGCCGGACCCGGAACGCGCTCGGGCGACTCGCGAAGGCAGATCCGCGGGCGCTGACGGAGCGACCGGCCGCCGCCGACGGCCGGCTGGCGAAGAGCCGCGCCGCCCGGGCAGCGGCCGGAATCGGCCGTCGAATAAAGCCACGCCCGGCTCGACGACCTACGACGCGGCCGAAGACGAACCGTTCGAGCCGGACTGGTCCGGAGGCACCTGGTATGGCGCATCCAGTGGGACGTACTGGACCGTCAACCCGAAGGAATACGCGGATCCCCGCAAGCATGGGCCCGAGTACCAGCGCCGGGCCCGAAGGCGGCTCGACGGCAGCGCGGCCATCGGCACGGATGAGGAGGAGGGCGACCCGCCGGACGCTCCACCGTCGAGCACGGACGCGGGCTGGACCACCGTCGAGGCTGCTGCGGACGGCGGCGCCGGGAACGGCGGCGACCCGCCAATCGATCCACTGGCCGCCGTTGGCCTGGACGCTGACGGCGCCCTGCTCGGGATCCGCGGTGGGTTCCCGGCCCGAATCGGTCTGGCCCTCGTCGGGTGGCCGCCGATCGGTGTCGCGATCGCGACGATCGCCGGGGAGGTGACCGGCTGCGGTCGCTTCGCCGCGACGTGCGTGGAGCCATTCGGTGTTGGGACGTGGGTGGCGCAGCTCGCCGTGATCGTGGTCCTGCTCGTGGTGCCGTCGCTCGCGGCGCTGTCGGCGGTCGGCACGCTTGCTGCCCTGGCCGCGTCGATCCCGACGTCCGTCGTCCTGAGCGCCAGCGGCGGATCGCGGGAGCCGGCAGCGAGCGCCGCGATCCTCGGCGCGATCCTCGCGGTTGCCTACGCCGCCGGGGTCGCGTTCGCGCTCGTACGAAGGCGGCAGAGAGGCCGCGTAGCATGACGACGATGCATCGCCGACACGAAAGCCACGACCTGTCGGCTGCCGCCCAGGAGTACCTGCTAACCCTGCGGGTGATGGCCGGCGACGGCTCCCACGTCAAGGCCGCCCAGGTCGCCCGCCGGATGGGCGTCACCACCCAGGCGGCAAGCGAGATGTTCCGGCGCCTCGGCTCCGACGGCCTCGTCAATCAATCGGACGGTCGCGAGTTGGTCCTGACCGCCGCCGGCCGGGCGGCAGCAGACGCGATCTTCCGCCGGCACGCACTCCTCGAGTGGCTGCTGACCGCGGTCGTCGGTCTCGGCTGGGCCGAATCGGACGAGGAGGCCGGTCGGCTCCAGGGGGCGATCTCGCCGCGCGTCGAGGCCCGGCTCGACGAGATGCTGGGCCACCCCGAGACGTGCCCTCACGGGAATCCGATCGACGCCGAAACCGCCCGCCGCCGACCGGCCGGCACGCCCCTGAGTCGGATCGAGGCCGGTCAGCAGGCGACGATCTACCGGATCACCGAAGAGGCCGAGGAGGACGCCGGCCTGCTCTCGTACCTCGAGGCGCGAGCCCTGACGCCCGGGGCTCACGTCACCGTCCTGGCTCGGTCCGAGTCGCTCGACTCACTGACCCTCGACGGGCCGCGCGGCCGGGCGACACTCGGCCTCCGCCCTGCCTCGCTTGTCCACGTCCTTCTCGGCGAGGCCGATCCGAGCCTCTTCCACAGCGTTCCGGCAGGCGTTCGAACCTGAGACGGCGCCACGGCGCGCGGATCGACGGTCAGGCCGGCACGAACGGCAAACGTACAATCACCCGATGACCACCGACCGCGTCCGAATCGCGCCCAGCCCAACCGGCCCGCTCCACATCGGGACCGCCCGCACGGCACTGTTCAACTATCTCCACGCTCGGCACACCGGCGGGACGTTCATCCTCCGCCTCGAGGACACTGACGTCGCCCGCTCGTCGATCGCCTACGAGAAGGACATCCTCGACGGCCTCCACTGGCTCGGGTTGCGCTGGGATGAGGGACCGGAGGTCGCGGGTGAGGGCGCGCGCGGGCCGCATGCGCCGTACCGCCAGATGGAGCGGTTGCCCCGCTACGCGGCGGCCGCCGAGCGGCTCGTCGCCGACGACATGGCCTATCCCTGCTACTGCACGCCCGAAGAGCTCGACGCCGAGCGGAAGCGGCTCGAGGCGCTGAAGCTGCCGCCTCGTTACAGCGGCCGCTGTGCCAACCTGACCCCCGAGCAGCGGGCCGCCTTCGAGGCCGAGGGCCGCCGGCCGGCGCTCAGGTTCCGGGTCGGGGAGGGCACGGTCGTCATCGACGACATCGTTCGCGGCCGGGTCGAGATCGACGTCTCGAACCTGGGTGGCGACTTCGTCATCGTCCGCGCCGACGAGACGCCGCTCTACCACTTCACGGTCGTCGTCGACGACGCCGAGATGGAGATCACCCACGTCATCCGCGGCGAGGACCACCTGTCGAACACGCCGAAGCACGTCCTTCTCTTCCGGGCCCTCGGCCACGAGCCGCCGGCCTTCGCCCACCTGCCGCTCATCCTCAACCCCGATCGGACGAAGATGAGCAAGCGGAAGAGCCAGACCGCGATCGACGACTACCGGGCCGAGGGGTTCATCCCCGAGGCACTCGTGAACTATCTCGCCCTGCTCGGCTGGTCGACCGGGTCGGAGGAAGAGGTCCTGTCGCTCGACGAGCTTGTCGAGCGTTTCGACCTGACCGAGGTCAACAAGGCCGGCGCGGTCTTCGATCGGGAGCGGCTCGAATGGCTGAACGGCCAGTGGATCCGCCGGTTGGACCCGGACGATCTGGTCGAGCGGCTCAGGCCGTTCCTCGAGGACGAGCTCGCCGCCGGGCGGATCGATCGGTTGCCGGCCGAGGGCGAGCTCAACGCCCTGTTGCCCGTCGTCCAGGAGCGGTTGCCGCGGCTGGGCGCAATCGGCGACCTGGCGGGCTTCCTATGGATCGAAGAGCTCGCACTCGACCCAGGCCTCCTCGTCCCGAAGCGCTGGGACGCGGCGACGACCGTCGAGGCGCTCCGCGCCGCCCGCGAGACGATCGCGGAGGTGGGTCGCGTGAGCTACGAGGCCGACGAGCTGGAACCGCCGCTGCGAGCTCTGGCCGAGGAGCGCGGCTGGAAGGCCGGCGACCTCTTCATGGCCGTCAGGGTCGCGGTGACCGGCCGAACGGCCACGCCACCACTGTTCGACACCCTGGTAGCGCTCGGCCACGATCGGACTCTCGAGCGGCTCGATAAGGCCGTCGAGGCGCTCGAAGCGGCACCCGCCCGGCCGACCTGACGCCGAACCTGACACGTTCTGTCAGGCTCGTCGCGCATCCTCGTGCCTGACGTCGAGGAGGAGATGTTCGCCATGGACCGATCCGCCGTGCAGGAGTGGCTCGACCGATACGTCGAGGCGTGGAGGAGCTACGACCAGGATCAGGTCGCGTGGCTCTTCGCCGAGAACGCGACCTATCGCTACCACCCGTACGATCCCGATGACGAGGTCACTCGTGGTCGAGACGCGATCGTCCGCGACTGGGTCGAGCCCGAGGGCAACGCCAGCACGCGGGACGCGCCGGGCACCTACGACGCCCATTACGAGCCGTACGTCGTTGACGGCGATCGCGCCGTCGCGGTCGGGACGAGCAGCTACTGGACGGATGCGAGCCGATCGAAGCTCGAGCGGATTTACTACAACGTCTTCCTGCTCCGGTTCGACGACGACGGCCGCTGCGTCGATTTCACGGAGTACTTCCTGAAGGGCCCCGACGACACGCACTGAGCGGCCGTCGCCTCAGCTCACCCGCTTCAGGAACCCGCGCGGGTTGAGCGAGAGCATGAAACGCTCCCGGCTGCGGTCGATGACGAAGTCCGACTGCGTCGGGTACCACTCGTCGAGCGCCTCGATCGGCCCCGGACCATGCTCCGGAAGGACGGGATGGCCGCCGAGGAGTAGGCGCCGGCCCAACCGGCCGAGAAGACGACGCATGGGGACTCCAGCAGGGCCGACAAGGACGCGAGGAGTATAGGCCTGGCGGCTGGTCGGTCGGCTGATCGGTCGGTCTTGGCGCCCCTCAGTCGACCCGGCGCAGGTAGCCGCGCGGATTCAGGGTCAGCATGAACCGCTCGCGATCGCGATCGACCGCGAACTCCGGCGCACCGGGCAAGAAGGCTTCCACCGCTTCCATCGGCCCCGGCCCGTGGTCGGGGACGACTGGATGGCCGTTGACGTTCGTGTCCTCGACGATGAGGTAGCAGCCCGGGCTGACGAGCCTGCGATAGGCCTCCAGCTCCGCGCTGACGTGGGTGGCGGCGTGGTCGGAGTCGAGGATGACCATCGTTCGGCGGCCGGTTGCCCGCCGTAGGACCTCGGCGAGGATCGCGGGGTCGACCGACGAGCCGATCAACCGGTTGATCCGGGGGTGATTCGGCTGACCCGGCCGCGCTTTGATGTCGATCGTCACGACCTCGCCGCGCCCGAGCAGATCGAAGAGCGAGGCGAGGTAGCGCGAGCTGCCGCCGGACGCCGTCCCGCACTCGATGACGAGGTCCGGCTTCGTCTCCGTCAAGATCTCCTGGTACATCCTCATGTCCATCGGGCTCTTCATCGTCCGGTACCCGAACCAGGCGAGGTCAATTGAGCCCTTGCGGGCGAGCCAGGCGTCGTAATAGGCCACGTGGAAGGCATCGGTCGCGCTGCCTTCGCTATCAGATAACGGGGCCGTCCGGACCGGCGGTCGATACGAGCCGATGCGGACTGGAGCCGGCGGCTCGAGGAATGCGCGAAGTCGCCGGCCGAATGAGCGGGCGCAGGCGACCGAGGCGTCGACGCACTGAACGCTCCCGGAGGTGGGCTTGTTGGGCGCGGCCGGTATATCGAGCCTTTGTCGATCCTCCGGCCGAACGCTCGCGGCGGCCGCATGAACAAGGCGTTAACACGACTCGCTATCCTGAGTTGGGAATGGCACGAACGATCCTCGTCGTCGACGACGAGACGACCCTGCGCGAGACGCTCGTCGACGCGCTCGAGGCAGAGGGATTCCGGGTCGTCGCGGCGGCCGACGGGCGGGAGGCGCTCGCTCTCTTTCGTGCGGAGCGGCCCGACCTCATCCTCCTCGACGTCATGCTGCCCGAGCTGTCGGGCGTCGAGGTCTGCCGGATCATCCGCGCGGAATCGAGCGTTCCGATCGTCATGCTGACGGCCAAGGATTCCGAGCTCGACAAAGTGGTCGGGCTCGAGCTCGGCGCCGACGACTACGTCACCAAGCCGTTCAGCCTCCGGGAGCTATCGGCCCGGATCCGGGCGCTCTTCCGGCGGTCGGAGCAGGCGGTCGCCCTGGAGGCGCCTCCCGGCGTCGTCGATCTCGACCGGGTCCAGGTCGATCTCGCCGGGCATCGCCTGCTCCGCGACGGTGAAACCCTGCCGATCAAGCCCAAGGCGTTCGAGCTGCTCACGTTCCTCATCCGCCACCCTGGCCAGGTCTTCACCCGCGACCAGCTCCTCGAGCGCGTCTGGGGCTACGACTACGCCGGGGAGACCCGGACGGTCGATGTCCACATTCACTGGCTGCGCAGCCAGGTCGAAGAGGATCCATCGGCGCCGCGGTTCATCCACACTGTCCGCGGCGTCGGTTACGTGTTCCGTCGGCCGGTCTGAGCGCACTACGGCCCGGAGCGTTGACGCTCCGATGACACAGCGTTCACGTCTCCGATCGATCCTCAGGTCGTGGTAATGCTGACGCGCAACCTCCTCCCGGTTGTCGAGCGGCGTCGGCGGCCGACCCACCGAGATTTCCAGGGCGATATGCCCGCCGCGCGGCGACCCGTTTCGGCCGACCGGGCGCTGGCCGTCGTGGCCGGCGCGACCGTACGCAGGGCGCGGCGCCCCGAACGGCGCCCGGCGAGGTGGACACTGCCTGTCTTCGCCCGCGAGGTTGACTTGATCCGACTCCACCTCGCCCCGATCCGGAGCCGGCGCGGCCTTGCCGCCTCGTTCGGCCGGGAGGCCTTCCACGCGGACATCGATCCGGGCATCGCCGACGGCGAGAGTGTCGGGCCGGTCACCGTCGCCTACGCCATCCGCTGGCTCGAGCTCGGGGATGGGGCGCCTCGGCCGCCGTGGACGACATGGCTCGATGAGTCCCGCGGGCCGCAGCCGCGCCCGACGGCCGGAGCAACCCGGGGCTAGAAGAACAGGTCGTCCGCCACGGCCGAAAGGCTAGCAGCCCACGCGGCGGCTATTCTTCCCGCCATGCGACTCAGCCGGCTCTTCTTCACCTCGCTCCGCGACGATCCGTCCGACGCGGACATGCCGTCTCACCGGCTGCTCGTCCGGGCCGGCTACGTCCGGCAGCTCGGGTCCGGCATCTATTCGCTGCTGCCGCTCGGCTTCCGGGTCAGCAAGCGGGTCGAACAGGTGATCCGCGAGGAGCAGGACCGGATCGGCAGCCAGGAATTGGAGATGCCGGTCGTCCATCCGGCCGACATCTGGAAGGCAAGTGGCCGGTACGACGCGATCGGGCCGGAGCTGACGCGGTTCAAGGACAGGGCGGGCCGGGAGATGGTCCTGGCAATGACCCACGAGGAAGTCGTGGGGCTGCTCCTGGCCGACGTCATCCGGTCGTACCGCCAGCTGCCGGTGATGCTCTACCACTTCCAGACCAAGTGGCGCGACGAGCCGCGCGCCCGCGGCGGCCTCCTCCGGGTCCGTGAGTTCGTGATGAAGGACGCCTACAGCTGCGACCTGGACGAGGCCGGCCTCGACGCCAGTTACGAGGCGCAGAAGGGCGCCTACATGCGGATCTTCGAGCGTCTCGGGCTCGAGACGAAGATCGTCGCGAGCGATGTTGGGATCATGGGCGGCAGCCAGGCCCACGAGTTCATGGTGCTCAACCCGGCGGGTGAGGACGTCCTCGTGCTTTGCGACGCGTGCGGCTACGCCGCGAACCGCCAGGTCGCGCGGACGCCGCGCGCCGAACCAGCCCCTGAGGAGGCCCTGCCCCGCGAGGAAGTCGCCACACCGGGGACGACGACGATCGCAACGCTCGCGGCATTCCTCGGGATCGGCGAAGGCCGGACAGCGAAGGCCGCCTTCTTCGTCGCCGGCGACGGCCGCCTCGTCACCGCGATCGTTCGCGGCGACCACGAGGTGAACGAGACGAAGCTCGCCAATGCCGCTGGTGCCACCACGGGTCTGCGGCCCGCGACGGTCGAAGAGATCAAGGCCGCCGGGATGGAGCCGGGCTACGGTTCGCCGGTCGGTGCCCGCGACACCGTCGTCGTGGTCGACGAGCTCGTCGCGCGTTCGCCAAATCTCGTGGCCGGGGCGAATCGCGAGGGCTACCACTTCCGGAACGTGAACGTCGGACGCGATTTCACCGCCGATGTCACCGCCGACATCACGAACGTCCAGGAAGGCGATCCCTGTCCCGTGTGCGGCTCGCCGGTCAGGCTGACTAACGGGATCGAGGTCGGCAACATCTTCAAGCTCGGCACGAAGTTCACCGATGCGGCCGGAGCGACCTACCTCGGCGAGGACGGCCGCGAGCACCCGATCGTCATGGGCTCGTACGGGATCGGCGTCGGCCGGAACGTTGCCTGCATCGTCGAAGCGCATCACGACGACAAGGGAATCATCTGGCCGGAGGAAGTCGCGCCTTACGCTGCACACCTCGTCGCCATCGGTGCGAATCGCGACCCGCAGGTCGCCGAGGTCGCGGAGCGGCTCCACGAGCTGTCGCTCGACGCCGGGCGCGAGATCCTGTACGACGACCGGGACGAGTCGCCGGGCGTCAAGTTCACCGACGCGGAGCTGCTCGGGATGCCCTGGATCCTGACCGTTTCCCCCCGCTCCCTCGCGGTGGGAGGCGTGGAGGTGACGGAACGCGCGACCGGCGAGCGGGCCACCCGATCGATCGACGAGGTCGAGGCGCTCATCCGGGGCGAGGGGCTCGTCCCGGCCTGATCGGCGCACGCGCCGGTACGATTGACGGCGTCATGCCACTCCGCCCGATGCTGCCGCGCGACGATCTGTACGCGCGCCTCGAGCTCCCAGTCGATTGCAGCCCCGAGGCGATCGAGATCGCCTGGCGAGCACTCCTCAAGCGCCACCACCCGGATATCGCGGGTGCCGACGCTGACGACGTCGCCAAGCGGATCAACGTCGCCCATGACTGGCTGTCGGATCCGGGTCTGCGCGAGCGATACGACCGCGAGCGGCATGCGGGTCGTCGTCGTAACAGCCGTCCGACCGATCTGCGCGGTCGAGCCGGGAGAGCTGTGCGCTCGGTACCCCCGAAGCCGCGCCGGCCGGCGGACCCGGCCGAGGCGCTCGAGCGCCATCTCGCCCGGATCGGGCGACTGACTCGGGATGAGCTGGACCGACTGGCCCTGGCCGAGTCACCGCCGATCGCATTCGTTGCGACGATCGCTCGCTTCCTGTCGCCGGACCGGCTGGCCGCCGTCGAGGCGGTCGAGCGGCGTGTGGCGGCGGCTCTCCCGCGGACCCCGCGCTGGGACGCGCCGACGCGCGACGCGATCGTCGCCTACGCCCACGAGCTCATCCTGGGTCCGTTCCTTGACGAGCACCTCTCCGAGCCGTTCAGGGAGCGAGTCCGGGAACGGCTCGCCCGCGGTTGGGAGGCCGCTGTGGACCAGCCTCGCTACGGCCCGAATACCGCCGCCGTCTCCGCCGCCCTCGAGCGCCTGCGGGCGATGCCGCCGGGCCGGCGCGCTCAGCTGGTCGTCGAAGCAGCGGGGCTTCGGGCGGCCTCCCCGGCGGGACTCCGCGCCGACCTGCCGTGGCCGGCGGGCCTGTCCGCCCACGACGACGATGCCCTGCGAGTCTCGTCTGCGCTAGCTCAGAGCGACGCCGTGGCGATCGTCGGCGATCCCGCGCCCGCGATCGCTCGACGCTCACTCGCTCGGGCCGTGCACGGCCTCGTCCTCCGTCACGCGTTCAAGCCGGCAGAACTCGACCGCCTCCTCGGACCGTGGCGGGAGGTCCTCCTCGAGCGCCCCGTGTCCGTCCGGCCGAAAGCCCGCACGGGAGCCTAGCCCTCGAATCGGCCGCCAGTTCGCGTGAGATCGTTGCGTCGAGTACAATCCGGTTCTCGTGTTCGATGGGCGCTCCGGTCAGCGCCCCGGTCCAAACCGTTGATCCCGATCCAACTATCGCCCTGACCGGGCCCCGCCGAACGTCGCGGGAGGGCCCCTCAGGAGCTGATGCTTCTCATGTCCTTCGATACCCTCGGGCTCGCGCCCGAGCTTCTCCGCGCTGTCGCGGACCAGGGCTACACCGAGCCCACCCCAGTCCAGGCAGAGGCGATCCCTCTCGTTCTGGCCGGCCGCGACCTGCTCGCCGGCGCCCAGACCGGCACCGGCAAGACGGCTGCGTTCGTCCTGCCGATCCTCCAGCGGCTCAACGACAGCCACGCTGTCGGCGCTGCCGCTCCGTCCCGCGATCCGCGAAACGCGACCCGGCCACCGGTCCGCGTCCTCGTCCTGACACCAACCCGCGAGCTCGCTCTCCAGGTCGAAGAGAGTTTCCGGACGTACGGCGCGCATCGCCGCGTCCGATCGGCCGCGATCTACGGTGGCGTTGGCTTCGAGCCGCAGGTCCGTGCCCTCCGCGCCGGCCCTGCGGTCGTCGTCGCCACCCCCGGCCGCCTGCTCGACCACGCCGGCCAGCGCACGATCGACATGTCGCAGGTCGAGGTGCTCGTCCTCGACGAGGCCGACCGGATGCTCGACATGGGCTTCATCCGCGACATCCGCAAGATCCTCGACCTCCTTCCCGCAAAGCGCCAGAACCTGCTCTTCTCGGCGACGTTCTCCGACGAGATCCGCCGCCTCGCTGGAGGTCTCCTCGACCGCCCGGCGACGGTCCAGGTGACGCCGCGGAACAGCGCGATCGCCCTCGTGTCGCAGCTGGTCCTGCCTGTCGATCGCGAGCGGAAGCGCGAGCTGCTGACCCACCTCGTCCGGACCGGACGCGTCGAACAGGCACTCGTCTTCACCCGAACCAAGCACGGAGCGAACCGCCTCGCCGAGCAGCTCGCCCGCGACGGCATCGCTGCGACTGCGATCCACGGCAACAAGAGCCAGGGTCAGCGTGTCCGGGCCCTCGACGACTTCAAGGCGGGCCGCGCCTCGATCCTCGTCGCAACAGAGGTTGCCTCGCGCGGCCTCGATATCGAAGAGCTCCCGCACGTCGTCAACTACGAACTGCCGATGGTCGCCGAGGACTACATCCACCGGATCGGCCGGACAGGGCGGGCCGGATCGACCGGCGACGCCATCTCCCTCGTCTGCGTCGACGAGTGGCCGCTCCTCCGCGAGATCGAATCGCTGCTTGGCCATCGCGTGCCCACCGAGGCAATCCCGGGCTTCGAACCAGACCGAACGATCAGGCCGGAGCCGATCCGCCAGCGATCCCACGGTGGCCAGGGTCGCCCGATGGGTGGTCGCGGCGGCCGACCCAACTTCGCCGCGGGACGACCGAACCTCGGCTCCGGCCGGACCGATCCCGGCCGCGCCCGGCCGCAGCGGGACGCGCATCGTCCGGGCACCCCGATCGGGCGCGGCGCCGGCGCTCCCTCGCATCCGGGTCATGGGGGGCCGCGCCGCGGTCCCGCGCACGTCGGCATCGGCAACGCGCCCGCAGGCTTCCGACAGGCCCGACCGCCGCAAGGCCGACCGCCGCAAGGTCGACCGCCGCAGGGTCGACCCGGCCCCAACCTCCCGCCCGGCGCGAGCCACGGGCCAGGTGCCCATCGGCCGGGTCGCCCGGCGCCCATGCCCGGCGAGCGCATCGCCCGCCTTCGCGAGGGCTGACCGCCAGCGCTGATCGCGCGCGCGAGACATTCCAGTCTGCCCAACCGATGCCGTTGGTTGCATCAGTTGGGGGCGGTGGAGGGCGAACCCCGCGCCGCCCTGGCCGATGATGCAAAGGACGGCGTCACCGGGGGACAGCTCTGATTTTCGAGGCGGCCTCAACCGTCCGCCCTCGCGGCCCCGACGACTCGGCTGGCATACTGCGGCCGGGACCGGTCACGGTGGCCGGGGCACGAGGGACGCCGTGGACGCCCGGATCCTGCTAGTCGAGGATGACCCGTCGATCCGCGAGGTGACGGCGATCGGCCTGCGCAACGCGGGTTTCACGGTCACGACCGCGTCCGACGGGCGCGAAGGTCTCGAGCGGTTCACCGCCGAGCCCCTCGACCTCATCCTGCTCGACGTCATGCTGCCGCGCATGGACGGCCTCGAGGTCTGCCGGGCGATCCGCCGGACGTCGACGATCCCGATCGTGATGCTGACCGCCCGTGCCGACACGATCGATGTCGTGGTCGGTCTCGAGGCGGGCGCCGACGACTACGTCAAGAAGCCATTCGAGGTCCCCGAGCTCGTCGCCCGGGTTCGGGCCGCGCTTCGGCGAGCGGGCCGGCTTCCGGAGGAAGGCGATCGGCTCCACCTCGGCCCGCTCACCATCGACGTCGGCGGCCGGACGTCCGAACGTGACGGGCGCGACATCCCGCTGACCCGGACGGAGTTCGATCTGCTCATCGAGCTGACCCGCCACGCCGGGCAGGTCCTCAGCCGCGACATCCTGCTCGACCGGATCTGGGGCTACGACTACCTCGGCGATTCGCGCCTGGTCGACGTCGCGATCCAGCGACTCCGGGCCAAGGTCGAAACCGACTCCGCGACGCCACAACTCATCGTCACCGTCCGCGGGGCCGGCTACAAGGCCGTCCGCTGAGGCGGCCTCGACGGTGATGCACGGCGTCCGGGCGCGGCTGACAGCGACGCTCGTTGCGCTCGTGGCCCTGACCGCCGCCGTCCTCGGGATCGCCTCCTACGTCTTCGTCGATGTCTCGCTCCATGATCGGGTCAAGGACGACGCTGCGCTCCAGGCCGGGCTCGACCTTTCCGACCTCATTCCCTCGGAGCTTCCCGAGCCGACGCGCGCGGCCTTCGTTGCGAGCGGGTTGACAGAGACAATCGGCCGCCGAGACGTCGACCTGGTCGCCGATTTCGGCGACATCGAGCGGGAATTCACCGATGTCCTCACAGCGGACTTCCTTGCTGCCCTCGGTCGCAACGAGATCGCCTACCAGTGGACGTCACTCGGCGGCAGTCCGAAGCTCATCGTCGGCGGTCTCCTGCCGGGCAGCGAGGCAAGGTTCTACTTCGTCCACGATGTCGGCGGGCTCGAATCCGCGCTTGGGCTCCTGCGCGTCGGCCTGGGAGGCGGCGCGCTCATCCTCGCGCTCGTCGCTCTCCTCGCCGCTCGATGGATCGCCGGCGGTGTGCTGGCGCCCGTCGAGGCGGCGTCGCGGGCCGCGGAGCGGATCGAGCTTGGCGACTTCTCCGCTCGCGTTCCGGTGACGTCCGGCGACGAGTTTGGTTCGTGGGCGGAGCGGTTCAATCGGATGGCCGAAGCCCTGGAGGACACCATCGGGCGGCTCAAGGACGCTCAAGCGCAGAACCGCCGGTTCGTGGCCGACGTCTCGCACGAGCTCCGGACGCCCCTTGCGGCGCTGGTCGCCGAAGCCTCCATCCTTCGGGATGACCTCGACTCACTGCCCGCCGGAACCCGCCGCGCCGGCGAATTGCTGATCGGCGACGTCGCCCGGCTTCGAACGCTCGTCGACGACCTGATGGAGGTTTCCCGCTTTGACTCCCAGGCCGAACAGTTCGCCGCGCAGCCCGTCGACCTCGTACGGATGCTCGAGGCCGTCGTCGCCAACCGACTGCCGGAGGCCCGCCTGATGCTGCCTCAGGACCCCATCGTCCTCGACACCGATCTGCGCCGGCTGGAGCGGATCATCGGCAACCTGCTTGACAACGCCCACGAGCACGCGCCCGGCTCGCCAGTCGACGTGAGCCTCGAAGTAACCGATGAGGCGATTGTGATCGCGGTCGAGGACCGCGGCCCCGGTGTCGCGACCGACCGCCTTGGTCGCATCTTTGAGCGGTTTTACAAGGCCGATCCATCGCGCCACGGCGGCAGCAGCGGACTCGGCCTCGCGATCGCAGCGGAGCATGCCGCGCTCCTCGGTGGCGAGCTCCGGGCGCTGAATCGCGATGGCGGCGGGTTCAGGATTGAGCTGCGCCTCCCTGTTGCCGGATCGTTACGCAGCAGCGATCTGGCTGCTATCGCGGCAGACGATGGTTCGACTCCGAACCCAACCCCCCAGGAGTCACCGTGATGAAGCCGATGACCTCGATTGCCGCGCTGAGTGCGCTCACCATCCTGCTCGCCGCGTGCGCTACGAGCGGCTCGGCCGGGACGGTCCCGCCCGGTGGCGCAGCGCCGGAACCATCAGTCGCCCAGGGATCGCCAGACCTGACGCCGGAGCCATCGCCCCGTCGGTCGGGGTCGCCGGTGCCGTCGACCGACCCGTCGGCCACGCCTGCCCCGAGTCAATCCTCTGCGCCCGGAGGGACGACCGTCGTCCGGGCGTACTTCTATTATGAGGGCCTCGCGGATAGCTCCGGGCTCGTCCCCATCCTTCGCGAGGTTCCCGCAACGAAGGCCGTCGCGACGGCAGCCATGGCGGCGCTCCTCGAGGGGCCGACGGAGACGGAGAGCGGCGCGATGAGCTCAGCCGTTCCCGCAGGCACCAGGCTGCTCGGCCTCGCGATCGATAACGGGGTTGCGACGGTCGACCTGTCGAGCGAGTTCGAAGCGGGCGGCGGCAGCTCCTCGGCCCTCATTCGCCTGGGCCAAGTCGTCTTCACGCTTACGCAATTCCCAACAGTGAAGTCCGTCGTCTTCCAGATCGAGGGTCGGACCGTGACGGTCTTCGGCAGCCAGGGCATCGTCCTGGACGGCCCGGTCGGCCGGGGCGTCTACGTCAATCTCCTGCCTGCGCTCTTTGTCGATCGACCGGCCTACGGCGCGGCGCTCGGCAACCCCGCGCGGATCACCGGCTCGGCGCAGGTAATCTTCGAGGCTACATTCCGCGTCACGCTGATCGATGCCGCGGGCCGGACGATCGCCGACCAGCAGGTCATGGCGGACTGTTGGTGCGAGAGCGGGGCGTTTGATACGACCGTTCGCTACGACGTCCCTAGAGCGCAGTGGGGCACGCTCCGCGTCTGGGCCGGCTCGGCCAAGGATGGCAGTCCCGTGGCCGTCCGCGAGTATCCCGTCTGGCTCACCCCCGGCTGAGAGACGGTCCGCCGGCTCCGGCCGGCGGCACGAACGGCAAAATCGGCCCTCGCGGACTCGCGAGGGCCGTCGCGTGTGTGCGATGCTCGGAGCGTGGACTGGCCGGTTGTCGCGTTCATCGGCGCTCTCGCGATCTCCCTCGCGATCGCCATCGCGCTTCTGTTCGCCCGTGGTCGGGAGCTCGAAATGATCCGCGACCTGACCAACCCGGGCGAGGCAGGCGACGATCTCGCCGCGCGGGTCCGCCGCCTTCAGGAGCGGCGCACCGCCAGCGAGTTCGCGCTCGACCAGCAGGCGCGCAACGCTTCCTTCCTCGCCGACCTCATGGGCATCGGGGTCCTGCGGGTCGACGACTCGCTGCGGGTTGAGCTTGCGAACCCGGCAGCCCACATCCTGCTCGGCCGTGCGCCGGGATCGATCACCGGCCGCTCGGCGATGGAAGCGTTTGTCGACACGCGGTTCGAGCAGCTCCTTGCCGCGGCGCGCGACGGCGGCTCGGCCTCCGGCGAGTTCCGCGTCCGGGGACAGGATGGCCCCGTCCTCGTCGTGCGAGCTCGTCGATCGCCCGTCCGGGGGGTCTGGGCGGTCCTCGAGGACGTCTCGGAGTTGCGCCGTCTGCAGCAGATCCGGGCCGAGTTCATCGACAACCTCTCGCACGAGCTGCGGACCCCGTTGACCACGATCAGCCTCCTCGCGGAGACACTGGCTCGCGATGCCGATGCGGCGGGCGATTCCGTGCCGGCGAAGATGCGCGACCGCATCGCCAAGATCGAGGTCGAGACGGGCCACCTCGTCCAGATGGTCAACGAGCTGCTCGATCTCGCCAGGATCGAAGGTGGCGGCCCGCTCCTTCTCCGAAACGACGTCGATCTCAGCCGGGTCGTCCGCGAATCCGTCGAGCGACTCCGGCTCTTCGCGGAGCGCCAGGGACTGCGGCTCGTCGTGGATGTCCCGGACCAACTGCCGCTCGTCCGAGGCGACGAGGCCCGGATCGGCCAGGTCGTCGTCAATCTCGTCCACAACGCACTCAAGTTCGGCGGCGAACGCGGCGACGTCACGGTCAGCGTGCGCGAAGCGGACGGCGAGGTCATCACCTCCGTGGAGGATCACGGATCCGGCATCCCGAAGGCGGACCAGGCCCGGATCTTCGAGCGGTTCTACAAGGTCGACCGGGCACGGGTCAGGGGTGGGGGAACGGGGCTCGGCCTCTCGATCGCACGTCACGTGCTCGAGCAGCACGGCGGCCGGATCTGGGTCGAGTCCGAGGAGGGCGAGGGCTCGAGGTTCTCGTTCGCGCTGCCGATTCCGGCCGGCTCAAACCCGTCAGACTGAGCAGATGCAGCGGCTGCACGTGGCGACCCTCAACATCCTCAACCTCGCCGACCGATGGCCCGAGCGACTGCCGCTGATCCTGGCCGACATGAGTGCCCTCCAACCGGACGTGCTCGGCCTCCAGGAGTCCGTCTATCCGATGCAGCAGGACCGGCTGATCGGGGCGGCGGGCGAGGGCCGGTACGCGGCGTTGCGCGGCTGGGCCGGCCGGCCCGAGTACGGGAACTCGCTGCTGGTTCGCGAGCCGCTGGCGGCCACGGACGAGGCCCGCGTGGACCTCGGGCGCAACCGGGCCTCGCACCGGGCGACGGTCCGCCTGCCGGGTGGGGCCTCCGTCACGGTCGCCGTCACTCATCTCCACCACCTGGAGCCCGACGAAAGCACTCGCGACGAGCAGACGCGGCAGCTGGTCGAATGGATGGATGCCGCGCCGGCGGCCGACGGGCAGATCGTCATGGGGGACTTCAACGCCCATCCGGCCGAATCGACGTACGCCCGGATGGCCGCTGCGGGCTTCAGGTCGTCGTTCGCGGAGGCCAATGGCGCAGAGCCAGCGGTGACATGGCCGTCCGGCCTCCAGGCACCGGCGATGGACACCGACGGCAGCCCGAGGTGTCTCGATTACATCTGGATCCGCGGCGCGGTCACGGCGGTGTCCGCCCGCCTGGCGTTCGACCGCCCGGATCCGGGGGACCCGACGCTCTACCCGTCGGACCACCTGGGCATCTCGGCCCACCTCGCGATCGGGTAGGCGAGGCGATGGCTCTGCGCCTGGCGCATCGCGGCGACTGGCGGCGGGCGCCGGAGAACACGCTCGCGGCGTTCCTCGCCGCGATCGCGGTGCCGGGCTGCGACGGCCTCGAGTTCGACGTTCGGGCGTCGGCTGACGGCGTCGCCGTCGTCATCCACGACGAGACCCTCGAGCGCGTCCAGGGGGTCGACGCGTGGGTCGATGAGCTCTCGGCTGAGGCCCTGGAACGCCACGGCGTCCCGAGTCTCGCCGACGTGCTCGCCGCTGTCCCGCGCCGCGCGTTCCTCGACGTCGAGCTGAAGCTCTACCCGGGACGCGGCGCGGTCGACGCGCTCACGGCCGGCCGCGGGCCAGGCCTCGAGCGGGCCGTGATCTCGTCGTTCGAGCCCGACCCGCTCGAACGGGTGGGACGGCTGGCGCCGTCGTGGCCGCGCTGGCTCAACGCAATGGACCTCTCCGAGGCGACGATCGGCCTGGCGCTCGACCTGGGCTGCCGCGGGGTCTCCGTCGACTGGCGGGCAATCGATCAGAAGTCGGTTGCGCGCGTCCGGGCCGTCGAGCTCGACCTTGCCGCGTGGACCGTCCGCAACCGGCCGACATATGGCCGGCTCGAGCGTCTCGGCGTCAACGCCATCTGCGCCGAAGGGCCAGCCCTGGACGGTCGCGCGGGTCGTTGAAGAAGGAGCGTCCGATGACCACCGCGGAGCGCGCAGATCTCGTCGTTGTCGGGGCCGGCACGGTCGGTGGCTGGGCGTCGTACTTCGCGAAGGCCGATGGGCTCGGGCGGGTAGTCGTCCTGGAGAAGGGGCTCGCGGGGCAGGGCGCGAGCTCGCGGGCGGCCGGGATCGTCCGGGCCCAGGGCGGGACTCCGGCGACGGTCGCTCTCGGCCGTTGGACGATCGACTTCTACAACGGCCAGCGGGCGGCGATCGAGACCGACTCGGGCTTCCGCGAGCAGGGCTACCTCATTCTCGCTGTGACCGAGGAAGACGAGCGCGCCGGCCGGGAGCGGGCCGAGATGCAGCGCCGGGAGGGGCTCGAGGTCCGCTGGTTGTCCGCGGCCGAAGCCACGGCGCTCGTCCCGAGCCTGGCGGCGGAGGGCCACCGCGGCGGCAGCTTCATCGAGACCGACGGCTTCATCGACCCGCCCCGGAACGTCCGGGCGTACTCGCTCGCGATGCAGGCGGTCGGGGTCGAACTCCGTGAGCGGACCGCATTCAGCGGCCTCCTCCTCGAGCCGACAGCCGCGGGGACATCGCGCGTCGTGGGCGTCGAGACGTCCGCCGGACCGATCGCCACGGAGCGGCTGATCCTGACCGGCGGACCGTCACTCCGAGCGGTAGGCCGGATCGCGGGACTCCGGATCCCGGCCGGAGCGGCGCGCCACACGGTCTGCGTGCTCGAGCCCCACGCGGCGTTCGACGTCGAGCGGATGCCGATGGTCTTCGACATCGGCGAGGGCCTCTACTGGCGGCTCGAGGAGGGCGGACTCCTCTTCGGCTGGAGCGACCCGGACGAGGCGCCGGGGGAGGCGAGGTCAATCAACTGGCCGATGTACGAGAAGGCACGCGAGCGACTGGGCGCGCTCGTACCCGTGACACGCGATCTAGGGATCCGGAAGATCTGGGCGGCGACGATCGACTACACGCCCGACCACCTGCCGATCGTCGGGGCGGCGCTGACGCCGGACGGCGAGCGAATCGACGGCGTCACGATCGCCTCGCCGGGCGGTCACGGGATGATGTGGGGCCCAGGCGTCGCGCGGGTGGCCGCCGACCTTGCGCTGCGTGGCTCGACCGACCTGGTCGACGTGACCGATCTCGGGCTCGATCGGTTCGACGAGCATGGCCGGAGCCGCCTCGCAACCGACCCGATCGCTCTACCGTTTCCCGTCAGCACCGACGAGGACGAGGCGCCCGTCTCGATCGGCTGATCAGGCGTGGCGGGGGATTCGCGGGTGGCCGCCAAGGGCGACCCTCAGCCCGCGAATGCTCTCGAGCAGGGGACGGCGGCGCTTTCGGGTGTCAATCCCGTGCAAGGCTGAGGCGGCTCGCTCGGTCTCGAGGGCGATGTAAAGGTAGTAGGCGGCGATCGGGGTCATCTTGATAGGCCTCGGCGGTATGGCGGTACACGGAAATGCTCCGATGAGGTCCCCACCGTAGCCCTCACCGTGCTCCGAGACGACTGACGAGGAGCACGTCCGGGATCGACAAATGTCGACTCCCGATCAGCAGCAACCGTCGGTGGGGAAGCCGACACTGGAGCCCACCACTACGAGCGGTCGGGGCAGATCGGGCATTGCCGGAATGGTATCGGCCGTCGGGGCGATCGCCGGCTTCGTGGCCCGGATGATTGCGGCGTAGAGCCCGTCGGCGACGGCATG
>Ga0184623_10000171_pt1 | contig 26406 bp, 26 predicted proteins | sample PLM1_100_b1_FD_133138 | JGI IMG/M metagenome (GOLD analysis project Ga0184623, IMG submission 133138) | Groundwater sediment microbial communities from an aquifer in East River, Colorado, USA - PLM1_100_b1 | ecosystem: Environmental > Terrestrial > Soil > Riparian zone | place: USA: East River... | reverse complement strand
TGGTCATGTCACACGCCACCAGCGACTTCATGCAGGCAGAGACCGCAACCGAGGCCAACGCGGTCAACGCCGCATCCCGGGTCCCATTCCAGTTCCGGTCCCGGAAGGAGTTCGCGCAGTTCTTCGACGGATTGGAGCTGGTACCCCCCGGTATTCAGTCTGTGGCCGACTGGCGGGCTGAGAAGGAGCCCCAGCCCCGCCCGTCCGCCGCAGACACCGCCGCGTTCGGCGCTGTCGCTCGCACACCGCCGTAGACCGGAGAGCCCTGTGAGCACAGTCCGTTCATCACGGGCGCGTTCGCCCAGGGTTAGCTGTCAGGGCCCGAGCAGGTCCCGCAGCGCGTCGGCGGCTCGGTGCGCCAGTTCGCGCGCCAGGGTGGCGACCGGTTCCGTGGAGCCCGCGAACCAGCCGAGGCTGACGGCGATCGGCGTGTCGACAACGGCGGCCCCGATCGGTCCGAGGTCGATCAGCACGCCTCCCGCCGCGGTCAATTGCTGGCTGATTACCTCGACCACGATCCGCTGCTCGCGTTGGGTGTTGTACAGGTCGCTGGACAGCACGAGGCACAACATGCCGCCCGGCAGCACCGTGCCGTCGGGTGACAGCCACACCTCACCGAACGCGGGGAGGCGGCTCACCGAGCGGTGCGCCGGGACAGCGCGGCGGCAGCGGCGATCGTATCGATGCGGGCGGCCCGGTCGGGCTTGTCCAGCCCAGCGGCCTGCAGCGTGGCGATATCGGCGGCGATCCGGCGGCGGAGGTCGTCACGCTCGACCAGGCGGTCGATGTACGTGCTCATGTCCAGGCCGTCCTCCGCGGCCCGCTGCCGGATGATGTCCCGGGTCGCGAGCGCCAGCGTCATCTTCGCCTTGTCCGCCATGCCGCCGAGTGTATGGGTGAACGGCTGTATGGTGCTACATCTACCCGTCGGTGGGGAACGGTCGGTCAGGTGCTACCTGCGACCAGACAAAGCGCAGGTCCTTGTCCGTCTCGGCGTAGTCATCGTCATCGAGATCTGTCTGGGTGAGGACGCCCCACACATGCGGGGTGAGCGCGCTGCTGCCGATCGCGTCAGCGAACTCGTCAACGAACCACGGCATTGCGCCGTTGCGCAGGCTCTTGGCCAACGACTCGATGAGCAGCGCGTCGACGTGATGGCAGCCGCCTTCGATCGCATCCTGAAGGCGGTCGCTCAACGGTTCTGGGCTGGTCAAGAGCTGGGCCTCCATGGATAGATGGTGTAGAGATACCACGGCCGATTGTCGGCGTCGCGCCTGTAGATGGCGAATATCTGGGTGTCGGGCGGGAAACCCGCCACAGCCTCGCCTCGGCGAAGACCAGGGCTGCGGGCGTCGCGAACGCGCTCGCGTCACGGCCGTACTTGTGCTCGCGGCCGGTTTCCCAGTCAGTCCGGCTACCAGTGATCGGATCGTGCCCGCGCGTGCAGCGATCGCGCTGCGCCTGCTCGCCGGCCTCGGTGTAGTCGTGCCGGAGCCCGCCGTGCCCACCGGCGTCGATCCACTCCCGGCGCAGCGCCACCAGCGCCGGCGGCAGATCCTCAGGCCGGTCGATGCCATCGAGCACCTGGTTGATCCGGTCGCGGGAGATGTCTTCGACGGGTGCCCGCCCGGGCGGCGACCAGGGCCTCCACCTGACGGGCGTTCGCCTCCACCCGGCTTACGTGTGCCGCGGCCGTCTGGACTGTCGCGTCAGCGTCGGCGGCCAGCCGCCGCAGCTCGGCGCAGATCAGCTCCAGTTTGGACGGCACACCGCCAAGCCTAACGATCAGGTCAGCAGGCGCTTCCCGGCGGCGATGGCGCTCGCCGCGGCGTCGAACGTGCGGTACAGCGGCACGCCGGCGGTCCGGGCGATCGCGCGCGCCTCGTCCTCGATCCTGGCCGGTCCGCATTCGGCGTTACGCAGCACCAGGCTGACCCGGAACGGCCGCGCCCGTTGCAGGTCGGCTACGGCGGCGACGTAGGCGAGTAGCGGTTTCATGCTGGTCCCGAACGAGACGAAGCTCTGCGCGTTCACGTGGGCCACGACGTCCGGGTACGGCTGAACCTCGTCGATCTGGCACACCACGTCGTAGACCAGATCGGGCCGGGCGCGCGGTCCGACGGTGATCTCGAGCGGGTTGGTGAGCGTGGTCCCGGCGCCGAGCCCGGCCGCGCGCAACACCGCCTGCGCCTCAGTCGGCACCGGTGCGAGCCGCAGCCCGGCCCGGTCGAAACAGTCGGCGGCGAGTACCCCGGCGCCGCCGCTCGGCCCGACGACCAGCACGTCGGCGGACGGCGCGGATCGCCGGCCGTGATGCTGGTCGAGGAAGTCCAGGGCGCCCAGTAGGTCGTCCTGAGTGGACACCAGCGCGATGCCCGCCTGGGCGGCGAGCGCCCGCCAGATCCGGTCGTCCGACACCATCGCACCGGTGTGCGAGGCCGCAGCCCGCGCACCCTGCCGGCTCCGGCCGCCGATCAGGGCCACGACGGGCAGGACGTCGCGGACGGCCCGCAGCGCCTCGAACAGGCCGCGACCGTCGCGCGGGTTCTCCAGGTACAGTCCCACCGACGCGGTCTCGGGATCGCCGGCCAGGTAAGCCAGCAGTTCGGCCACCGTCACATCGAGGCTGTTGCCCAGGGTCGCCACCTTGCTGAACGTCAACCCACGGCGCTCGCCGACGGTGATGATCTCGCCCGCGACGCCGCCGCTCTGGGTGAGCACGGCGATCCGTCCGGGCCGGCCGGGATCGGTACCGAGGAACGTCTGGCCACCGCGCGGGCTGTAGACGCCCATGCAGTTCGGCCCGAGCAACCGGACCCTCGCGCGCCGCGCGGCCGCCAGCAGGTCGGCCTCCAGCGCGGTTTCGCCGTCCTCGCTGAACCCGCCGCTCATCACCTGGACGAACGCCGGCCCGCGGGCGGCCCCCACCACGTCGGCGCAGCGGGCGGCCGGCACCGCCACCAGTGCGTAGTCGACGCTGGCCGGAACGTCCGCGAGCGACGGGACGGCCGGGACACCGTCGACGCTGGTGGCAGTCGGGTGGACGGCGACGAGCCGGCTGCCGAACCCGGCCGCGCGGTAGAACTCCAGGAACATGTTGCCGAAGTTCGGTGCCTTGACCGACGCGCCGACCACGGCCACTCCACGCGGGGCGAAGAGCGGTCCGAAGTCGGTACGGGCAACGGCGGTCCGCTGGGCGGGCACGGCAGGCGCGCGCAGCAGCCGGGCGTCGACCGCGATCACGCCGTCGGGCGAGGCGATCACGGGGTTCAGCTCGAACTCGGCCATTTCCGGCGCGAGCGCCAGCCCACCGGGACCTCCAACGGCGAGCAGGAGCCGGACGAGCGCGTCCCGATCGATCGCCGGTCGGCCCCGTCCACCGTCCAGGAGCGGCCGTCCCCGCAGGCCGTCGATCATCTCCTCGGCGTCCTGCCGGGTGATCGGTGCGAGGCGCAGCACCGTGTCGTCCAGCGCCTCGGCCCAGATACCACCGAGTCCTAACAGGATCGTCGGCCCGAACGTGGCGTCGGAGATCGCGCCGACCACCAGCTCTACCCCGGGCGGCGCCTGCTCCTCGACGAGGTAGCCGGTGGGGGACAACCTGCCGAGTTCAGTGGCGGCGTCGGCGGCGGCTGTGGCCGAAGTGCAGCCCAGCCGTACCGCGCCGACGTCACTCTTGTGCACCAGTCCTGGCCAGAACGCCTTCACCACCAGCGGCGGTCGCAGCCCGGCGGCCGCCGCCTCGACCTCGTCGGCGCTGGCGGCCACGACCCCGCGCGGCACCGGCACGCCGAACCCCGCCACCCACGCCTTGACGGCATGCTCAGCAACTACCTCGGCCACCGCGGACGGTGGCCCGATCACGGCACCGGCGCAAGCGTGCTGCCCCACCGGGCCCGGATCTCCCGGCGCAGCAGCTTCCCCTGCCCGCCCGAGGCGTCCTGGGCGTGCGGCAGCGCGTCCACCACGATGACAAGGTCCGGCTGAGCCGCGTCCGGGAGCCGGTCGCGCAGTGCGGCGCTCACCGCGTCAGGGTCGAGCGTGTGGCCGGCCCGGGCCACGACGGTGAGGAGTACCTGCTGCTCACCCGCGCCTTCCGGCACGCCGACGGCGCCCGCTTCGGCGACCCCGTCTAGCGCGGCGGCGGCCTCCTCCACCTGGCTTGGCTGCGTGAACGTGCCCTGCTTGAGGATCGCGTCCTCGCGCCGGCCCAACACGGTGAGTACGCCTGCGGCGTCGACCGTGCCGAGGTCGCCGCCGACGTACCAGCCGTCGTGCAGCACCTCGGCGGTGCGGTCTGGCTGGCCGGCGTACTCGCGGAGCAGGTGCGGGCCGGCAAGGCGGATCTCGCCGACCTCGCCCACCACCCGGTTGCCGGCGCTGTCGGTCACCGCGACCGCGCACGTCGTGCGGGCCCGTCCGGCGGCGCCTTGCGGCTGGCTGCCGTCGTCGAGCCGGCCGAAGCAGGTGTACGGCGCCTCGGTCTGCCCGTAGTACGAGAAGATCTGCGCCTGCGGCACCCGCTCGGTGATCCGCTGCAACAGCGACGGCAGCAGCGGTTCGCCGCCGATGAGCACCGCGCGCAGCGAGCTGAGATCCACGCTGGCGTGCGCGTCGTCGGCGAGCAGCTGGGACCAGAAGCTCGGGATCACGCTGATGTACGTCACCCGCTCGCGCGGCGCCACCGTGAGGAAGTGCGCCGGGCCGAAGTCGTTCTCCAGCGCGAGCCGCACGCCGCCGTACAGCGCGGGGCCAGCGATCGCGGTGAAGCCGATACCCCAGATGATCGGCCCGGTGGCGAACACCGAGTCGGCGGCCTTGGGCAGGTCGAGCCAGACCTGCGCCACGCTCACGCTGCTCGCGTGGGTATGCACGACCGCCTTCGGCAAACCCGTGGTGCCGGACGTGTAGAAGTACGCCATCGGGTCGTCGTAGTGCGCGCCGAGTTCGGGCTCGTCCTCGGGGCTCGCGGCGGCCAGCGCGTCGAGGTCGACGGCGCCCTCCAAAGCCCCGCCGATCCGCAGCCACAGCGTGACCCCCGGCAGCCGCGGACGGATGCGCGCCACCAGGTCGTCGAAGTGCGCGTCGTAAACGAACGCCGGGCAGCCGGCCTGCTCCACCACACCGACCAGCACGTCGTCCGGCCAGTACGGATTCATCGCGGCGAGCACCGCGCCGAGTTTCGCCTCGGCCAGGTACAGCTCGGTGACGTTGAGCGTGGCGTAGAGCAGCGAGGCGACCGGCGTCCCCGGCTTCACACCGGCGGCGGCCAGCGCGTGGGTGCGGCGGTTGACCCTGCGGTTGAGGGTGTCGTAGCTGATCTGCTCGGTACCGCAGTAGGTGATCGCGATCGCCTCGGGCGCGCGCAGCGCCTGGGCGGTGAGCACGGCGTAGGCGTAGTTGCCGTAGGGGGAGTTCATGGCGGTCTCCTCTCAGGCCGGGGCGGGCGAGTACAGGACGATGACGTTGCCCGCCGGATCGCGGACAGCGGCGCGGATCTCGTGCGGCCCCTGCTCGGGACCCCGGAGCAGGACGGCGCCGGCGGCGGTGGCGCGCTCGACGGCCGCCGGAACGTCGGTGACTTTGAAAGCGGCGGCCGGCGCTCCGGCGGTGACGTCCTCGTCGGCGCCGACCAGCGCCAGCGTGACGCCGCCACCGTCGAGCCCGGCGAAGCGCGTCCCGTCGGTGAACTTCAGCGGCAGGCCGAGCGCGTCCCGGTAGAAGGCGACGGCGGCCGCCAGGTCGTCGACCGCGTACAGGACGTTGCCGATCCGGGGTGTGTCCACGGGGCTCCTTCAGGCCGGTACGGCGCGGAAGTTGGGCACCCGGCCGAAGCCGGGTAGTTCCTCGAAGCACACCTCGACTGGGAGTCCGATTTGGACTTCGGCGCTGCCGAGCACGTTGCCGAAGGCGCGGAGGCCTACTTGCTCGACCAGCTCGATCCAGGCGATGACGTACGGCGTGCGCTCGGCGTACCCGGGCGCGAACGAGCGGTGGACCACGCTGAACGTGTGCACGGAGCCGCGTCCGGACACCGGCTCGAAGGCCAGGTCGGCGCCGTGGCAGTAGGGGCAGGACGGCTCGGGGAAGTGCACGAACGACCGGCACGCCTGGCACCGCTGGAGCGCCAGCTCGCCCCGCTGACACGCTGCCCAGTAGGGGGCGGTCAGCGGGGTGGGGGAGGGCAGCGGACGTACGCTCACAGCTTGCCAACCTAGCGCATGCTTGGTAGACCAGACAAGGGAGGTCACACATGGCGCTGGACGGGTGGGATCTCGATGGGAGGACCGCACTGGTCACGGGCGGCGCAGGTGGGATCGGCGCCGCGATCTGCCGGGATCTGGCGGCCCTCGGTGCTCGCGTCGTCGTCGCTGACCTGGACGAACTCGCCGCGTGCCGGCTGGCCGCCGAGCTTCCGGACGCCACGGCCGCTGGGGTGGACCTGGACCAGCCCGAGCAGGTCGCGGGCCTGATCCACACGGTCGGCACCGTCGACATCCTCGTGAACAACGCCGGGGTCAGCACGGTCGAACGGTTCGTCCAGAGCGATCTGTCCAGTTGGGACCGGCTGTGGCGGATCAACCTGCGCGCGCCGATGCAGCTCGCCCACGGGCTGCTGCCGGGGATGCTCGCGCGCGGTTGGGGGCGGCTCGTCTTCATCTCCTCGGACGGCGCACGGGCGGGCTCCGGCGGCGAGGGCGTGTACTCGGCGTGCAAGGCCGGGCTGCTCGGGCTGACGAAGACGCTCGCGCGGGAGGCGGCGGCGGCCGGAGTGACCAGCAACGCCGTCTGCCCTGGCCCGACCGATACCCCGATGTTGCGCGCGGTCGCGGCGGAGAACCCGGCGCTGGTGGAGAAGCTGGCGCGCGCGATCCCGCTCGGACGGCTCGGCCAGCCGGCGGACGTGGCCGCGATGGTCAGCTTCCTCTGCACCAATCGCGCCGGCTACCTCACCGGCCAGACATTCAGCGTCAGCGGCGGCATCACGATGCACTGATCCGCCGCCGACGCTGGTGAGCGCCCGTACCGTACCCGGAACCGGACTTGCGGGACTTCCGTGCCTACGCCGGGCGCCGGTAGCCCCGGAAACCCCGCAAGTCCGTTTTGTCCCCGAGCGGGGCGGCGGGCGTCAGAGGCTGGCGTAGTCAGAGGCTGGCGTAGAGGGCGGCGAGGAGGTCGGTGGAGCGGCGGTCGGCCGAGACGCCGCTGCCGAGCCGGTTCGTCAGGTACGCCAGACTCACCCGGTACGCCGGATCGGCCATCCCGAGCGAGCCGCCCGCCCCGGAGTGCCCGAACGCCGTCACGCCCGCCTCCGGTACCGGGAACACCGTCGATGGCAGCATGAAGCCCAACCCGAACGCGCTGTCCAGCAGCAGTACCCGGTCCTTACCGCGCGAGTGGGGGACCAGCGCGGCGGCCAGCGCCGGCTCGGAGAGCACCTCACCGGCCAGCAGTAACCAGTACCAGCGGGCCAGCGCCGATGCCGTCGTGACGCCGCCGGTGGCCGGCCACTCCGAGGACAGCACGTCCCGCCGGTTGGCGTTCGTCGGGCTGCTCAGCAGGGGCGGGTTGAGCAGAGCGGTGTGGGTGAGGCTGGTCGGGTCGGCGAGGGCGGCGACGAGTGGGGCGACAGGGCTGCGCGGCGCGCCGAGCGGCGGTCCGGACCGGTCGGACGGGAGTCGGCTCACGAGTCGCGCGATGCGGTCGGCGACGTCAGGCGGGGCGCCGATCCAGAGGTCCAGATCCTTGGTGACCTCCTTCCGCGCGAACGTCCCGAGGCTGCGACGGGACACCCGGCGGACCACCTCGCCGACGAGCCAGCCGAACGTCAGCGCGTGGTACCCGTGCGCCGTGCCGGGCGTCCACACGGGCTCCTGCGCGGCGAGCCGGGCGGCCATCACACGCGGGCGGTTCCCGTCCTCCAGGGTGGCCGGGGCGGCCACGGCCGGCAGCCCGGCCCGGTGCGAGAGCAGGTGCCGGGTCGTCACGCGTTCCTTGCCTGCGGCAGCGAACTCGGGCCAGTACCTCGCCACGGGCGCGTCGAGGTCGAGCTGCCCCCGGTCGGCGAGGAGTAGGGCGCACGCCGCCGTGACCGCCTTGACGCACGAGAACGCCAGGCACGGGGTGTCCCGCTGCCACGGGCGGCCGCTGCGATGGTCGGCGGTGCCGGCCCACAGGTCGACGACCAGCTCGCCGTCCGCGACGACGGCGACCGCCGCGCCCAGCTCACGCCCCTTCGCGCACGACGCCGCGAACGCGTCCCGGACAGGGGCGAACCGCGGATGGCATTCTCCGTGCACGGTGGCCGGCATGGCGGGCCCCTTTCTACAGGACGGCGAGTGGGTTGATGGCGCTGCCGGTGCCGCCCTCGATCCGAAGTGGCGCTGCGACGAACAGGAACTCGGTACGGCCGGCCCCGGACAGCTCCTCCAGCCACAGCATCTCGGCGAGGTGGATCCCGTGACGCCACAGGAAGAGCAGGTGCAGATCCTCGTCCAGGGACTCGTCGGTGCCGCCGCTGGCGTTGAGTCCGCTGATCGCCGCGTTGTCGCTGGCCACGAGCGTGACGTCCCGCTCGGCGAGCCACCGTCCGCCGGCGTACGACAGGCCGGGCTGCCCCGACCAGTACTCCTCCGGCGAGCGCTCGAACACGACGGGCCACCCGGTCCGGATCACCGCCACGTCGCCCGCGCGCGGTTCGGTGCCGCACGCGGCCAGCTCGTCCGGGCCGATCCGGGCGCCGACCGGAAGGTGTGGCACGCCGTGGAGCCGTGCGACGTCGTACAGGACGCCGCGCGCCACGATCGGCGGTGCCTTCTCGATTCCGCACCGGGTCGCGCCGTAGCTGCGGACCCGGTTCGCCGGGTGCCCGTTGTAGAGCTGGTCGCCGGTCCACATGTGCGCGAGTGCGTCCAGGTGGGTGGTGGTGCCGTGGTGCGAGACGATGAGCGCGTCATCGGCCACCGAGATTCCTGCGCCGATCGGGCGGGCGCCCGCGGCGTAGTCCCCGCCGTCCACGGACATGAAGTGCTGCGGCAGCGGACGCCCGCGCAGGTGCGGAACCGTGGTCGGCGCCGCGCTGGACGTGGAGCCGCGGATCGGCATGGCGAGGCTCACCACCCGCCCCTCGCGCACCGTGCGCGCGCTGGCCACCACGACCTCGGGCGTGAGCAGGTTCAGCGCCCCCTGCTCGTCCTCGGCGCCCCAACGCCCCCAGTTGTGCGGACCCGAGATCATGACCCTGGGTAGCCCCCGCCGCCGTACGCCGCGTCGAGCGCGTCGTAGTCGGGGCTGTACCCACGCTTGGGGATGGCGTCGGCGAACTCGACCCGCGACGGCTTCTTGTACGAGGCGATGGAGTCCCGGCAGTGCGCGATCAACTCGCCGGCCGTGGCCTCGCCCTTGAGGACGACGACGGCGACCACCCGCTGGCCCCATTCCATGTCCCGCTCGCCGATCACGGCGCACTCGGCGACGGCCGGATGGGTGGCCAGGCAGCGCTCGACCTCGACCGGGTAGATGTTCTCCCCACCGGACTTCAGCATCCGCAGCCGCGGCCCGAGGAACGACAGCGTCCCGTCCGACTCGCGCCGGCCCAGGTCGCCGGTGTGGTGCCAGCCGCCGGTCTGCTTGGCCGCGTTCAGGGCGGGCCGGTTGTGGTAGCCGGTCATCATGTGCTGCCCGCGCGCCACGAGCTCGCCGATCTCGCCGACCGGTAGCTCCGCGCCGGACGGATCGACGATCCGCACCTGGACCAGCGGCGACGGCCGGCCGTGGCTGCCGATCCCGCCCACGCCGTAACCGGAGTACGTGAGCATGCCGCCCACCTCGGTCTGCCCGTATCCGGCGAATGCCCGTGACCACGGGCTCGTGTCCACGGTGATCATCGCGTTCCACGCCTCGCTGCCCGCCGGCGCGTGCAACGACGACAGATCGTGGCCGGCTCCCGCCTCCACCAGCGCGTCGATCATCGGTCCGAACAGGAACGCGCCGTCGCACCGCTCGGCCTCGATCAGGCGCGCCGCCTCGGCCGCGTCGTACGCCGGGAGGAAGACGTTCTTACCGCCGAGCTGGAACGTTGCCAGGCAGAACATCGCCGTGCCGACGTGGAACAGCGGGCCGGAGTTCAGGTACGCGAAGCCGGGCTCCATCTGCCGGGCGAGCGCCAGGCTGAGGCTGTGCCCGATCAGGGCGGCGTGGCTGAGCAGCGCCGCGTTCGGCGTGCCGTCGAAGGCGGCGGTGTAGAGCGCGAGCACCGGCGCGGCCGGGTCGACGGCGATTTCCGGATCTGCCGCGGCACCGGTCGCGAGCAGCGTCTCGTACTCGGCACCGTCCTGAATCCAGCGTGCCTTCTCCGCGGCGTCGCGCACCTCGGCGACGCCGTCCAGCGGCTGCCAGAACACGACGGCCGGTTCCAGGTCGCCGAGCACGAACCGCAGCTCGGCAGCGCTCTGGCGCCAGTTCGCCACGCTGAGCACGGCGCCGAGCTTCGCGGCGGCCAGCAGCGACTCCAGCACCCGGTGGGAGTTCTGCCCCAGCCAGAGGAGCCGGTCGCCGGGGCCGACGCCCTCGGCGGCCAGCGCGTTCGTCAGCCGGTTCACCCGGTCGTCCAGCTCGGGGTAGGTGTGGCGGACGTCGCCGTCGACCACCGCGGTTGCGAGGGGCCAGCTGCGGCGGTGCTCGCGGGCGAGGTCGCCGAGCGTGAGGCTGTGCAGGGGGTTCATGATCCCTCCTTGAACGCCGGCATGACCTCGTCGGCGAAGAACGTCATGGTCTTCTTCAACTCCTCGAACGGGATCGGCCGCGTGCTGCCGAAGTCGCACATGAGGTGCGCGAAGCCGAAGTCGCGCAGTGCCGCGATCTGGCTGATCACCCGCGCGGGGTCGCCGATCACCTCGAGCTGGTCCCAGCGGAAGTCGGTGCCGACCTCGCCGCCCTTGAGGTAGCGGTCCTGCCAGTACTCGAACCCCTTGGCGACCTCGCCGGTGCGGGAGTCGACCGGCGCGCTCGCCGCGTTGAAGATCCGGCTGCGGTCGAACAGCTGCTCGAAGCGCTCCTGGTCGGCGCGCGCCTGCTCGACCGTCGGCGCAACGTAGACCGAGCGGGACACGACCAGTTCGACGTCGTCGACCGCGTGACCGGCCTCGGCCGCGGTGCGTCGCCAGGTTTCGGCCGCCTTGGCGACGCGCTTGAACGGCGCCGCTGGGTCGGCCAGGATCGGCAACCCGCGTGCGGCGTACCGCTCGACGGTCTCCGGGCTGACGGCGGCGACGTGGATCGGCGGATGCGGCTGCTGCACGGGGCGCGGCACCAGCTCGACGTCGCCGACGCGGTAGTACTTGCCCTCATAGGAGAAGCGCGGCTGGGTCCAGAGCCCGCGGATGATGTCGAGCGACTCGTCGAACCGGTCCCGGGCCTCGGCCAGGTCGACGCCGAACCCGTCGAACTCGATGCTCTGGTACCCGCGCCCGACGCCGAACTCGATCCGCCCGCCGGAGAGGACGTCCAGCTCAGCGACCTCCTCGGCGACATGGACGGGATCGTGGAGCGGCAACACGTACACGCCGGAACCGAGCCGCAGCCGGGACGTCCGCGCCGCGAGATACCCGAGCATCGCGGCGATCGACGGCACAGTGCCGTAGTCGCGGAAGTGGTGCTCGCCGATCCAGACGCCGTCGAAGCCGACCTCCTCGGCCAGCTCCGCGAGGGCGACGTGGTGGTCGTACACCTCCTTGACGCTCTGGTGCTCGAAGCGGTGGAAGAGGTGGAACGTCGAGAACCGCACGGTGGAGCTCCCGTCTCGCGGCCGAACCAAGCGCTCGCTTGGGTGACCATAGCAGGTGTGGCCGGTGGGAAACTATTCAAACAAGCGCTTGCCTAACTCGCGGCCGGAGTCCTACCGTGGGCGGGCCAGGGAAGAGCAGAAGGAGGCTGCGCCATGACGCGGATCATTTCGGCGGACTGCCACGTCAACGAGCCGCCGTGGGTCTTCGACCGGGTGCCGGCCGAGTTCAAGGACCGGACGCCCAAACTCACCCGCGGGGCCGACGGCGGCGACGGCTGGAGCTTCGACGGCAAGCCGCCCAAGCGCACCTACGGCGTCGAGGCGATGGCAGGCCGCTCCAAGGAGGACTTCAAGGAGTCCGGTCTGCGCTTCGACGAGATCCGGCCCGGCAACTACGACGGCGTCGCCCACGTGGACGACATGGACGTCGACGGCGTGGACGTCAGCATCGTGTATCCGGCCAACGCGATCTTCGCCTACCTCGAACCCGACCGTGCTCTCGCGCTGGCGTGCATGCGGTCCTACAACGACTGGCTGCTGGAGGACTTCCAGGCCGCGAACCCGCAGCGGATCGTCGGGCTGCCGATGCTCCCGGTGGACGACGGCATGGACGTCACGCTCGCGGAGGTCGAGCGCGTGCTGGCCAAGGGCGCGAAGGGGCTGTTCATCCCGGGCCTGCCGAGCAAGCCGTACAACGACGACTACTACACCCCGCTCTGGCAGGCGGCGTCGGACGCGGGCGTGCCGGTGACCTTCCACCGCACGTTCGGCGGCCGCCCCACCGACCAGCAGTACGACGAGATCCTCACCGGCAAGATCAACCTCGCGGGCACCGTCAACCGGTTCTTCGCCGCGATCAAGCCGTTCACGTACATGATCTACGGCGGCGTCTTCGAGAAGTTCCCCGGCCTGAAGTTGGTGGCTGGCGAGGTCAACTGCGGCTGGGTGCCGTTCTGGGCGCAGACGATGGACCAGACGTACGAGACCGAGGCGGCGTGGGCGAACCTGCCGATCAGCCGCAAGCCGAGCGAGTTCCTCGGCGACAACGTCTTCGTGACGGTCCTGGACGATCTCATCGGCTTCGAACTGGTACGGCAGGGCTTCCCGCGTCTGGCGGACACGATCATGTACTCCACGGACTACCCGCACAGCATGTGCCTGTGGCCCGAGTCCAAGAACTGGGTGGCGCGCCTGACCAAGGGACTCACTCCCGAGGACACCGAGAAGGTCACCTCCGGCAACGCGGCCCGCGTTTACGGCGTCTGAGCCGCTCCCTCCCGCCGCCGTCCGGAACCGGACTGTCGGGCGCCGTCCGGAACCGGACTGTCAGGCGCCGTCCGGAACCGGACTGTCGGGGTACCCGGGCTGTAACCGGGCGCGGGATACCCCGCAAACCCCGACAGTTGGTGGCGCAGGCGCAGGCGCAGGCGCGGGCGCGGGCACGGGCACGGGCACGGGGAGGGGCACGGGGAGGGAGGGCTGCGACGTGGGGCGGCAGGGATTCTCCGGGCGGGCGGCCGTCGCAGGCGTGGGGATGACGTCGCTCAGCCGAGCGTCCGGGAAGTCGGTGCTGGAGTTGGCGGTCGAGGCGTCGATGGCCGCGATCGCCGACGCCGGCCTGACGCCGCGCGACGTCGACGCCGTGCTCACGTACCACCTGGGCGACTCGGTGCCGGTGGTCTACCTCGCCCGCGCGCTCGGCCTGGATCGGATCGGCTGGCACAACGAGATCCACGGCGGCGGCTCGCAGTGCGCGTCGATCCTCGGCGATGCCGCGATGCTCGTCGAGGCCGGGGTGGCGCGGACCGTTCTCGTGTACCGGGCGCTCAACGGTCGCTCCGGGCCGCGGATGGGCCAGGTCCCGCTCCGGGTTGGCGACGGCGCCGAGAGCCAGTTCACGCTGCCGTACGGGATGCTCGGGCCGGTCCACCTCTTCGCGCTCGCCGCCCAGCGGTACGTCGCCGAGAGCGGAGTCGACCTCGCCGACGTCGTCCTGCGGTCGCGGGCAGCCGCAGCGGGGAACCCCCGCGCGCTACGCCGGACGCCGATGACCCGCGACGACTACCTGGCCAGCCCGATGGTGGCGTCGCCGCTGCGGCGTGCCGACTGCTGCCAGGAGACCGACGGCGCGTGTGCGCTGGTCGTCACGGCCGCCGACCGCGCGCCCGGTAGCCCTCGCGTCCACGCGGTCGTGCGCGGTGGCGGTCCGGGCAGCTCCGCGATGGACAAGGCGGACGACATTGGCCGGATCTTCTCCGCCTACGTGGCACCCGCGCTGTACGACGCGGCCGGGATGAAGCCCGACGATATCGACGTCGCGCTGCTGTATGACGCGTACTCGTTCCTGGTGCCGCGGCAGCAGGAGGATTTCGGCCTCGACGCCGCGGTGCCCGTGAATCCCCACGGTGGCCTGCTGTCGGAGGGGTACGTGCACGGCCTCAACAACGTGGCCGAGGCCGTACGGCAGGTGCGCGCCGGTGCCGGGACCGCACTGTGCACCGGCTTCGGCGGCAGCTACGGCAGCGCCGCCGTCCTCCTGTAGTCAGGCGATGTCCTGTAGTCAGGCGATGACGCCCTCGAAGAGGATGCGGCTGAACTGGTCGGCGAGTTGCTTGGTGGACAGGCGGCCGCCCGGCCGGTACCAGCGGACCGCCACCCAGATCGTGTCGCGGAACAGCCGGTAGGTGAGCTTCGCGTCCAGGTCGGCGCGGAACGTCCCGTCCTTGACGCCGCGCTTGAGCTCGCCGATCCAGATGCGCTCGACCTCGGCGAGGGTCTTCTGCAGGTAGTCGAAGCGGGGCTGCTCGCGGAAGTAGTTCCAGTCGTTCTGCAGCATCATGATCGCGGCCCGGTGCCGTTCGAGGGAGCTGAAGCCGGTGCGCGCGATCGTCTCCAGCACCTCGCGAGGCGTGCCCCCGCTGGCCAGCGCCGCGCGGTAGTCGGTCAGCACCTCGTTGAGGAACTTGGAGAGGATCTCGTCGGCGATCGACTCCTTTGAGCTGAAGTGGTGGTAGAGGCTGCCGGAGAGGATGCCGGCCGCGTCGGCGATCTCGCGGACCGTGGTGGCCCGGAAGCCCTTCTCGGCGAACAGCTCGGCGGAGAGCGAGACGAGGTGGTCCCGGCGCTCGGACGGGAGGGTGCCGGTGGGCGCCGCGGCGGCCGGTCGGGCCGCTGCTGGCTTCGCCGCGGTGCGGGCCGTGGCACGGGGCCCGCCGGCGGTACGGCCGCCGCGCGACTTGGGGTTCTTCGGCATGGTCACCTCGTCATTATCCGTCGTGGCGGCGCTAGTCGCCCAATCGCTTGGTTCGGGCGTGTCGTTGCTCTCTCGCGCATCCGACCAAGCGCTTGCTAGGCTACCTCGGGAGGTGGCCATGGCTGAGGCGTATCTCGTCGATGCGGTGCGGACGCCGGTCGGGCGGCGCGGCGGTGGGCTGGCCGGTGCCCATCCGGCCGACCTCGGCGCGCACGTGATCGCGGCGCTACTCAGCCGTACCGGGCTGGATCCCGTTGCCGTGGACGACGTGGTCTTCGGCTGCGTCGACACGGTCGGGCCGCAGGCGGGGGACATCGCCCGCACGTGCTGGCTCGCGGCGGGGCTGCCCGAGGAGGTGCCGGGCGTCACGGTGGACCGGCAATGCGGGTCGTCGCAGCAGGCGGTGCACTTCGCCGCCCAGGCGGTCATGAGCGGTACGGCGGACGTGGTGGTGGCCGGCGGGGTGCAGAACATGAGCCAGATCCCGATCGGCGGCGCGATGCTGGCCGGGCGGCAGTTCGGTCATCCGAGCCCGTTCGCGGGCAGCGCGGGCTGGCAGGCGCGGTACGGCGGCGAGGAGGTGTCCCAGTTCCGCGGCGCCGAGCTGATCGCGGCGAAATGGGGGATCGAGCGCGCCGAGATGGAGGAGTACGCCCTGGAGAGCCACCAGCGCGCGGTGCGGGCGATCGCGGAGGGGCGGTTCGCCGCCCAGACGGTGCCGTACGGCGAGGTGACGGTCGACGAGTGCCCGCGCCCGTCCACGTCGCTGGAGCGGATGGCGGGCCTCGATCCGCTGCGGCCCGGCGGGCGGCTGACAGCGGCGCTGGCCAGCCAGATCGCTGACGGGGCCGCCGCGTTGCTGGTCGTCTCGGAACAGGCGCTGCGGGTTCATGGCCTTCGTCCGCGCGCCCGGATCCACCACCTGAGTGCGCGCGGTGCCGATCCGGTGCTGATGCTCACCGCGCCGATCCCCGCCACTGAGCACGCTTTGGCGCGTGCCGCGCTCAGCCTGGACGAGATCGACCTGGTCGAGATCAACGAGGCGTTCGCGAGCGTGGTGCTGGCGTGGCAGCGTGAGACTGGCGCGGACCTCGCCCGGGTCAATGTGAACGGTGGCGCGATCGCGCTGGGGCACCCGCTCGGCGCCACCGGAGCACGGCTCATGACGACGCTCCTGTACGAGCTGGAGCGCACCGGCGGCCGGTACGGGCTGCAGACCATGTGCGAGGGCGGCGGCCAGGCGAACGTCACGATCCTGGAACGCGTGGACTGACTGGTCAGGTCTCGGTACCTTCTGGTGCGGTCCCGAGTCCACAGTGAAACAGGAATCAGTGAACAGGAATCAGACGATGAGCTACGCGCCGCGCTGCTTCCCGGTGTCGATCAAGGGAGTCGTCGTCCGCGACAGGCATGTTCTTCTGCTGCGCAATGAGCGCGACGAGTGGGAACTGCCCGGTGGAAAACTCGAATTAGGCGAGGATCCCCCGGAATGCGTGGTCCGGGAGATCGCGGAGGAAGTGGGCTGGCAGGTGGTAGCCGGGCCCATTCTCGACTCCTGGCAGTACCACATTCGCGAGGGCGTCGATGTCCTGATCGTCAGCTACGGATGTCACGTCGCCACCGACACCGATCCGGTTGTGAGTCGCGAGCACAAGGAAGTCGGGTTGTTCGCCGAAGCGGAGGTGCCGACGCTTCGTATGCCCGACGGCTACAAGAGGTCCATCGCCGCCTGGTACGGGCACCTGCGGGAGCACGTGGTTTAGCGTCGCCTCCAGCGGTTGAGTCAGCGCGCCGGGGTTGTGCCGTGGAGGCGGTAGAGGGTGGCGTCGGCCTCGGTCATGATCCGGTCGATCAGCTCGGCGACGGAGGGCAGGTCGTCGATCAGGCCGACCACCTGGCCGGCGGACATCACGCCCAGGTCGGGACGGCCGTCGACCATCGCCGCGCGGAGCAGCATCGGCGTGTTCGCGGCCATCAGCACCTGCGCCCAGGTCAGGTCGCGGCCGTGCCGTAGCGCCCGTCCCTCGCGGAGCAGTGCCGGCCACGACGTGCCGGAGAGCCGGCGGAACCGCGCGGCGCTGCGCAGCGCCCGCAGGACGCCGCCGCCGCGTCCGAGCCGCTCCACGAACGGGGTGCGCAGGACGCGGTGCGGGACGCCGTCGATCCGGGTGGTCACCACGGTTCCGGTGACCGGCGCGGCGAGGTAGAGGTCCTTGACGGCGCTGCCGACCGGGCTGTCGCGCGTCAGCAGGAACCTCGTGCCCATCGCGACGCCAGCGGCGCCATAGGCCAGCGCGGCGACCAGGCCACGCCCGTCGAAGAAGCCGCCCGCCGCCACGACGGGGATGTCGACCGCGTCGACGACCTGGGGGAGCAACAGCGTGGTCGGCACCGCGCCGGTGTGCCCGCCGCCCTCGCCGCCCTGGACGATCACCGCGTCGGCGCCCCAGGCCGCGACCTTCTCCGCATGCCGTCGGGCGCCGATCGACGGGATCACCACGACGCCGGCTTCCTTGAGCCGCTCGATCAGCGCGCGGGTCGGCGCCAGCGCGAACGAGGCCACCGGAACGCGTTCGGCGATCAGCAGCGCGACCCGCTCGGCAGCGTCGCCGGCGTCGGCGCGCAGGTTCACCCCGAACGGCGCGCCCGTCCGCTCCCGCACCGTGCGGATCGCCGCCCGCAACTCCGCCAAGCTCATCGTCGCTGAGGCGATGATCCCGAGCCCGCCTGCAGCCGACGTGGCGGCGGTGAGCCTGGCGCCGGCCACGTAGCCCATGCCCGTCTGCACGATCGGGTACCGGACGCCGACCAGCTCGGTCAGGGCCGTCCTCACCCCGGTACCTCGGTACTGCGCCGATCGGCGGGGTCGAGCCTGTCCCGGATCAGTCGCAGCTCCGCCGGGCTGGGCAGCCGGGTGGTCTCGACCTGGTCGATGACGAGCGGGAAGCCGGTATGTACGAGCACCTCGTCGACGGTCACTCCGGGGTGGACCGAGCGGAGCCGCATCCGGCCGTCGGCGGTGGCGAAGTCGAGCACCGCCTTGTCGGTGACGACCACCCGTAGCGCGTGGAACCGGCCGCCGTCCCGGTCGTTGCCGACGCCGGACACGAGGTCGACGTGGTCCACGAAGACCCGCCGCGAGTGGCGCGGCACCCAGTAGCTCGTCGGGTGGTTGACGGTGTTCCCCGGGGCGCCGCGAACGCCGAGGAGCTGCGCCTTCGGCCGGTTCCAGTCGCCGACGCAGGAGATGTTCTGGTTGCCGTACCGGTCGAGCTGGCTGGCGCCCATCATCACGTGCCGGCGCCCGCTCGCGACCAGGTCGAACACGGCGCGGTACGGCAGCCAGCCCTCGACGGTGTCGCCGGACAGCAGGTACGCCTCGCCGTCGCTGAGCAGCAGATCGGGGGAGAAGGTGGCCCGGGCCAGCCGCGCGCCGAGGGCCGGGATCAGCCCCATCGGGCTCGCGAGGATCTCCCCGTCGCCGCGCCACGCCTCCGCGCACGCCACGACGCAGATCTCGGCCCTGGTGACGTCGCTCATGCCACGGCTCCCTCCAGCCGGCGCGCGTGGAACTCCCGGACAGCCTCCTGGTACTCCATCTCGTCACCGTCGAGGAACTCCGCACGGAACTCCCGCCACGCCTCCGGACTCGACGCCGATGCCGCGTACGCACGCTGGAACGCCTCGTCGCGGCCGTACTCGGGGACGCAGCTGGTGAAGTGCGCGCCGCCCGGCGCCTCGACCACACCGTCCACCATGGACCGGTTGAGCAGCAGGCTCTGCACCGGACCACCCGCCGCCAGCTCCTCCGTGGTCACCATCCGCTCGCACGAAACGTACCGCCGCGCGGCGGCCAGGCAGAACAGGTCGTCGAAGTACGGATCGGGCCCGAGGTACTGCCCGTTGCCTTGCGGGTCCGCCGCGTTGACGTGGACGAGCGCGGCGTCCAGTGCCAGGGCGGGCATCGCGACCAGCTCCTCGCCGTCGGCATAGGGGGAGCGGACGGTCCGTAGCTCCGGGTTGATCCGCAGCACGTCGGAGCCGAGGCCGGCGCGGATCGGCAGGAACGGCAGCCGCTGCGCCGCCGCCGCGAGCCCCGCGCGGAACATGCCCTCGTCCACTTCGGTCAGCGCCAGGGAACCGCGCTGGCGGGCGGCGCGAAAGTGCGGTTCGAGCGGGATCGAGTCGAGCGAGACGAACCCGCAGACGACGCGGCGCAGCTTGCCGGCGGCGGCGAGCAGACCCACGTCCGGCCCGCCGTAGGACACGATTGTGAGGTCGTACAGGTCCGAGCGGAGCAGCGCCCGTACCAGCGCCATCGGCTTGCGACGCGAACCCCAGCCGCCGATGCCGATGGTCATTCCGGACCGCAGCTCGCCGACCACGTCGTCGGGGGTCATCCGCTTGTCGGGCATGTCAGCTCCCGTCTGTGGCGGCCCGGTCGAGAAAGGCCTGGCGGGCGGCGTCCGGGACGTCGGTGAGGTTCAGCTCGAACGTGAAGCCCTGCTCGTACCGGTAACTGCGCTTCACGTCGACGGGGTCGATGCCGTTGAGCGACTCCTTGGCGCGCCGGATCAGCACCGGATGCCGCTTGGCGATCTCGCCGGCCACCTCGTGCGCGGCCGTGCGCAGGTCCTCGGCGGGTACCACGCGCAGCACGGAACCGAACTGGTGCAGCTCGGCGGCGGTGACCGTCCGGCACGTGTAGACCATCGCCCGGACCAGGTGTTGCGGGACGAGCCGCGCCAGGTGGGTCGCCGCCCCGAGCGCACCGCGGTCGACCTCGGGCAGTCCGAAGGTGGCGTCGTCGGCGGTGACCACGATGTCGGCGTTGCCGGCCAGCCCGATCCCGCCGCCGAGGCAGAACCCGTGCACCGCCGCGATCACCGGCACCGCGCATTCGTACACCGCCGCGAACGCCGCGAAACAGCCCCGGTTGGCGCCGATGAGCGCGTCGTGGCCGGGCGTCCGCTGCATCTCCTTGATGTCGACGCCGGCGCAGAAGCCGCGCCCCTCGGCGGCGAGCACGACGACCCTTGTGCCAGGGTCGGCGCCGGCCTCGTGCAGCGCGTCGGCGAGGTCGAACCAGCCGCGGACCGGGACGGCGTTCACGGGCGGGAAGTCGATCACCACCTCGGCGACGCCGCCGGTGGCGCGCAGCTCCACACCCATGCCCGCTCCCAAACCTAGCGTTTGCTTGGTACGGTAACACGGCTGCCGAGCCGCCGGAGGTGCCATGCGCGAGGATCTCGCCGGGGGCGATGCCCGCGCCGGAGGCCATGCCCGCGCCGACGGGCAGGGGCTCGCCGGGCGGGCGGTGCTCGTGACCGGGGGCACGCGCGGGATTGGCGCCGGCATCGCGCGGGCGTTTCTCGCGGCCGGTGCCGACGTGCTGGTGTGCGCGCGGCGGCCCGGCCCGGTGCCGGACGGCGCCCGTTTCGCCGAAGCAGACGTGCGCGACCCCGCGCAGGTCGACGCACTGATCGACGCTGCGGTCGGCGCGTTCGGAAGGCTCGACGTCGTGGTGAACAACGCAGGCGGCGCACCGCCCGCCGACGCGGCCACCGCCTCGCCACGGTTTCACGCCAAGGTGATCGAGCTGAACCTGATCGCGCCGCTGCACGTCGCCCAGCGCGCCAACGCGGTGATGCAGCAACAGCCGGACGGCGGCGCGATCGTCATGATCGGCAGCGTCAGCGGAGTCCGCCCGTCGCCCGGCACGGCCGCGTACGGCGCGGCGAAGGCGGGCCTGCACCAGCTCGCGGTGAGCCTGGCGGTCGAATGGGCGCCGAAGGTGCGGGTCAATACCGTCGTCGCCGGCATGGTCGAGACCGAGCAGTCGGCGCTGCACTACGGCGACGCCGACGGGATCGCGGCCGTCGCGCGGACCGTGCCGCTTGGGCGGATGGCCACCCCGGAGGACATCGCGGCGGCGTGCCTGTACTTCGCGTCGCCGGCCTCGGCGTACGTGAGCGGCGCAGCGCTGCTGGTCCACGGTGGCGGCGAGCGGCCGGCGTTCCTGGACGCGGCGCACTGACGGGGATTGTCCGGGAGGGGAGCGGGCATGGGGCTGTGTGCGGGACGGGTCGTCGTCGTCACTGGCGCGGGTCGGGGGATCGGGCGTGCCCACGCGCTGGCGTTCGCCCGGCAAGGCGCGCGCGTGGTCGTCAACGACTGTGGCGTGGCGCCTGACGGCAGCGGACGCTCGACCGGCCCGGCAGCGGCCGTCGTGGAGGAGATCCGGAAGGCGGGTGGCGAGGCCGTGGCGAACGCCGACGATGTGGCCGACTGGGCCGGCGCCGGCCGGCTGATCCTGACGGCGCTGCGGGCGTTCGGCCGGCTCGACGTCCTCGTGAACAACGCGGGCTTCGTGCGCGACCGCACTCTGATCAACCTCACCGAAGCGGAGTGGGACGCGGTAGTTCGGGTGCACCTCAAAGGTCACTTCCTGCCGCTACGGCACGCCGCCCGGCACTGGCGCGAGCGGGCCAAGGCCGGCGAACGCACCGGCGCCCGGGTGATCAACACCAGCTCCGGCGCGGGCTTGCGCGGCAGCATCGGCCAGGCGAACTACGCTGCCGCCAAAGCTGGGATCGCCGCGCTGACCGCGGTCGCCGCCGCCGAACTGGCCCGGTACGGCGTGACCGTGAACGCGATCGCGCCCGCCGCCCGCACCCGGATGACCGAGCAGGTCTTCGCCGCCACGATGGCCGCACCGGCCACCGGCTTCGACGCGATGGCGCCGGAGAACGTCGCGCCGCTCGTGGTCTGGCTCGGCAGCGCCGAGTCCGCGCACGTCACCGGGCGGATGTTCGAAGTAGAGGGCGGGGCGATCAGCCTCGCCACCGGCTGGCAGCGGGGCCCGACGGTCGAGCGCGACGGCCGCTGGGATCCGGGCGAGGTGGGCGCCGCCGTCGCCGAACTGCTCGCCCGTGCGCCCGCCCCGGAGCCGGTGTACGGCACGTGATCCGTTGAGTTGTGGAGTTTCGAGGGTGTGGCGGCCCCCGCGACCCTCGAAACTCCACAACTCAACGGACAGAGCTATACGCGGTTCAGGGCGCGACCGGCGGCGGCGACCAGGGTTGTTACGAGCACCCAGCCGGCGGCCATCAGCGCCACTGCGGCCACCTTGTTCCAGCCGACGGGATCCCACGCCTTGTCGTGCCCGAGATCCACGAGCGGGATCAGCAGATCAAGCGTGTAGAGGGCGGCGTCCCACGCGGGATGTTCGTCGGCCTTGATCGGGCAGACGCCGGTCTGGCCGAGGCTCGGGCAGCGGGCCTGGGAGAACCAGAACGTGCCGGCGGCGAGCAGCCCGAAGAACCACGCGACGGCGCGGCTGGGCTGGTACCCGTACCCCACCGCGACCTGCTGGATCCAGCCCCAGACCCGGGCGAGCCGGCCGGCCGCGGCGTAGTACCGGCGCGTCTTCTCGCGGAGTACCAGCCGGGCCTCCCGCTCGCGCCCCATCTGCCGGTAACAGGCGGCGAGCTGCTCGTACGGCTGCGGCTCGAACGTCGGTGTGCTGCGCGCCAGCCACGCCAGCCGGGCCTTGACGTCCAGGGGCGACTCCAGGCGCTGGTACGTGAAGCCGTCCAGGACCACCGTCCGGCCGTCCTCCGGTGGGGGTGTCACCGTGACCGGCCACGACGTGGTGTGGTCGGCGAGCACGTCGACGGCGGCGCCGGGGAGGCTGATCCGGCCGCCGGGTGCCTCCGCGAGCCGGAGTCGCAGTTGGGCGGCGCGTAGTCCGGTGGCCCGCAACGACCGGCCACCGGCCCCGCGGAGGTACGCGTCGGCGAGCCGGACGTGGTCGGTCACCTTCGCCACCCGCAGGTCCAGGTGGCCGGCGATGTCCACGCCGTCCAGCTCGGCGCTGCTGGCCAGCGTCGCGGCGGTGAGCACGAGAGAGCCCGTGCCGGGCGTGCCGGCGTCGGAGAACCGGGCGCCGCTCATCCGCAGGTGACCGGAGACCCGTGCGCTCGACAGGTCGACGGTGCCGGTGACGGTGAGCCCGGTAGCGCGGACCTCGCCGTCAACGACGATGCCCATTGCGGCCAGCGCCACCGCCTTACGGTCGCTGGCGCTGGCGACCAACTCGGCGCCGGTCAGGTCGAACGGGCCGCCGATCTGGGCGTGCGTCAGCTGGACCTGCCCGCGGAACGTGTAGTGGCTCGCGACGAAGCCGCCGGTCGACGTCAGCCCGGAGGCGTTGAACGCCCGGTCGTCCGGCGCGTCGATCCGGCCCCGGGACATGATGACAGGACCGTCGATCCGGGCGTCCCGCAGCACCAGCGAGCCCTGCGCGGAGAAGCCGTCGAGCGCGAGCAGGCCGCTGCCAATCGCCGAACGGTCCGCCTCCAGAGCCCGGCCGCCGGGGTTGTTCAGCTGGGAGCCGGACAGGTTGCAGGTGCCGCCGATCTGGGCGGTGCTGAGCCGCACCTCCCCGTTTACCGTGCCGTACCGCAGCGACAGATCGCCCCGGGTGGAGAGCCCTTCGGCGATGATCGCCTCGAGGCCGGAGCGCCCGTGGGTGTACGCGTCGCTGCCCTCGATCGGTGGCGATCCGTCGATTCGGGCGCGGTCGAGGACGATCCGGCCGCCGATGTTGGCGGTGCGGAGGTTGATCACGCCGCGAGCGTGCGTCCGGTACAGATCGAGGTCGCCGCCGCTGGTCGCGCCGGTGAGCCACAGCGCGCGGGTGCCGTCGCCGAGGACCGCGTCGGCCAGCCTGATCCGCCCGGCCACGCCGGCGCCGGTGAGCTGGACCCAGCCGGCCGTGAGCATCCGGGCGTCCAGGTCGCCGCCGACGGCGATGTTCACCGCGGACAGGTCGCGGAACCGGGAACGACTCAGGTCGAGCCGGCGGCCGACCCTGGCCTCGGTCATGATCAGCGGCCCGGCGATCTCGCACTCGACGAGCCGGGCGCTGCCGGCGGTGGTGAGCCAGCCCAGCCGCAGCTCCGGCGCGCGGCAGCCGATCAGCGCCACCTCGGGCAGCTCCGCGCCGGTCAGGTTCACCGGGTCGGTGAAGACGCAGTCGATGAGGATCATCGACGCGCCGCAGGTGGCGCCGCGCAGCTCCAGCGGGCCGGTGATCCGGGCGCCTCGCAGCCGTAACCGGCGCTCGCTGTCGGGGCCGATCCCGCTGGTGAGCACCGTCCGGATCGCCTCGGCGCTCACCACCTCGTCGGGCTCGACGCCCTCGCGCACCCGGCCGGCGAGCTCAAGCCACCTCCCGCTGCGGACGGCGTTCCAGAGGCGCCGGTCCAGCCCCGTCCACCCGCGCGGCGCCCGCCCGTCCCGCTGCCCCGTGTGCATGGCAGAGATGATCGCGCATCGCGGCGTCCGCCCGTGGCACCCCCCGGCAACGCGCCGTAACGTCGACGTAACCCGGGCCTGTCGCCGCACCTGCGAGACTGCCGGGATCGTTGCCGGCGCAGGAGGGCGGTTCGATGCGGCTGACGCCACACGAGCAGGAGCGGCTGCTGATCCACGTGGCCGCGCGCCTCGCCGACGAGCGCCGCGCGCGCGGCCTGCGCCTCAACCATCCCGAGGCGACGGCGGTGATCACGTCGTTCCTCATGGAGGGCGCCCGCGACGGCAGGTCCGTGTCCGACCTGATGAGCGCGGGGCGCCACGTGCTGACCCGCGACGACGTCATGGACGGCGTCCCGGAGATGCTGCCGGAAGTGCAGGTCGAGGCCACCTTCCCGGACGGCACGAAGCTCATCACCGTCCACCAGCCGATCCCATGATCCCCGGCGAGATCCTGGTCGGGGCCGGTGCGGTGCCGCTGAACGCCGACCGGCCGGTACGCACGCTCGTGGTGGCCAACACCGGCGACCGGCCCGTCCAGGTCGGCTCCCACTTCCACTTCGCCCAGGTCAACGCGGCGCTGGACTTCGACCGCGACGCCGCCTGGGGCCACCGGCTGGACATCGCCGCTGGCACGGCCGTCCGGTTCGAACCGGGTGTTGAGCGGGAGGTGGCGCTGGTGCCGTTTACCGGGAACCGGGTCGTGCCCGGCCTGCAGATCGGCGGCGCGGGGCGGTTGGACCGTGGCTGAGCTGAGCCGGGAGCGGTACGCGCTCCTCTACGGACCCACCACCGGCGACCGCATCCGGCTCGCCGACACCGACCTGCTCATCGAGGTCGAGCAGGACCTGTCGCGCGGCGTCGCAGCCGGTGACGAGGTGGTGTTCGGCGGCGGCAAGGTGATCCGCGAGTCGATGGGCCAGTCGGTCGTCACCCGCGCGGACGGCGCCCCGGACCTCGTCATCACGGGCGCAGTCGTACTCGACCACTGGGGCGTGGTGAAGGCCGACGTCGGGATCCGGGACGGGCGGATCGTCGCGCTGGGCAAGGCCGGCAACCCGGACACGATGTCGGGCGTCCACCCGCAGCTGGTGATCGGCCCGTCGACGGAGATCCTGGCCGGCAACGGCAAGATCCTCACGGCCGGCGCGATCGACTGCCACGTCCACCTGATCTGCCCGCAGCTCGTGGACGAGGCGGTCGGGTCCGGGATCACCACGTTGATCGGCGGGGGCACCGGCCCGGCCGAGGGCACGAAGGCCACCACCGTGACGCCTGGTGCGTGGCACCTTGCCCGGATGCTGGCGGCGACCGACGGCCTGCCGGTCAACGTCGTGCTGCTCGGCAAGGGCAACACCGTCTCCGAAGAGGCGATGTGGGAGCAGCTCCGGGCCGGCGCCGCCGGCTTCAAGCTGCACGAAGACTGGGGCTCCACGCCGGCCGCGATCGACGCCTGCCTGCGCGTCTGCGATGCCGCTGGCGTCCAGGCCGCGCTGCACAGCGACACGCTCAACGAGGCCGGCTTCGTCGAGGACACGCTCGCCGCCATCGCCGGCCGGGCCATCCACGCGTACCACACCGAGGGCGCCGGTGGCGGGCACGCACCGGACATCATCACGGTGGCGTCGCACCCCAACGTGCTGCCGTCCTCCACCAACCCGACCCGGCCGCACACTGTCAACACGCTCGACGAGCACCTCGACATGCTGATGGTGTGCCACCACCTCAATCCCGCCGTCCCCGAGGATCTGGCCTTCGCAGAGTCCCGGATCCGGCCGTCCACGATCGCGGCCGAGGACGTGCTGCACGATCTGGGCGCGATCTCGATGATCGGCTCGGACTCCCAGGCGATGGGGCGGATCGGCGAGGTCGTGCTCCGCACTTGGCAGACCGCGCACATGATGAAGCGCCGTCGCGGGGCCCTGCCGGGTGACGGCGCGGCGGACAACCACCGCGCTCGGCGGTACGTCGCCAAGTACACGATCTGCCCGGCGATCGCCCATGGACTGGAGGCCGAGGTCGGCTCGGTGGAGGCTGGCAAGCTCGCCGA
>Ga0184623_10000170_pt1 | contig 26487 bp, 16 predicted proteins | sample PLM1_100_b1_FD_133138 | JGI IMG/M metagenome (GOLD analysis project Ga0184623, IMG submission 133138) | Groundwater sediment microbial communities from an aquifer in East River, Colorado, USA - PLM1_100_b1 | ecosystem: Environmental > Terrestrial > Soil > Riparian zone | place: USA: East River... | reverse complement strand
TGCCACACGTGGTAGTACGGGTCGTACCGGGGGCCGAACGGGCTGGAGAGCCGGCCGTCGACCGGCCAACGCAGCCGTCCACCGCGGTCGCCGCCGGGGAGCCCTCCCCGGGCGTTCTCGTCAACTACCGGGCGCAGCGCAGCGGCCACCGCCTGCTGGCGGACCAGTTCGCGCCGGGCGTCCGTCAGCTCAGTGCTCGCCAGGACCGTGGCCGTGCGCGCCGCGCCGACCCGCTCCTGCCAGGCGGCGATAGCGCGCACCAGGCGGTTGAACGTCTTGACGTCGCGCTCCTCGTCGTCCATGCCGAGCGCGTTCAGCGGCGTCGGCGAGTCGAGGCGCACCGGGCTTTCGCCGGCCCGTTCGATGAACATGCGCCGGCCGGCGGCGTCACGCTCCCGGCGGGCGGAGTTCAGACCGGCCTGGGCCGCCGTTAGCTCCTTCTGCCGGTCCGCGAGCCTGGTGGAAGCGGTCGAGACCGTGTTCTGCAGCACCTGGATCCGCTTCAGCGCGGCGTAGAAGGCCTGCACCTGCGCGGCGGTCGGCGTGGTCACCGGGTCGAACGGCACCTCGGGGTAGTAGTCGCGGCCGGGGTCGTCGGCGGGCGAACGGGCGGTCCGGGACGGCCTGGTCGGGTCGGTCTCGCTGCGCGGGGCGGGAGCGGGCACGGGTGCCGGCCGCGGCCCGGACGGCCGGGCAGTCGGCGTTCCCGTCGGTGCGGGCGTCGGCGGCGCGGACGGCGGTGCGGGAGAGGGCGACGGCGACGGCACGGGCGATGGGGAGGGCGGTGGCGGAAGTGGCGGAAGTGGCGGCAGCGGGAGATCGGTGGTCGTCTGGCCCGACTCGGTGCTGTCGGGCGGTTCGGCCGTCGTGGGTGCCGGCTCGGTCGTCGGAGCCGGTTCGGCGGTGCCCGTCTCCGGTAGCGCCGCCGTCACGGTGCCCGCCGTCAGGGTGCCCACCGGCGGGGTGTCAGCGCCCGCGGGGGTGCCGGAGGCCAGAGTCAGAGCAGCGACGAGGACGCCGACGACGAGCAGTGGCGCCGGCCGCATCGCTGAGGACCGGGGGGCCACAAGCTCCAGCCTCCCCGGCCCAGAGTCAGCCGGCAGTCGCACCTCTGCATTAACCCCGGCCAATCGACGCCCGGATATCCACCGACTGGGTGGTTTAGGCTCCTATGAGTGCGGGCATCCTTGCCGGTCACGGCTGTCCGGTTCACCGATCGACCGACGCCGCCCACCGGACAGCCTGCCAGGAGCGGCCGATCATAGTGCGCGGGCGTAGTACCGGCCAGCCTCGTCATGTACGGCGAGCGGCAGCCCGAACGTCGCCGACAGGTGCTGTGGCGTGAGGACGTCGGCCGCCTTGCCCTGCGCCACGACGCGCCCGTCGCGCAGCAGCAGCGCGTGCGTGATCCCGGGCGGGATCTCTTCGACGTGGTGGGTGACCAGCACGAGGGTCGGCGCGGCCGGGTCCTGCGCCAGCTCACCGAGGCGCCGCACCAGGTCCTCCCGGGCGCCCAGGTCGAGGCCGGCGGCCGGCTCGTCCAGCAGCATCAGCTCTGGATCGGTCATGAGCGCCCTGGCGATCTGCACGCGCTTGCGCTCGCCCTCGCTCAACGTGCCGTACCGGCGGTCGGCGAGGTGGGCGACCCCGAACTGGTCGAGCAGCGCCCGCGCGCGGACGTCGTCGAGCAGCTCGTACTCCTCGCGGAACCGGCCGAGCACGGCGTACGCGGCGGTGACCACGACGTCGTGTACGGTCTCGCCGCCGGGAATCCGGTCGGCGAGCGTGGCCGAGGAGAGGCCGACCCGGGGCCGCACCTCGAACACGTCAACGGCGCCGAGGCGCTCGCCGAGGATGTCGACGGTGCCACGGGTCGGGTGCATCCGGGCGGACGCGAGGCCGAGCAAAGTGGTCTTGCCGGCGCCGTTGGGGCCGAGCACCACCCACCTCTCGTCCTGAGCGACCCGCCAGCTGACAGCGGAGAGGAGATCGTTGCCCTCACGGATGATCGTCACGTCGGAGACGTTGACGACAAGGTCCGAGGACGGATCGGCGGGGGTAGCGGGCGGCGTCAGGGGCTTCGACACGCCCCCTATCCAACCGCACGCCGCCCAGCCGCGGGGCACCTGGTCTGCACAAGCTGGTGGCCACAGTCCCCTAGGGTGATAGGCCTCCCAGCCAAGGCGAGGAGAGGAAGAGGGGGCGACATGACCGCGGCCATCGAGATCGCCGGTCTGCGCAAGACTTTCGGCGGTCTTCGGCACGGTAACCGGGTTGCGGTGGACGGGCTCGACCTCGTCGTCGAACCCGGGCGGGTACACGGTTTCCTCGGGCCGAACGGGTCGGGCAAGACCACGACGATCCGCGCCCTGCTCGGTCTGGTCCGGGCGGACGCCGGCGCGATGCGCATCTTCGGCGAGACGGTTCCGCAGCGCCTCCCGCGGGTGATCGGCCAGGTCGGCGCCGTAGTCGAGTCGCCGCAGTTCTTCCCGTTCTACTCCGGCCGCCGCAACCTGCGGCTCCTCGGCGGCGTGGTCGGCGTCAAGCGGCGCAGGATCGAGGAGAGCCTGGAGATCGTCGGCCTCCGTGACCGCGCCAGCGACCGGGTCAAGGGGTACTCGCTCGGTATGAAGCAGCGGCTCGCGATCGCTGCCACGCTGCTCAAGGATCCGAAGCTGCTCATCCTCGACGAGCCGAACAACGGCCTCGACCCGGCCGGCATCCGCGAGGTCCGCGACCTGATGCGCACGCTCGCCGACTCCGGTGTCACGGTGCTGCTGTCGTCGCACATCCTGTCCGAGGTCCAGAACGTGTGCGACGCCGTCTCGATCATCTCGCGCGGCAGGCACGTGGTTACCGGTCCGGTCGCCGAGGTGCTCGCCACCCGCGACACCCACGACGTCCGGGTGAAGGTCTCCGACCTGGACTACGCCGCCTCGCTGCTGGCCGAGTCCGGGCTGCCGGTGCGGCGCGAACCCGACCACATCGTCGTGTCCGACATCGCCGATCCGGCCTGGATCACCCAGACGCTCGCGCGGCGCCGGCTGTTCGTCGCCGAGCTGACACCGGTCGCGCCCGATCTGGAGAGCGTCTTCCTCGAACTCACCGGCACCACGCCTACCCCCGGCCAACACCTCCAGGTCGGCGAGGTCGCCACACCGCCGGACCCGCCCGCTCCCCCGGTGGACGTGCTGGCGACCGAGCAGGCGGGAGAGCAGGCATGAGGCTGCTGGCAGTCGAGGTCCGGCGGCTGTTCGCCCGGCGTTTCTTCTGGATCGGCGGGCTGGCGCTGATCATCGGCATCGGCGTGGTGCTCGCCATCACGGGCGCGCAGTCCGAGGTCCCGGATGCAGCCGACCGGGCGCGCGCCGAACGGATGGCGGCCGAGCAGGCGCCGCTGGTCGAGCAGGACCGGCAGCGGTGCCAGGCCGCCCACGATGCCCAGCAGCGGGGCGAGGAGGACCCGAGCTTCGGCCAGTACCCGCCCGGCTACAGCTGCGACGAGATCCGCGTTCCGCCGGCCGAGGATTTCCTCATCAACGACCCGTTCCGGTTCACCAGCGAGATGCAGGACCGCACCCAAGTGCTGACGGTCGTCCTCGCGCTGTTCGCGTTCCTGGTCGGGGCCACGGCGATCGGCGCCGAGTGGCATCACGGCACCCTGGCCGCCCTGCTGCTCTGGGAACCGCGCCGCATCCGGGTGTTCCTGGCGAAGCTGCTCGCGCTGTTCGGCGGCATGGTCGTGCTCGCCGTGGCGGGGTACGCCGTCAACGTCGCCGGCCACTGGGCGGTGGCGCAGGCACGGGGCGTGGTCGGCAACGTCACCCTCGACTTCCAGCGTGAACTCGCCCTCACCACCGCGCGGGGCCTCGCCGCGACGCTGGTCGCCGCCGCGGTCGGCTTCGCGCTCGCGTTCACGCTCCGGCGCACGGCCGCGGCACTGGGCGTGCTGATCGCCTACTTCGGCGTCTTCGAGATCGGCGCGCGGGCGTTCTTCGCCGAGAAGGCCGAGCCGTTCCTGCTGAGCAGGTACGTCGAGGCGTGGCTGTCCAAGCGGGCGGAGATCTTCAGCTACGACTGCGGTCCGTTCGGTGACTGCTCCAACCAGCAGATCGTCCTGACGCTCTGGCAAGGCGCGGCGTACCTCGGCGGGCTCGGGCTGCTCGCCGTGGTCGTGGCGGCACTGGTCTTCCGCCGGCGGGAGGTCGCCTAGGTGCGCCCGTCGGCGCGGCCCTGGCCCGGGCAGCCGTTCCCGCTCGGGGCCACGTGGGACGGCGACGGCGTCAACTTCGCGCTCTGGTCCCCGGGCGCCGACGGCGTCGAGCTGTGCCTGTTCGACGGCTCCGGTGACGAGCGCCGGATCCAGCTACGGGAGAGCACGTACCACGTCTGGCACGGGTACGTGCCGGGCGTCGGCCCTGGTCAGCGGTACGGGTACCGCGTGCACGGCCGCTGGGATCCCGCCGCTGGCCTGCGGTTCAACCCGGCGAAGCTCCTCGCCGATCCGTACGCGCGAGCGTTCGCGGGTGAGGTGCGGTACGACCGCGCGCTCTATGCCCACACCGACGACCCGTACGGGGGCCGGCCGGACGGCACCGACTCCGCGCCGTTCGTGCCGCGCTCGGTGGTGGTGTCGCACTCCGGCGGCCTGCTGCACACCCGCCCGCGCGTGCCGTGGGAGAACACCGTCATCTACGAGCTGCACGTCCGCGGCTTCACGAAGCGCCATCCGGGCATCCCACCGGAGTTGCGCGGCACCTACGCCGGCCTGGCGCACCCGGCGGCCATCGAGCACCTGCTCGGGCTCGGGATCACGTCCGTAGAGCTGCTCCCGATCCACCACTACGTCACCGAGCCGTGGCTCGCCAGGCGGGGCCTCACCAACTACTGGGGCTACAACAGCCTCGGCTACTTCGCCCCGGACGCCCGGTACGCCGCGAGCGGCGACGTGGGCGGGCAGGTCACCGAGTTCCGGTCGATGGTCGCCGCGCTGCACGCCGCCGGCATCGAGGTCATCCTCGACGTGGTCTACAACCACACCGCCGAGGGCGACGCGCACGGGCCTACACTCTCCTTCCGCGGCATCGACAACCGCGGCTACTACCGCCTCGAAGGTCGCAACCCCGGCCGGTACACCGACTACACCGGCTGCGGCAACACCCTCGACGCGCGCCAGCCCGCGGTGCTCCAGATGCTCATGGACTCGCTGCGGTACTGGGTGGTCGAGATGGGAGTGGACGGGTTCCGGTTCGACCTCGCGTCCGCGCTGGCCCGCTCGCTGCACGACGTCGACCGGCTGTCCGCGTTCATGGCCGTGGTCCACCAGGACCCGATCGTCAGCCAGGTGAAGCTCATCGCCGAGCCCTGGGACGTCGGTGCCGGCGGCTACCAGGTCGGCAACTTCCCGCCACTGTGGACCGAATGGAACGGCCGTTACCGTGACTCCGTCCGCGACCTGTGGCGCGGTCACGACGGCGGCCTCGCCGAACTGGGCTACCGGCTCTCCGGCTCTTCCGACCTGTACCAGGACGACGGGCGCCGGCCGTTCGCGTCGATCAACTTCGTCACCGCTCACGACGGGTTCACCCTGCGCGACCTCGTCAGCTACGAGCGCAAGCACAACGAGGCGAACGGCGAGCAGGGCCGCGACGGCACCGACGACAACCGTAGCTGGAACTGCGGCGTCGAAGGCGACACGACCGACCCGGCGGTGCTAGCGCTGCGGCACCGGCAGGTACGGAACCTGCTGGCCACGCTGATCCTCGCCACCGGCGTACCGATGATCACCGCCGGCGACGAGATGTGGCGCACCCAGGGCGGGAACAACAACGCGTACTGCCAGGACAACGAGGTGTCCTGGGTCGACTGGTCCCTCGACGAGCCGGCTCTGGAACTGCTGAACTTCACCCGGCGGCTGCTGGCGCTACGGGCGGCGGCGCCGGTGTTCCGGCAGCGGTCGTTCTTCGTCGGCGCCCCGGTGCGGCGCGGGCACGAGGCGTACGACCTCGCCTGGTTCCGCCCGGACGGCCAGCAGATGACGCCCCAGGACTGGCACCACCCCGAGGTCCGCACCCTGGGCATGTACCTCGACGGGCAGCAGATCCGGCACCGGGGACCGCGCGGCGAGCGGATCACCGACGACTCGTACCTGCTCTGGCTGCACGCGGGCGGGGCCGCCGTGACCGCCCAACTCCCGGCCGGACCGTGGGCGAACGGCTACACCGTCGTGTTCGACACCGCCCGCCCCGACCTGGCCGACGGCGCCGAGACCGTAACCGGCAGCCTCACCCTGACGCCGCACTCCGTGACCCTCCTCCGCGCCCACCGCTAGCGGCGGCACCCCGCCCTGCCCCGCCCCGCCCGCCGTCCCCGGCGCGGACAAACCGGACTGTTCCGGTAGCCGGGCAATAAGCGGGCGGCGGTTACCCCGCAAACCCCGACAGTTGCGCGCCGACCGCCGCTCCTGTGGACAGCGTCCGCGCCGAAGCCGGCCGAACCGCCACGATCGTCTTCATGCCCAAATCGCCACGCCGGCCCGAGCAACTGCAGAACCTCGTCTTCGCCAGGTCATCGCCGCAAGCACGCGAGCTGCTGACCCCAGACGATCTGCGCAGCAAGGCATGGCACCGGCTCCACCGCGGCGCCTACGCCGACGCGGCGATACCGCTCACCCACGGACTTCGCGCGGCCGGCGCGCACCTCGTGATCCCGGCTGTCGCGGCGATCTGCAGCCGGTCCGCCGCCTGGCTGCACGGCGTCGAGCTCTTGGACGCCGCCGATCCGGTGGAGGTGATCGTGCCGCGCTCAGCCCGATTCGGTCCGGTCGACGGCCTCGCCATCCGGCTGGCGGACCTGCCAAAGGACGACGTCATTAGCGGCACGCCCAACGTCACCACCGCTGAGCGGACGGCATGGGACATCGCCCGGTTCCACGATCTGGTCGAGGCGGTGGTGTACCTCGACGCGATGACGGCGGCGCGGTTGGTCACCGTGGCCACGCTGCGCAAACGGCTGGCCGCCCACACCGTCAAGTGGGGTCGGCGGCGGATGGCGCGGGCACTCGATCTCACGGATCCGCGCGCGGAGTCGCCGCAAGAATCCCGGGTCCGGGTACGGCTGGTGCTGGCTGGCCTTCCCCGTCCGGAGTCGCAGTACCAAGTCTTTGACGGCCAACGGTTCATCGCGCGCGTCGATCTGGCGTGGCCTGCGCGCCGAGTGGCCGTCGAGTATGACGGTGTCTGGCACGCCGACGCCGCGCAGCTCCATCGCGACCGGCGCCGCCTCAACCAGCTTGTCGCAGCAGGCTGGACCGTCATCCACGTGACGGCCGTCCGTCTGAACGACGACTTTGACGCCGTGGTCGACGAGATATGCGCAGCGCTCGCCCGGGCATGACCAACTGTCGGGGAAATCGGGGCAACCGCCGCCCGCTTAATGCCCGCATACCGGAACAGTTCGGTTTGTCCGCGCGAGCACCAGGGGCTCAGCACCGCACCAGCACCAGCACCAGCACCAAGGCTCAGCTCCGCGCGAGCACCAGGGCTCAGCCGCGCGCGAGCACGCCGGCGATGACGCCCGCCGCGAACATCAACATGAAGATGCCGATCACCACCACGACCCGCCACCCGACGCGCCGCGTGGCGAGAACCGTCTTGACGCTCTGCTTCTGCGGCTCGCGAAAGCCGGTCGGTGACCGTCCCGGCGGGAGCCGGGGGTCGACGGCGGGGGCGCGCTTCCCACCCACCGGGCGCGCGCCCCCGCCAGCCGCCCCTCGCACCGGCGTCGTCACCGGCGGTGCGAGTTGGGAGAGCAGTTGCTGCTCCCGGGTACGGAGGGTGTTGAGTTCCCGGCTGAGCAGCCACAGTGGACGGAACGCGCGCCAGCCCGCGAACGCGACCAGCGGCAGGCAGATGATCGCGAGCGAGCTGAACAGCAGGCCGACGCCGGGATCGTCCCCGCTGAAGCCGACCACGGCCAGCACCGTGACGACGAGCAGCGCCGCACCGGACAGCCCGAGCAGCAGGACGCCCAGCAGGTCGACGGCCGCGCGCATCCGGGCGCGCAGGCCGTCGATCCGGCGCTGGACGTGTTGCAGCTCGGCGTCGAGCCGGCGCTGCTCGGGCGGCAGCACCGGTTCGCTCTTGCCCGCCGGTCCGGCGGGTCGCTCAGCCTCGGCCACGACTCAGAGCACGCCCTCTCACGCCATCGTGACGAGTCCGAGTTCCGCCACTGTGGACAGAAGTTCGTGGTGTGGGATCACCCGAACGGTATAGCCGAAGGCACCGGCCCGATGCAACGGTACGTGCGCCTCGAACCGGTGGGTATCTCCACCGTTGCCCACGTGTTGCATCGTCACGTATTCGACGTCGTGCAGGGTGTCGTGCTCGTCGACGACGCCGTGGCAGGCGTGCACCACGACGTCCTCGGGGGTGAGCCCGTCGAGCACGATCTCGGCGCGCAGGTGGAGCTGGTTGCCGAGCTCGGGGGCGTCGCCGACCCCGGAGGACTCGACGTGCGCCACCTTGACGTCGCCCCAGTGCCGGAGCACCTTCTCCCGCCACGCCGCCAGCTCGCGAGCGCCGGCGAAGGAGTCGGCGCCAACCCGGGCCGATGCCTGCGCCGCCGGTGCGTAGAGCTGGCGGACGTAGTCGGCGACCATCCGGCCAGCGTGCACCTTCGGGCCGAGCGTGGCGAGCGTGTGCCGCACCATCTCGACCCAGCGGGCCGGCACACCGTCGGCGCCGCGGTCGTAGAACCCGGGCTTGACCTGCGTCTCCAGCAGCTCGTAGAACGCCGCCGCCTCCAGGTCGTCACGGCGGTCCGGGTCGACGACGCCGTCGGCGGTCGGGATGGCCCACCCGTTCTCGCCGTCGTACATCTCGTCCCACCACCCGTCCCGGATGGACAGGTTGAGGCCGCCGTTGAGCGCCGACTTCATGCCCGACGTGCCGCACGCTTCCAGCGGCCGCAACGGGTTGTTCAGCCAGACGTCGCAGCCCCAGTACAGGTACCGGGCCATGCCGATGTCGTAGTCGGGCAGGAAGACGATCCGGTGCCGGATCTCGGGGTCGTCGGCGAACCGCACCATCTGCTGGATGAGCAGCTTGCCGCCGTCGTCGGCCGGGTGGGACTTGCCGGCGATGACGATCTGGACGGGCCGTTCGGGGTCGAGCAGCAAGGCTTTGAGGCGTGCCGGGTCGCGCAGCATCAGGGTGAGCCGCTTGTAGGACGGGACGCGACGGGCGAAGCCGATGGTCAGCACGTCCGGATCGAAGACCGAGTCGACCCAGGCCAACTCCGCGACGGTGTGACCGCGCTTGAGCATCGAGGCGCGGACGCGGCGGCGCACCTCGCCGACCAGCCGTGCCCGGAGCGTGCGGCGCAGGCCGAAGATCTGGTCGGCCGGGACGTCGTTCACGACCGACCAGCCACGGGACTGGACCCCGAGCGAGTCGCCGAGTTCGGCGATCTCCCGGGCGGCCCAGGTCGGCACGTGGACGCCGTTGGTGACCGAACTGATCGGCACCTCGTCGGGCTCGAATCCCGGCCACAGCCCGCTGAACATGCCCCGGCTCACCTCGCCGTGCAGCAGGCTCACGCCGTTGGCGCGCTGGCCGAGCCGCAGGCCCATGTGGGCCATGTTGAACAGCGACGGGTCGTCCTCGACGCCGAGGGCCAGGATCTTCTCGACGGGCAGGGTGCCCGCCACGAAAACGTCCCGGACCAGGTTGCGGGAGAACCGGTCGATCCCGGCGGGGACCGGCGTGTGCGTGGTGAACACCGTACCGGCGCGGACCGCCTGGAGGGCCTCGTCGAACGTGAGCCCCTCACCTTCGACGAGTTCCCGGATGCGCTCGATGCCGAGGAAACCGGCGTGGCCCTCGTTGGTGTGGAACACCTCGGGAGCCGGCTCGCCGGTGAGCGCGCAGTACGCGCGGACGGCCCGGACGCCGCCGATGCCGAGCAGCAACTCCTGGCGGAGCCGGTGGTCGGCGCCGCCGCCGTAGAGCCGGTCGGTGACCGAACGCTCACTCGGGGCGTTGTCCTCGATGTCGGCGTCGAGCAGCAGCAGCGGTACCCGCCCCACCTGGGCCTTCCAGATGTGGGCGCGCAGAACCTGGTCACCAGGGAGTTCGACCGCGACCTGGAGCGGCAAGCCGTCCGGTCCGGCGAGGCGGGTCAACGGGAGGCCGTGCGGGTCGAGCGCCGGGTAGTGCTCGACCTGCCAGCCGTCCTGGGTGAGCGACTGGTTGAAGTAACCGGACCGGTAGAGCAGGCCAACGCCGATGATCGGCACGCCGAGATCGGACGCGGCCTTGAGGTGGTCGCCAGCGAGGATGCCGAGGCCACCGGAGTATTGCGGCAGCACCTCGGTGATCCCGAACTCGGGCGAGAAGTAGCCGATCGACGCCGGCACACCCTCCTGCGACTGGTACCAGCGCGGTTCCGTGAGGTACCGCTGCAGATCGGCGTGGGCGGCACCGAGTCGGGCGAGGAAGTCCGGGTCGGCGGCGAGGGCGTCCAGGCGCGGGCCCGGCACCTCACCGAGCAGACGGACGGGATCCTCGTTGCACGACTGCCACAGCTTCGGGTCGACGCTGGCCAGCAGGTCGACCGACGCCGGGTGCCATGACCAGCGCAGGTTCATGACGAGTTCGCTGAGCGGAGCCAGGGGCTCCGGCAGCCGGGCGCGGACGGTGAATCGACGAAGAGCTCTCACGACGCCGCACGATACCGAGCCCGCGACGGCTCCGCTCCGACGGTGCAATCTTTCCCAAGAAAGCCTGCAACTATTTTCATGCCAGGCTGGGACGACACACGCATCAGGCCGGCAATATTTCGGCAATCGACTCGTTACGGTAGGCGGCAATGACCGGACGCATCCCCATCGAGGACGTCTCCCCCACGGTTTCCTGCGGGCAGCACCCCGCGAAGGCCGTGGTGGGCGAACAGATCCCGATCTCCGCCACTGTCTACCGCGAGGGCCACGACGCCGTCGCGGCCAACGTTGTGTGGACCGGCCCTGACGGCCGCCGCCATCCGTTCACCCGCATGGAGCTCGGCGAACCTGCGCGGTGGCACGCGCTCGTCAGCCCGGACGCCCCGGGGCGCTGGACGTTCGTCGTCGAGGCGTGGAGTGACCCGTACGCGACCTGGCGGCACGCGGTCGAGGTGAAGATCGACGCCGGGCAGGGCACCGCCGATCTCGCCAACGACCTCGAAGCCGGCGCGTTGCTGCTGCTCAAGAGCGCGCGGTTCGCGCCGAAGCCCCGCCGCACCGACCTCATCACCGCCGCCGAGACGCTGCGGGACACCACGCTCGACCTGTCCGCGCGGGTGGCGCAGGCGCTGAAGATGGCCGACGTGATGCACGCGTACCCGGTCCGCGAGCTGGTCACGAAGTCCGACCCGTACACGATCTGGGTCGACCGCGAGCGGGCGCTCTTCGGCTCCTGGTACGAGTTCTTCCCCCGGTCCGAGGGGGCGGTGGTGCCCGAGCCCGGCTCGCACGCCGTCAGCCCGGCCGTCCACGGCACCTTCCGCTCATCGATGCGTCGTCTGCCCGAAATAGCCGATTTCGGCTATGACGTGGTATATCTTCCGCCGATCCACCCGATCGGGAAGGTCAACCGGAAGGGCCCGAACAACACCCTCGGCGCCGGTCCGGACGACGTCGGCTCGCCCTGGGCCATCGGCTCCGAAGAGGGCGGGCACGACGCCATCCACCCCGCCCTGGGCACGTTCGAGGACTTCGACGCGTTCGTGGCGCGCACCGAGGAACTCGGCATGGAGGTGGCGCTCGACCTAGCCCTGCAGTGCGCACCCGACCACCCGTGGGTACGCGAGCACCCGGAGTGGTTCACCACCCGCCCGGACGGCACGATCGCCTACGCGGAGAATCCGCCCAAGAAGTACCAGGACATCTACCCGGTCAACTTCGACAATGACCGCAAGGGCATCTACGCCGAGGTCCTGCGGGTAGTCCTGCTCTGGGTCGACCACGGCGTGAAGATCTTCCGCGTCGACAACCCGCACACCAAGCCCGTCAACTTCTGGCACTGGCTGATCTCGGAGGTGAAGAAGGTGCACCCCGACGTGCTCTTCCTCGCCGAGGCGTTCACCAAGTCGACGATGATGCACGGGCTGGCGAAGGTCGGCTTCACCCAGTCGTACACGTACTTCACGTGGAAGACGGCGAAGTGGGAGCTGGAGGAGTACGCCAGGGAGCTGGTGGAGGCGGCCGACTACATGCGCCCCAACTTCTTCGTCAACACCCCGGACATCCTGCACGAGTCGCTGCAGTACGGCGGCCCGCCTATGTTCAAGATCCGCGCCGTCCTGGCCAGCATGCTCTCGCCCACCTGGGGCGTGTACTCCGGCTACGAGCTGTTCGAGCACGTCGCCGTGCGGCCCGGCAGCGAGGAGTACCTGGACAGTGAGAAGTACCAGCTCCGCCCGCGCGACTACGGCCGCGCACACGCCGAGGGGCGCAGCCTCGCGCCGTACCTCGGCCGGCTCAACCACCTGCGCCGCGCTCATCCGGCGTTGCGGTATCTGCGTAACCTACGCTTCCACCACGTCGACAACGACGCGATGACCTGCTTCTCCAAGCGGGACGAGCGCACCGGTGACACCGTTCTGGTCATATGCCTGCTCGACTCGCACAATGCACACTGGGGCAACGTGGCCCTCGACCTGCCGGCTTTGGGATTCGAGTGGCACGAACGGTTCCAGGTTACCGACGAGGTGACCGGCGCCAGCTACGACTGGGGCCAGTACAACGCGGTACGGCTAGACCCGCACATCGAACCCGCCCACATCTTCACGGTCCACCGGTACGGAGCATGAGCGCACACGACATCATCGACTTCGACGCCGCGCAGCAACGCGCCGCCTCGACGGTCCCCCACGCGCACGGTCACCAGGTCGAGGGCCACTCCGGCCCCATCGACGACACCGGCCACCTGGTCGAACCCCAGGCCGAGGACTTCCGCCACGCGCGGCGGCTTCCGACCGACCCCGACTGGTACAAACGCGCCGTCTTCTACGAGGTGCTCGTACGGGCGTTCCACGACTCGGACGGCAATGGCACCGGCGATCTGCGTGGGCTGACGGAGAAGCTCGACTACATCGCCTGGCTCGGGGTCGACTGCATCTGGCTGCCGCCGTTCTACGACTCGCCCCTACGTGACGGCGGGTACGACATCGCCGACTTCCGCGGAGTGCTCCCCGAGTTCGGCACCACCGAGGACTTCGTGACCTTCCTCGACGAGGCACACAAACGCGGCATCCGCGTCATCACCGACCTCGTCATGAATCACACCTCGGACCAGCACCACTGGTTCCAGGAGTCCCGCAACGACCCCGAGGGGCCGTACGGCGACTTCTATGTGTGGAGCGACGACGACGCCCGGTACGCCGACGCCCGGATCATCTTCGTCGACACCGAGACGTCTAACTGGACCTACGACCCGGTTCGCGGCCAGTTCTACTGGCACCGCTTCTTCAGCCACCAGCCGGACCTCAACTTCGAGAACCCGGACGTGCAGGAGGCGATGATCGACGTCCTGCGGTTCTGGCTGGACCTCGGCATCGACGGCTTCCGGCTCGACGCCGTGCCCTACCTGTTCGAGGAGGAGGGCACGAACTGCGAGAACCTGCCGCGGACACACGCCTTCCTCAAGCACTGCCGCAAGGTCGTCGACGCCGAGTACCCGGGCCGCGTGCTGCTCGCGGAGGCCAACCAGTGGCCCGCCGACGTCGTCGAGTACTTCGGCGACCCGCACACCGGCGACGAGTGCCACATGGCGTTCCACTTCCCGCTCATGCCGCGGATCTTCATGGCCGTGCGCCGGGAGAGCCGCTTCCCGATCTCGGAGATCCTCGACCAGACGCCGGACATCCCGTCCGGCTGCCAGTGGGGCATCTTCCTGCGGAACCACGACGAGCTGACGCTCGAGATGGTGACCGACGAAGAGCGGGACTACATGTACACGGAGTACGCCAAGGACCCGCGCATGCGCGCCAACGTGGGGATCCGCCGCCGGCTCGCCCCGCTACTGGAGAACGACCGCAATCAGATTGAACTGTTCACTGCTTTGCTACTGTCACTTCCCGGTTCTCCCGTTCTGTATTACGGCGACGAGATCGGCATGGGCGACAACATCTGGCTCGGTGACCGCGACGGCGTGCGCACGCCCATGCAGTGGACGCCGGACCGCAACGCCGGCTTCTCCGGCTGCGACCCGGGCCGCATCTACCTGCCCGTGATCATGGACCCGGTCTACGGGTACCAGGCGCTCAACGTCGAGGCGCAGAGCAACAGCACCGCGTCGCTGCTGCACTGGACCCGCCGCATGATCGAGGTACGCAAGGAGCACGCCGCGTTCGCGCTCGGCACGTTCACCGAACTCGGATCGTCCAACCCGCCGGTCCTCGCCTACGTGCGTGAATACTCCGCGCCGGCCAGGGTAACCGAAGGCCATGGTCCGGACGTGGTCGTGAGCGTGAACAATCTGTCCCGCTTCCCCCAGCCCGTCGAGCTGGATCTCAGCCGCTACAACGGATGGGTGCCGGTGGAGCTGACCGGCCGGGTGCACTTCCCGCCGATCGGCGAGCTGCCGTACCTGCTCACCCTGCCCGGCCACGGCTTCTACTGGTTCCAGCTCACCCCTCCAGAGGATCGCGTGTGAATTCACCCCAGCACCAACTGTCCGAGGCGATCGCCCGGCTGCTGCACGACTGGCTGCCCCACCAGCGGTGGTTCGGCGGCAAGCAGCGCGAGATCGCCCACGTGCGGCCGGTGCAGGGGCGAACCCTTTACGACGGTGGAGCCGACGGCCCACGGCTGGAGCAGCTCGTGGTCGCCGTCGGTCAGGAGGGCGCAGAGGAGCTGTACCAGGTACTAGTGGGGCTCCGGCCGTACCTGCCGGAGCGGCTCGAGTACGGCCGGATCGGTGGCCTCGACCTCGACGGCGAGCACCTCGTCGCGTACGAGGCCACCCACGACAGCGACCTCATGACCGCCCTGCTCGATCTGATGGCCGAGGGCGCCGAGCTCGACGGGGTGCGGTTCCTCCGCGAGGACGGGCTGCCCGTGACGACCGGCCTGACCAGCCGGCCGCTCACCGCCGAGCAGAGCAACACGTCCGTGGTCTTCGGCGACGCGTACATCCTGAAGCTGTTCCGCAAGCTCCAGCTCGGGATCAGCCCCGATATCGAAGTGCACCGCGCGCTGCGTTCCGTCGGCTGCCAGCACATCGCCGATCCGCACGGCGCGATCGAGGGGTCGGTCGACGGCCAGCCGGTGAGCTTCGGCATCCTGCAGCGCTTCTTCGTGAACTGCGCCGACGGGTGGGCGATGGCTACCACCAGCGTCCGTGACCTGATCGCCGAGGCCGATCTGCACGCGGACGAGGTAGGCGGCGACTTCGCGGCCGAGTCCGAACGGCTCGGCCAGGCCGTGGCCGCCGTCCACAACGACCTGGGACGGGCGCTGGGGGTTTCTTCCGTCCCGGCCGAGTCCCTGGACACCGTCGTCGCCGCGATGAACCGGCGCCTCGACGAACTGGTCGCGCGCGTCGCCGAGCTGGCGCCGTACGAGGCCGACATTCGGGCCGCGTACGCCGAGGTGGCGCTGCTCGGTACGCCGGTGCCCATCCAGCGGATCCACGGTGACCTGCACCTCGGCCAGACCCTGCGGACCATCCCGCACTGGGTGATCATCGACTTCGAAGGCGAACCGGCACGGCCGCTGTCCGAGCGGCTGGCCATGATGTCGCCGCTGCGGGACGTGGCCGGCATGCTCCGCTCGTTCGACTACGCCGCCCACCACCTCCTCGCCGACCACTACCCCGTCGAGGCCGAATCGCAGCTGGAGTACCGGGCGATGGAGTGGGCGCAGCGCAACCGGGACGCATTCTGTGACGGCTACGCGACGGGCGGCGTCGATCCGCGGGAGCAGCCGGTGCTGATGCGGGCGCTGGAGCTGGAGAAGGCCGTGTACGAGGTCGGCTACGAGGTGGACAACCGGCCAGGCTGGCTGGACATCCCCCTCCGGTCCATTTCCCGCCTCCTGAGCTGACCGGTTTGTCCGGACTCGCAGATCCGACCGGTCGGATTGGCGAGAGCTCGGCGGCTGAGCGGCTATCCACGGGCTGGGCAACGCGCGCCAAGCGGCGGTGGCCACTAGGGTTGGTCCGGTGGAGCGAGAGCCGCTGAGCGCAGACCGCACGACCGACGACCACGGCCTCCCGCCAGGGCCGGTGACCAGCACGGATCCGACCCCGGCGACGGCTGGGCCGGACGGCTCGCCAGCCCCCGCGGCCAAACCTGCGGATGCCCCGGCCGCTGAGCCCACCACGGGCACCAAACCTGCGGATGCCCCGGCCGCTGAGCCCACCACGGGCGCCATGCCTGCCGAGACGTCGGCCGGCCAGGCCAGCGCTCCAGCCTCGGCAGGACCGCCGAAGCCCGACCACGCCGGCCTCGACCAGCTCGTCCGCGGCGAGACGCACGATCCGCACGGCATCCTGGGTGCGCACCCCACCGTCGACCACACCGTCGTCCGCACGCTGCGGCCGGGCGCCAGCGCCGTCACCCTGCTCGCCGGTGACACCCGCCACCCGATGACGAAGCTGCACGACGGCGGTGTCTTCGGCGTCACCCTCGAAAGCCCGGTCGGCGACTACCGGCTGGAGGTCGCGTACCCAGACGGCGGTACGTGGACGGTCGACGATCCGTACCGCTGGTTGCCGACGCTCGGCGAGGTGGATCTACACCTGATCGGCGAGGGCCGGCACGAGCGGCTGTGGACCGTCCTCGGTGCCCACGTCCGCACGTACGGCGAGGTCCAAGGCACCTCGTTCGCCGTCTGGGCACCGAACGCGCGTGGCGTCCGCGTCACCGGTGACTTCAGCTGGTGGGACGGGCGGGCGCTGCCGATGCGGTCGCTCGGATCGAGCGGCGTCTGGGAGCTGTTCGTCCCCGAGATTGGCCCAGGCGCGAAGTACAAGTTCCAGATCCTCGGCCCGGACGGGCACTGGCGCGAGAAGGCCGATCCGATGGCCTTCGCCACGGAGACACCGCCAGCCACGGCGTCCGTCGTGCACACGTCGGAGTACGAGTGGCGCGACGCCAAGTGGGTCGAGCACCGGGAGCGGACAGCCTGGCACGCCGCCCCGATGAGCATCTACGAGGTCCACCTCGGCTCCTGGCGCGCGGGCCTGTCGTACACGCAGCTCGCCGACGAGCTGGTCACGTACGTCTCCGAGAACGGCTTCACCCATATCGAGCTGCTGCCGGTGGCCGAGCACCCGTTCGGCGGTTCCTGGGGCTACCAGGTCACGTCGTACTACGCCCCGACGGCGCGGTTCGGATCGCCGGACGAGTTCCGGTACTTCGTCGACCGGCTGCACGAGGCCGGCATCGGCATCCTCGTTGACTGGGTGCCCGCACACTTCCCGAAGGACGAGTGGGCGCTGGCCCGCTTTGACGGCACGCCGCTGTACGAGCACGCCGATCCGCGCCGCGGCGAGCAGCCCGACTGGGGCACGTACGTGTTCGACTTCGGCCGCGCCGAGGTCCGCAACTTCCTCGTGGCCAACGCGCTGTACTGGCTGGAGGAGTTCCACGTCGACGGCCTGCGCGTGGACGCCGTCGCCTCGATGCTCTACCTGGACTACTCGCGCAACGAGGGCGAGTGGGTGCCGAACATCCACGGCGGTCGGGAGAACCTGGACGCGGTCGCCTTCCTCCAGGAGCTGAACGCCACCGTCTACAAGCGACACCCCGGCGCCACGATGATCGCCGAGGAGTCCACGTCGTGGCCGGGAGTCAGCCGCCCCACCCACCTGGGCGGCCTCGGGTTCGGTTTCAAATGGAACATGGGCTGGATGCACGACACGCTCGAGTACATGTCGAAGGAGCCGGTGCACCGCCAGTTCCACCACCACCAGATGACGTTCTCGATGGTGTACGCGTGGAGCGAGAACTTCGTGCTGCCGCTCAGCCACGACGAGGTCGTCCACGGCAAGGGCTCGCTCCTGCGCAGGATGCCCGGCGACCGCTGGCAGCAGCTAGCGAACCTGCGCGCGCTGTACGCGTACATGTGGGCGCACCCCGGCAAGCAGCTGCTCTTCATGGGCGGCGAGTTCGGCCAGGAGTCGGAGTGGGGCGAGGACCGCTCGCTCGACTGGTGGCTGCTGGAGAACCCGGACCACCAGGGCGTGCAGCGCCTGATCGCCGATCTGAACCGCGTCTACCGGGACACGCCGGCGCTGTGGGAGCTGGACACCACCCCGGCGGGCTTCGCCTGGATCGACGCCAACGACGCCGCCGGCAACGTCTTCTCGTTCCTGCGGTTCGGCACGAACGGATCGGCGCTGGCGTGCGTGGCGAACTTCGCCGGCGTCCCGCACCTCGGCTACCGGATCGGCCTGCCGCACGCGGGACGCTGGGAGGAGGTCGTCAACACCGACGCCACCGCCTACCTGGGGTCCGGCGTGGGCAACCTCGGCGCGGTCGAGGCGACCACGGAACCGTGGCACGGCCAGCCGGCGTCCGCGGTGGTCCAGATCCCGCCACTGGGCACGCTCTGGCTGCGGTACGCCCCGCCGTCCGCCTGATCCGAGGCCCGCCTTTCGTTGATGAAGGGCACCTTCATGGCGCTATCGCCGCATGAAGGTGCCCTTCATCAACGGCGGAAACGTGCCCTGACTGCAGCCGTTCGCCCAATTTGTCGTTAAGGTGGCGTTTGGTCAAGGCGGAAAGGGTACGGATGCGCGGGACGACTAAGGGCGTGGCAGGCGCACTGCTCGCCCTCACAGCGTTGGCGCCGACAGTGCACGCGGAGGAGTCCGATCCCGAGCTGCCCGCACTGACGTCCCGGGAGCCTGTTCCGGAGCCGCCGTCCGCAGCGGAGGTCGCTCAGGCGAAGGCCCACATCGGTGACCTCAACCGCCGGCTCCACGCGCTCCAGAGGTACGTGCGCACCGCTCCCGACCGCACCCAGTCGCTCGACCTCACCTCCGCCCGCGCCGCCGGCCACGACCACGAGCTGCTGCTCCTCGCCACCGAGCTGGTCGGGTACCAGAACGCGCTGCTGACCAAGGCGCGGCAGGCACAGACCGGCGCCGTCACCAACCCCGTGCTCGTCGAGGACTACCCGGAGGTCCGCCAGCTCTTCTCGGCCGCCAGCCGCGCCGCCGTCACGGAGCTCAGAGACGAGGCAACCACCCCCGCGCACCCGCTGGACCTCAGAAACGTCAACCCGTGCGGCGACTGGCTCAACCCGCTACCCGCCGCACCGGTCGCGCGGCGCCTGGAAGGGCCGTACGCGCACGTCCAGGCGACGCTGCTGCGGGCGGGCTACCACCACACCGCCGGCCACGCGTGCGGCCACCCGAACCGGGCCGCCTGCGCATCGGACTTCACCCGGGGCCGGGTCCTGACGACCGGCGCCGGCACCTGCCAGAGCCCGCGCTTTCGCGACCAGGCCATCCCGTCGTACTCGATGCCCGGCTACGTCCGGGTGCAGTACGGCGAGCCCAATCCGGAGTTCGAGGCGTACGCGTGGCCATACTGGACGTGGGCCGCTTACGTCATATGGTGGCACCGCAACTACTGAGCGAGAGCGGAAGCCGGCGTATCTCTCCAGGCGGACGCTGCCGCCCATATCTCGGGACGCGCCGCTCGGAAACGTTCAAGCTGGGCCGGAGAACGTGCCATCATCACCATCGATGGACGACGAACGCTACAGCCAGGGATACAAGGTCCGACACTTCAGCCTGGCCCTTCCCAAGGGGCCTGGCCAGGATCGTGTGCCCAACCTGCTCCGGAACATCGCGGACACGCTGGAGGAGATGGAGACAGACGGTCCGGTCGGCGTCATGGATCTGGTGCTCCACTACGACCTGGAATCCAACGGCATGCGACCGCACCTCACGGTCTACTTCTACTTCCCGGAGGAGGGCGAGGTGACCTAGGGTCACCCCGCCCCCACCGTCCTAGTTCTCCGCGGCGCTCGCCCGGACCACGGTACGGATCTGCCGCAGCACCACCGACAGCGTGGCCAGGTCGGCCTGTGCGTCCTCGGGAAGCATGTTGAGCGTGTTGAGCGCCCTGGCGATGCTCCCGGCGTTCGCCTCTGTCCAGGCATCCACCCGCGCCGAGGCCGGCAGGTCGGCCGGCGTGCTCTCCAGCACGACACTGGTGAGCCCGGCGAGCGCGGCGTACAGGTCGTACCGCAGCGCCATCCGCGCCAGCGACTGCCAGCGGTCGGCCCGCGGCAGCAACGAGATCCGATCGAGCAGGTTGTCGATCCCGAACCGCTCGCTCACGGCGTAGTACGTCTCGGCGACCGTACGGTGCGCGTTCGTGGTAAGCCGGGCCAGTTCCACGACGTCGAGAAGCCCGAATCCGTAGAGCGCCGACGTCGACCGGGTAGCCAGGTCGACCGGCACCTCCTGCGCGATCAGTTCGTCGATGTGGGCGCGGATCGCCACCGACTCCCGCCCGACGAACAGGTCGGGCACGTGCGGCAACAGCTCGTCGATCCCGGGCTTGAGCCGGGCAATCTCGGCGTTGACGTCGATGGCGCCGCTCCGGTTCTGCAGCAGCCAGCGGACGCCGCGGTCGATCACCCGCCGCGACTCGGTGAAGACGGCCATCTGCGCCTCGGTCGGCGCCTTGTTGTCGAGCGCCTCAGCACCGGACCACACCCCGCGCAGGCCGAACACCTCGGTCATCACGACGTACGCGCGGACGACGTCCACCACGTCGGCGCCGGTCTCCTCCATCGCCCGGTACACGAACGAGATACCGCCGTGGTTGACCATGTCGTTCACCACGACGGTCGTGATGATCTCCCGGCGCAGCGGGTGGGCGTCCATGTAAGTGCGGTACCGCTCGCGCAGGGGCGTCGGGAAGTACCTCACCAGCACGGGCGGGCACCAGCCGTCGTCCGGGAGCGCGCTGGCGAGGACGTCCTCCTCCAGCCCGATCTTCACGTACGCCAGCAGCACCGACAGTTCCGGCGAGGTGAGCCCGATCCCGGCGGCGGCCCGTTCGGCGCACACCTCCTCGCTCGGCAGGAACTCCAGGGCCCGGTCGAGCCGGCCCGTGCGCTCCAACTCGCTCATGAGCCGGCGGTGAACGGTGAACAGGCGCGGCGCCAGGTACCGGGCGGCGGCGAGCGCGTTGTTCTGCTCGTAGTTGTGCCGCAGGACCAGGGCGCCGACCTCGTCGGTCATCTCCGCGAGGACCTTGTTCCGGTCGTGTAGATCACCGCTCCCGCCCGCTGAGTCCAACTCGCCGGCCTGGACGACCTGGTCGAGCAGGATCTTGATGTTCACCTCGTGGTCGGAGGTGTCCACGCCGGCGGAGTTGTCGATCGCGTCGGTGTTGATCTTGCCGCCAGCCAGCGCGTACTCGATCCGGCCGAGCTGGGTCAGGCCGAGGTTGCCACCCTCGCCGACCACCTTGGCGCGCAGGTCGCGGCCGTTGACGCGGACCTGGTCGTTGGCCTTGTCGCCGACATCGGCGTTGGTCTCGGTGTGTGCCTTGACATAGGTGCCGATCCCGCCATTCCACAGTAGATCGACCGGGGCGAGCAGGATCGCCTTGATCAGCTCGGCTGGTGCGAGCTTCACGACGGTGTCGGCCAGCCCGATCGCGGCCCGCATCTGCGGCGTGATCGGGATCGACTTCGCGGTGCGCGGCCACACGCCGCCACCCTCGGAGATCAGCGCGCGGTCGTAGTTGTCCCAGCTGGAGCGGGGCAGCTCGAACAGCCGGCGGCGTTCCACGAAGGAGGTGGCCGCATCGGGGTCGGGGTCGATGAAGACGTGCCGGTGGTCGAAGGCGGCGACGAGGCGGATGTGCTCGGACAGCAACATGCCATTGCCGAACACGTCGCCGGACATGTCGCCGACGCCGACCACGGAGAACTCCTGCGACTGGGTGTCGACGCCCAGCTCGCGGAAGTGCCGCTTCACCGACTCCCAGGCGCCGCGGGCGGTGATGCCCATGCCCTTGTGGTCGTACCCGACGGAGCCGCCGGAGGCGAACGCGTCGCCGAGCCAGAAGCCGTAGGACTTGGCCACGTCGTTGGCGATGTCGGAGAACGTCGCGGTGCCCTTGTCGGCCGCGACCACCAGGTACGGGTCGTCGCCGTCGTGGCGCACCACCTCCGACGGCGGCACGACCTCGCCCTTGACCAGGTTGTCGGTGACGTCGAGCAGCCCGGAGATGAACGCCCGGTAGCAGGCGATCCCCTCGGCCAGGACCGCTTCCCGATCGCCGGCCAGCGGCGGTTGCTTCACCACGAAGCCGCCCTTGGACCCGACTGGGACGATGACGGAGTTCTTCACCATCTGCGCCTTGACCAGGCCCAGCACCTCGGTACGGAAATCCTCGCGCCGGTCCGACCAGCGCAGCCCGCCCCGGGCGACCGCGCCGAACCGCAGGTGCACGCCCTCCATCCGGGGTGAGTAGACGAAGATCTCGAACTTCGGCCGCGGCATCGGCAGCTCCGGCACCGCCTGCGGATCGATCTTCAGCGACAGGTACGGCTTGTGCCGGCCGTTCTCGCCGCGCTGGAAGAAGTTGGTGCGCAACGTGGCCAGGACGAGCGTGAGGTAGCCACGCAGGATTCGGTCCTCGTCGAGGCTGGCGACGTCGTCCAGAGCGGTGGTGATCTGGGTGACCAGCTCGTCGGCGCGCTGCTGGCGGACGGCGAACGACGGGTCGAACCGGGCGGCGAAGAGGTCCACGAGCTGGCGGGCCAGGTCCGGGTGGGCGACGAGCGCGCGCTCCATGTAATCCTGGCTGTAGATCGTGCCGGCCTGGCGCAGGTACTTGGCGTACGCGCGCAGCACCACGACCTCGTCCCAGGCGAGCCCGGCCCGGAGCACGAGCGCGTTGAATCCGTCCACTTCGGACTCGCCCCGCCACGCCGCGGCGAAGGCATTCTCCATCGCGCCGTGGACCTTCTCCAGCTGCGCGTCGGCGCTGAGGGTGTCCGGCGCGGTGAGGCCGAAGTCGTACACCCACGTGCCGGGACCGTCGGCCGGAGTTACCTGGTACGGGCGCTCGTCGACGACGCTGACGCCCATCGACTGGAGCACCGGCAGGACGGCCGAGAGCGACATCGCCTCGCCGTGGCGGTACACGGTGAAGCGCAGCCCGCCGTCGGCGGCGCGGTAGAGGTGCATGCCGAGTTGGCCGGGCTCCTCCAGCACCTCGATGCGGGCAAGGTCGCGGACGGCCTCCTCGGCGCTGTGCTCCGCCTTGTACGCCTCCGGGAACGCGCTGGAGTACCGGCGCACCAGCGCGGCCGCCTGCTCCTCGCCGATCTCGCTGCGGATCTCGGTGGCGAAGTCGTCGTCCCACGAGCGGGTGGCGTCAGCGAGGCGGGCCTGCAGTGCGGCGACGTCGATGTCGCCCAGCGGCGCGGTCGGATCGGTGCGGACGATGAACTTCACCCGCGCCAGCACCCACTCGGTGACCCGGGTGGTGTAGTCGACGCCGATCCCGTGTAGCGCGTCCATCAGGATCGCCTGCATCTTGAGGCGGTTCTGTGTGGTGTAGCGGTCGCGCGGGAGGTACACGAGGCACGAGATGAACCGCCCGTACGCGTCGCGCCGGAGGAAGAGCCGCAACTGGCGCCGGCCCGCCAGGCGGAGCACGCCCATCGCCGTCTCGTACAGCTCATTGGTGGTGATCTGGAACAGCTCGTCGCGCGGGTACGTCTCCAGCAGCGAGATCAGGTCCTTACCCGAGTGGCTGCTCAGGCTCAGCCCGGAGCGGTCGATGACCTCGTCGACCTTGCGGGAGATCACCGGCAGCCGGCGCACGCTCTCCAGGTACGCCGCCGAGGAGAACAGGCCCAGGAAGCGCCGCTCGCCGATGACCCGGCCGTCGGCGTCGAACGTCTTGAAGCCGATGTAGTCCAGGAACGCCGGGCGGTGGACCGTCGAGCGGGAGTTCGCCTTGGTGATGATCAGCAGCCGCTGTTCCAGGGCCTTCGCGCGGATCTCCGGCGGCATCTGGCCGAGGCTGCGCGGATGCGACTGGTCGCTGCGGAGGATGCCGAGTCCGCTGCCCAAGACGGCCTGCAGCTTCTCCCCGCCCTCGCCGCGCACCAGGTTGTACTCGCGGTACCCGAGGAAGGTGAAGTGGTCGTCGGCGAGCCAACGCAGCAGCTCACGAGCGTCGGTGACGTCCTTGTCCGGCACCGGCAGCTCGGCCTGGACCAGCTCGTCGGCGATCGCGAGGGCCTTGCCCCGCATCTTCTCCCAGTCCTCGACGGCCTCGCGCACGTCGGTGAGGACTCGCTGAAGGTCGTTGTGGAGCCGGTCGAGCACCTCCGGGTCGCCCTGGCGGTCGATCTCGATGTGCATCCACGACTCGACGAGATCGCCGGCCGGCGTGCCCACCTCCGGGTCGAGCGCGCACCGCACCTCTTCGAGCTTGCCGAGCACCTCGCGACGGACGACGAGCTGCGGGTGGACGAGCAGGTGGACGCCGATGTCGTGCCGGGCCAGCTCCGCGGTGACGGAGTCGACCAGGAACGGCATGTCGTCGGTGACGATCTCGATGACGCTGTGCCCGCCGCACCAACCGTTGTCCTGTATCGGCGGGGTGTGCACCCGCAGGTTGAGCTGGCCCGGCACGCGCTGCCCAGCCAGTTCCCGCTGCGAGCGGGCGGCGGCGATCAGGTCGGCCGACGTGCGGTTCAGCAGCTCCTCGGCCGGCACGTAACGCCAGTACGCGGGGAGCAGCGCGGCCAGTTCGGGATCGTCGACGACCTCCGCCGCGTCGGCCAGGCGCTCTTCCTTGATCCGTTCCGCGCGGCCGTCGAAGGCCTCTAGCGGTGTGGAGGGTATATCAACAGCCTGATCCGGTGAGGGCGGCTCGCCCTCCGTCGCCAGGGCATGCGGCTTCATCGGGTCTCTCTCCCCTCGATCACCCACGCCGTTGTGGGGGACACCGACCACCCTAACGTGGTTGACGTCTCCACAACTTCCAGGTCCGCTGGCTGAGATTCCTTCCCGCTGACGCGCCTCTTACCCTTCGGTCTACACCGTGGCGAAGGCCCGCACAATCGCCCGGGCCGCACCCACTCCCAGTTGTGGAGTTTCGAGGGCCTGGGAGGGCCCAGTGACCTCGAAACTCCACAACTCGACGGTTAGAAGAGCGCGGTGGTGAGGGCGCGCCGGGCCTGGACCACGAGCGGGTCGTCGGGAGAGGCGATCGCGAAGAGGCCGAGGAGGTGGGTGCGGGCAGCGTCGCGGTCATCGCCGGACGTACGGCGGACGAGGTTGATGAGCCGTTCGAATGCGTGATCCGCTTCACCGGAGGCGAACTCGATGTCGGCGACGACGATCTGGGCCGCGACGTCGTCCGGCGCGGCCTCCGCCGCGGCGAGGGCCGCACCGGGGTCGACGGCCTCCAACCGGCGGAACAGCTCCAGCTGGGCGAGCCCAGAGGTCGCGAGCGGGTCGTTGGGGACTTGAGCGAGCAGCGCGCGGTAGCCGGCCTCGGCACCGTCGAAGTCACCGGCCTGCAGCTTCTCGTCGGCTTCGAGCAGGCGCGGGTCGAGCGGCGGCTCGCCCTCGCCCTCGCCAGCGGCACCGGCCGCCTTCACGACGGCAGCCAGCCACGGCCGGAGCTGGGCCTCGGGCTGGACGCCGGCGAACGCGTCGACGGGCTGCCCGCCCACGACCGCTACGACCATTGGGATGCTCTGGACCCGGAACGCGGCGGCGAGGCGCTGGTTGGCGTCGACGTCCACCTTGGCCAGCACCCAGGCGCCGTCCGCCTCCACGGCGAGCTTCTCCAGCACGGGGCTGAGCTGCTTGCACGGCCCGCACCACTCGGCCCAGAAGTCGATGACGACCGGGGTGTGCAGCGACCGTTCGAGGACGTCGGCCTGGAACGATTCCTCGGTGACGTCGATGACGTGGGGAGACGCGCCCGCACCAGCGTCGGCGGGTGCGTCGACGGGCTGCGCGGGAGCGGGCTGCGGCTTCTGGCGGAGGGCAGAGAGGTCAACCGCGCCGGCCAGTGAGGCGGCGGTCATTCGCGGATTCGGCTGCTGCATAGATCCAGTCTCGCACTTCCTTCACATCTGTCGCCGCGCTGGCTCGCCTACCGGGCGCAGCGGCAGGGCAGCGGTCCGCCGAGCGCGGCGCGCAGTTCTGCGCCGCTGGCGCGGGGCGACACGGGACGGTCCGGCAGGCTCGCCAGGTAGGCGCTGGCGAGCTGGGCGGCAGGCCCGAGCAATTCGCTCGGCGCCTCCTCCTGGTCCATGGCGTCCATAGCGTCGATGTCGACCCCTTCGCCCCGTGAGCGTGGCCCCGTAACTAGCTTCTACCTGCTAGAACGCGTCCTGTACACAATCGGCATGGCGACATCTCTATCTCAAACCTGGAGTCTCCTGATCTAAACCTGGAGCCCGCTGATCTAAAACCTGGAGCCCGCTGA
>Ga0184623_10000169_pt1 | contig 26592 bp, 28 predicted proteins | sample PLM1_100_b1_FD_133138 | JGI IMG/M metagenome (GOLD analysis project Ga0184623, IMG submission 133138) | Groundwater sediment microbial communities from an aquifer in East River, Colorado, USA - PLM1_100_b1 | ecosystem: Environmental > Terrestrial > Soil > Riparian zone | place: USA: East River... | reverse complement strand
GTTCGTCCTCTCCTTCGGGGGCGGCCTCACCCTCCTCGGCTTCCTCCAGGCCCTCGGGGGACGGTTCGGCCTCGTCGCGTCCCTCGTGCAGCCCGTCGGCGGGCACCTCGCGGACCTCCGCGGCCGGCGGGCCCTCGCGATCCGGGGGAGCCTCCTCTCGATGGCCGGGCTCGCGCTCCTGATCGCCGCGGCGGCGTTCCAGGGACGGGCGTGGACCGTCCCCGCCCTCCTCGTCCCCGCGTACCTGTGCGCGGGGCTCGGGATGATCTCCGCCCCCGCCCTCCAGTCCGCGGTCGCGGAGGCCGCGCACCCGAGGACGCGGGCGTCCGCGTTCGCGACGACGACGTTCTTCTGGGTCCTCCCCGGGGCGCTCCTCGCGATCCCCGGGGGGTACGTCGCGGACGTGCTCGGGTACGGGGCCCTGTTCGGGATCGCGCTCTCCCTCGAGGCGGTGAACCTCGTCCTGTTCTCCCGGTTCCTCGTGGAGACCCGCGAGGCCGCACCGCCTTCCCTCACGTGGCGGGAGAGAATCGCGCAGAGCGTCCGCCCGCCCCGGGAGGTCCGCGGGCTCTTCCTCGTCGTCGCGATGGACGCGTTCGCGTGGGGGCTCGCGGCGGGGATCATCTACGGCCTCGCGTCCGCGGAGTTCCACTTCTCGAACACGGAGCTCGCGTCGATCGCGGCGGCGTGGGCCCTGTTCTTCGCCCTCTTCCTCCCGCCGACGGCCGCGTTCGTGAACCGCTGGGGCCCGCGGCGGTGCATCCTGTTCTCGGAGGCGATTGGCGTGCCGATCATGGCGGGGTGGCTTCTGTCCTCCAGGCCGGAGCACTTCGTCCTCGTCTCCGTGCTCGCCGGCCTCACCGCGGCGACGTGGGTCCCTGCGGTGCAGACGTACATCTCGAACTGGACGTCCCCGTCGCAGCGGGCGGGCGTCCTCGGGAGCCTCGCCGCGTTCCGCGGGATCGCGGCGTTCCCCGCGCCCTTCCTCGGGGGCCTGCTGTACGACCACCTCGGATACTCGGTCCCGATCCTCGCGAACCTCGTCGGGGCCGCCGTCGTCACTGCGACGATCTATATCGTCCTCCGGGACCCGCCCGCGGGCGGCGTCGAGGCGAGCCGCACCGTCTAGGGAGTGCAACGACGGGGAAGTCCCAATCGGACTTCGATGGGTCCCCTGTCTCGAATCGGAGGTATCCGAGGTTAGGAGGTTCGTCCTCGGAATGAGGAACCTCTTGACCTCCCTCCTATGTTAATTAGAGGGCGGACTTTCTAGAACTCGATTCTCGATGCCCCGCCCCAAATCGAACGAGGACTGGCTCAAGGACAAGTTAGTCGATCTATTGGCTTGGGCTAAGGAAGTGGAGGCCATTTCCACCGGCTACGTCGAGGAGTATGGGCCTCACACAGCTCTGAAACTTGCGGGACTGGCTCACGCCGTCGAGGTCTTCTCGACCGTCGCGCGTCGCTACGTCGACGATGGTCAGTTCTCGTCATCTGTTTTCATCGACCTCTTCGCCGGCTCTGGCATGAATGCCATTGACCCGCGACATCATCTGGCAGGCTCGGCCGTCATCGCGGCCAAAGCCAGACGACCCTTCGACAGGATAGTGTGTGTCGAAGCGGACTCTGCCAAAGCGAGCGTGCTCTCAAAGCGGCTGACGGCAGTCGGCGTCCGTCAGTTAAAGGTTATAGCCGGCGATTGTAATGAGCGGATTGCAGACGCGCTGAAATTCGCCGGTGGTAAGAGGTCGCTGGTTTTCCTGTGCGTCGACCCAGAGGGGATGGAGGCGTCGTGGGAGACTATTCGAAAGACCTCCTCCAAGTACACTGCCATGGATGTATTTGTCAACATGACCCATGGTGCAGAGCGAGAACGGGGGGCGGCACGATCGCTCGGGCGCGAGTCGCCTGCTCTGGAGAACTTGATGGGGATGCCGGTCAGACAGATTCTCCTAGATGACTCCGGTACAATATCTGCGCTCTACCAGTCACAGATACAGAACGTACTGGGGCGCAAGATCGGCGGCTCAAGCGTGATTCGCGGAGCGAACAAGCAGCCCTTGTACACCATCATGCTCTTTACGCGGAACACCCGAGGGGACTCACCCTATCTCGAGGGTTACACCGCCATGCACAAACGGTTGTCCACGCTGACCGTAGATCACGTGGCAGGGGCCCTCAATGACATTGACGGCAAGGGCCTCTTCCGAATCGGAAGTTCATCATAGAGTCGCCCATCAAGTTCGCGCCCGGTCCTCGACTTGAATCGACCGCCCCACTGTTTGAAGAAGAAGGGTACCTCCTCCTGGCGACACCTGTCTCGGAGCGACCTGACCCATTGCTTCTTCATCGGTCGTGCCCCTGGGCCGCTCTCGCCGCCAACGATAACCCAGTGAACCCCGGTCAGGTCCAAGTCGTCAAGCGGCCCGAGGAGTGGTTCTAGGGAGAGGAATCGCACATGGGCAGGAACCTTCCGGAGTTCGTCTGCTCGCCAAGCTACACCCATGTTCTCAATGCTGACACCTTGCCAAATGTTCCGTTGCCACGGAAGCGACGGCCCAAGCTCAGCCAAGCGATTGGCTCGTTTCGTGAGGATTTGGAACGTATGCCACCGAGCTCGAACCATCGTGTCGAAAACGTCTTGGATGAAGGTCACGGGAACGCGCTCGTGATACAGGTCGCTCATCGAATTCACAAAAATCCTCCTAGGCTCGGTCCAGCCGAGCGGCAGGGCTAAGCGATCAGGCCACAGACGCAAGTCGAACCCCTGCTCGTAGGGATGGCGGGGGACCCCCCGAAAGCGCTCCGCAAATCGCTCCGCGTAGCAGTGTTTGCAACCCTGACTAACCTTGGTGCACCCCGTGACGGGATTCCATGTCGAGTCCGTCCATTCTATCGTGGACGACTGGCTCATGTCTCTCCCGAAATCGTCGGACCCCTATAACAGTTCCATCGAGTGTCGCGAAATGGGCTTCGGCGTGGGCGTCCGTGCTCAAGAACCTCTTAGTCGCCGAAACAGGTACGTCCCAAACCCAGTCGAAACCTCTCGGACGTAGTGCAAGGAGGCGGATGGGCTCGGCCGGATTCGAACCGGCGACCTTCGCTGTGTGAGAGCGATGTCATGACCGCTAGACCACGAGCCCGCGGTCCCGCGAGTAGGGCGCGGGGGACATAAACCTCACGGGGGCGGCGGCGGTGGAGGCGGGGGCGGGGGAGAGGGCGGTGCCTGCGGGGGAGCCGGCGGGACCTCGTCCCGCTTCCGGCGCCGCCACGCCGCGAAGAGCGCGAGGGCGATGACCGCGACGAAGATCGCGCCCGCGGCCCATGGGAGGGCCGCGTCGACGCCGGTCCCGGGAGCGAACACGGTCACGGTCCACTCCCGCCACGTCTCGAGGGAGCCGTCGGAGATCGTCACGTTCACCCTGTACACGCCTATGGGCCGCGAGACGTACAGGGTGCTCGCGTTCCCGCCCAAGACAGCGCCGTCGATCCGCCAGACGTATGTGAGGGGGTCCGCGTCCGGGTCCGTCGCCACGACCGTGAACGATCGGTTCAGCTCCGGTCCGAGCTGCACGGGAACGAGGTCGGGGTCACTCGAGATGATCCGCGGGGCCCGGTTTTGCACCCGCACCAGCGTCGTCGTCGCGTCCGTGAGGTCGAGGTCGTCCGCGACGGTGAGGGTCACGAGGAACACGCCCTTCCGGGTGTACGCGTGGGTCGCGCTCGACCCGGAGCCCATCGCGCCGTCCCCGAAGTCCCACGTCCACGACACGACCCCGACGTCGTCCGTCGAGGCGGATCCGTCGAACGTCACGACGACGGCGATGTAGATCGACGGCGGGGCGTACGAGAACGCGGCCATGGGCGGGCCGTTCACGACGACGGTCTCCGTGGCGGTGTCGGACATCGACGAGTTGTCCACCACGGTGAGGTTCACGACGTACGCGCCCGGCGCGCCGTACGCGTGGCTCGCGCTGACCCCGCCTCCCGTGTTCGAGTCCCCGAATTCCCAGGCGTACGAGACGATCGTCCCGTCCGGGTCGTACGACGGGGACGCGTCGAACGCGATCGGCGCTCCGGGGTTCGTCCGGGTCGGGGTCGCGAGGAACGACGCGACCGGCGGCTGGGGCGTCGGCGGGGTCTGCACGACGACGTCGTGGGAGGTCGTCCGAGAGAAGGACTCGTTGTCCACGACGGTGAGGGTGACCCGGTACGTCCCGACGGACGCGTACGTGTGGCCCGTCGTGACCCCACTTCCCGACGAGGTGTCCCCGAAGTCCCATGCATAGGAGACGATCACGCCGTCCGGGTCGCTGGAGGCCGTCCCGTCGAACGCGACGAGGGTCCCGGGGGTCGTCGGGTTCGGGGCCGCCGTGAACGCGGGGACGGGGGGCTGCCCGCTGTCCCAGTACCGGTAGATCGTCGTCGGGGTCGTGAACCAGATCGCGCCGTCCGGCCCCTGCTCGACCTCGATGATCGGGAGGGGCGCGGTCCACACGATCGTGTCCGAGGCGATCGTGTCGTACGCCGGGGGCACGAGGTGGAGACGGTGGAGCCGGCGGAAGTTGCAGTCCCCCATGAACAGGTCCCCCTGGAACGCGGGGAAGAACGACCCGCCGTAGATCGCGGCGTTCGTCGGGCAGATCGGCGGGGTCCACCACCACAGCGGGAGGACGGGGTTCGGGCCGTCCCGGTTCGTGTTGTTCGGCGCGGGCGGCGGGGACGCGCACGTGTTCGTGGGCCCCCATCCGAAGTTCGCCCCCGCGGTGAGGAGGTTCACCTCGTCGTTGCAGTTCGGGCCGTTCTCCGTCACGTACACGCGCCCCGTCACGGGGTGGAACGCGAGGCCGAAGTTGTTCCGGTGGCCGTACGTGAAGATCCGGGCGTCCCACAACGGGTTCCCGGTGAACGGGTTGTCCGTGGACGCGCTCCCGTTCGTCTCGAGGCGGAGGACCTTCCCGAGGAGGCTCATCGGGTTCTGGGAGAGGGCGGGGTTCGCGTTCTCGCCGACGTCCACGTACAGCTTGCCGTCCGGCCCGAAGCCGATCACCCCGCCGTTGTGGTTCGTCGCCCCGCTCAGGGGCGGCATCTGGAGGATCACGTTGTGAAAGGAGCCGAGGTTCCCGTTCCCGGTGATCCGGACGATCCGGTTGTAGGAGGTCCCGTTCACGGGGTCGGCGTACGTCTGGTACGCGTACACGTAGGGGCTCGTGGGGAAGCCCGGATCCAGGGCGAGGCCGAGGAGCCCGCGTTCCCCCGCGGGGTCCGTGTTCGACAGGGTGTAGAACGGCGTCGGGAGGAGGGTCCCGTTCTCGATGATCCGGATCCTCCCCGTGTTCCGCTCCGCGAAGAACGTCCGGTTGTCGGAGAACGCGAGGGCAATCGGGAAGTTCAGGCCGCCCATGACGACGCTGATCTGCCCGGCGGCCCGCGCGGGCGGGGCGGGGAGGACGAGGGCCGCGAGGGACGCCGAGACTATCAGGACGAGGACGAACCCCACGGAGAGAAGGCGCCGCACCGGGGCCGGGGATGCGGGCCCCCCGGCTTGAGGATGTTGGTGCGGGGTTCGATGGGTCCCCCGGCACCCGGGCCGGCGACGGGCCGACGTACCTCTACGTGGAGGCAACCTGGAGGCGATCGAGCATCCGCTCGATCCGGGCCCGCCGCCGCGCGAGCTCCTGCTCCGCGCGCCCGTGGTACGCCGCCAGCCGCTTCAGGAGCTCCTGGCGGGCGCCCGCGTCGTCCACGCGCCCGATGTAGTCCTCCTTCCTCCGGGACCGGCCGCCCTCCCGCTCGTAGTGCCAGAAATACAGGTACCGCCGCGAATCGAACGTACGCACCCTCGCCCCGCATCCGACCTCCATGATTATACCTCTAAGTAGAGGTATGCCGCCGCACGACTTGAACCTTTCCCCAGGGTCCCCGAAACGGGCCCCCCGCCCCGTCCGAAATCAGTGCCAAGCCTTTATGCCCCGGGAGGCGCATCGCGCGACCCGGTGTCCGTGATGGCGAAGGAACAGCAGTCGGAGATGCGGGAGATCGTCCGGAGGCACCTCGACAACAAGGGGTATGTCGTCCGGCTCACGACGCACCGGGAAGGGGACAACCTCGTCGGCCGGGTCCACGTGACGGACGCGTCCTCGGACGAGACCGTCGCGAAGCTCGTCGGGGTCGGGAAGGTGGACAGCATCGAGTTCGTGTTCGGCGTCGACGCCTCCGAGGGGATCGCGCGGGACTTCGTGAACCAGGTCCTGAACCTGGCGGACTTCCTCCGGTACATGGTCCCCTCCGTGAGCGTCAAGGAAGACTAGCCGCCTCCCTACCTCGACCGTCATGATTAAATATCGACCTCCCTCTGGGAACCGCGACCATGGACTCCGGCCACGTCCTGATGGCGCTCGAGGAGCAGGGGAAGTGGCGGGAGCGCCGGAAGCGCCTGGAGGAGCGGATCCGGCAGATCCAGTCCCGGAAGCGGTACTTCGCGAGGGAGCTCGAGACCGCACGCGGGAAGGCGTCCCAGTTCGGGGCCCTCCTCGCCTCCCTCCGGCGCGGGGCCCTGGAGGGGCTCCACCGGCTCTCCGGCTCCGGCTCGCCGCGGTGATCCAATGACGGACGGCCTCGAGACCGCGGAGAAGGAGTTCGCGCGGTGGCGGTTCCGGGAGCGGCAGCTCCTCGACACGATCCGGGACCTCGACGAGGAGGAGAGCCGCCTCCATGCGGAGCTCGCGCGGGTGGACCAGCAGGTCTCGTACTACGAGAACCTCGCCCGGGACATGAAGGGGGCGATCCGCCCCGCGAAGCTCTCGAGCCTCCTGACGTCGTTCGGCCGCGGGCGGTGATGCGGGCCTGCGGGTGACCGTGGACGGCTCCCCCCGGGAGCTGAAGACGGTGTGGCTCGACGGGGACGTCGTGCGGATGATCGACCAGCGGGTCCTCCCCCACGAACTCAAGATCCTCGAGCTCCGGGACGTCGAGGACGTCGCGCGGGCGATCGAGACGATGGCGATCCGCGGGGCGCCCGCGATCGGCGCCGCGGCCGCGTACGGCCTCGCCCTCGCGGAGATCCGCGGGACGGACCTCCGGCGCGCCGCGGACCGGCTGCGGCGGACCCGGCCCACGGGCCAGGACCTCTTCTCCGCGATCGACTGGGTCCTGCGGGAGGTGAAGGACGGGACGCGGGCGCGGGACGCCGCGGAGGCGTACGCGCGTGCGGACGAGGAGCGGTGCCGGGCGATCGGCCGCCACGGGAAGCGGCTGATCAAGGAGGGGATGCGGATCCTCACGCACTGCAACGCGGGCGCCCTCGCGACCGTGGACGTCGGCACCGTGATGGCCCCGCTCCGCGCGGCGCGCGCGGCGGGCCGGGAGTTCTTCGTGTACGTCTCCGAGACCCGCCCCCGCCTCCAGGGGGCCCGGCTCACCGCGTGGGAGCTCGGCCAGGAGGGGATCGACCACGCCGTCGTCGTGGACGGGGCCTCCGGCCTCCTCCTCCAGAGGGGCGAGGTGGACCTCGTCCTCGTCGGGGCGGACCGGATCGCGGCGAACGGCGACACCGCGAACAAGGTCGGCACGTACCCGAAGGCGGTCCTCGCGAAGACCCACGGCGTGCCGTTCTACGTCGCGGCCCCGATGACGACCGTGGACTTCGGCGCGCGGAACGGGAGGGCGATCCCGATCGAGGAGCGGGCGGAGGACGAGGTCCTCGAGGTCGGGGGCGTACGGGTCGCGCCGAAGGGGACCCGCGCGCGGAACTTCGCGTTCGACGTGACGCCGGCGCGGTACATCACGGGGTTCATCACGGACCTGGGGATCCTGAAGGCCGCGGAGCTGAGGACCCGCCGCGCAGGGACGTCGCGTCGAGGTCGGGCGCGTACCTCTAAGTAGAGGTACGAGGACCCGCGGCCCAAGGGGTCGGGCGGGTCGATTTCCTCTCCCCGGCGGCGAACCGGAAGGGTATCTTTATCTAGCGGCGGCTCCCGTCCCGGGTCGTGCAGTGCCCCGTGTGCGGGTACGAGGACGACGACCGGGTCTGCAGCCGCTGCGGCACGGACCTGGACGCCCTGGAGGGCGCGGACGGCGAGCCCCGCCTCGAGATCCGGCCCACGCAGAAGCCCCGGCCCCACGCCGGCTCCTTCTCCGGATGACCCCCGCACGGCGGTGACTCGGAACCCTTTTACCCGCTCCCGCGGTTCGCGCGCCGATGCTCCTCGTCACGACGTGGTTCGGCACGTTCCTCGTCGACGAGGGGAAGGTGATCGAGAAGCGGCTCTTCCCGAAGGACCCGGAGGCCCTCGCGGACCGCCTCGCCCTCGTCGAGGACTGGAAGGTCCTGGCGGAGGAGCGGGAGCTGATGGCGGCCCACCCGGAGGCGTTCGTCACGGAGCCCCGCCTCGAGCGCGCGGGCGCCCCGATGACGTCCGCGCGGGGCGCGTTCCTGAGGCCGGAGGCGTTCGGGTACGACCGCGCCCTCCTCCACGACGCGATGATCCGCCTCGCGCGGCGGCAGATGCGGAAGGCGGTGGGCCCGGACGACCACCTCCACCAGGCCGTCGGCGCCCTCGACGACCTCCAGGAGACGGAGAACGTCCTCCTCGAGCGGTTGCGGGAGTGGTACGGCCTCCACTTCCCCGAGCTCGCGAAGACCGTGGACGACCGGGAGTTCGTGGAGCTGATCGCGGCCCACGGGACCCGGGACGCGATGCCCTTGGACGCGACGGAGTCCGTGGGCGCGCCCCTCGGGGAGTCGGAGCGGCGGTCCCTGATGGAGATGGCGGCCCTCCTGAGGGACCTCGACGCGCGGCGGCGGGAGGTCGAGGCGTACGTCGAGCGGAGTGCGTCCGGGCTCGCGCCGAACGTCACGGCCCTCGCGGGGCCCGTCCTCGCGGCCCGCCTCGTGAGCCTCGCGGGGGGCGTCGAGCCCCTCGCCCGCCTCCCGGCGAGCACGGTCCAGCTCCTCGGGGCGGAGAAGGCCCTGTTCCGCCACCTCCGGGAGCACACCCTCCCGCCGAAGCACGGCGTCCTGTTCCTCCATCCCCTCGTCCACCGGGCCCCGCCGTGGCAGCGGGGGGCGATCGCCCGCGCGCTCGCGGGGAAGATCGCGATCGCCGCGCGGGCGGACGCGTACACAAGGCGGGACATCGCCGCGTCCCTGCGGGAGAGCCTGGAGGCGAGCCTCGCGTCGATCCGGGAGACGAAGCGGACGGCCCCGCCCCAGAAGAGGGCGCGCCCGCCCACGAAGGCCCGCGGTCGGCGCGGGAACCGCCGGCGCTAGGCCCCTCACTTCCCGCGCCGCGGGAGGACCCGCGCCGCGACCGCGACGACCCCGAGGGCCGCGATCACGAGCACGACCTCGAATCCCGGCGTCGGCGGGGGCCGTACCGCGCCGACCTGGACCCACCCCACCATGCCGTCCCGGTTCTCGCCGGTCCCCGTCGCGTGGCCGGGGACCGCGCAGTGGAACTGCCACTTCCCGTTGTCCGCGGTCGTCGTCGTCATGTTCACGAATACGACCGTCGGGCTCGAGACCCCGCCCGCGGGCAGGGGGACGTCGATGCTGAAGTGGTCGGACGTGAAGTTGTGCGCGAACGCGTCGTGGTTCTCGATCCGGAGGCGGAGGACGTCGCCCGGGTTCACGGTGATCGTCGGCTTCGCGGGGGCGTCGTGGGAGGCGAGGTGCCAGCCCGTGCTGAAAGCGATCAGGGTCACGGGCACGTCCGCGGCGTCCGCGGGGCGCGCGAGGAGGGGGCCGGCGAGGAGGGCGGCGATCAACGCGACGACGGCGAGGACCCGGTAGTTCATGGGAACACCGGGCGGGCCCACACGCCCGCTCTATTTACGGATTTCTCCAACTCGCGCGCTCGCCCGAGGGGGCCGCAAAACCGTTATATGGCGTCCCCGCATCGGCGCGCCCGTCATGTCGTGGACCCAGCAGGAGATCCGTGAACTGAAGGTGAACCGGTACCTCCTCGTGGACGACGAGCCGTGCCGCATCCACTCGATCCAGATGTCGAAACCCGGGAAGCACGGCGAGGCGAAGGCGAGGCTCGAGGTCGTCGGCCTGTTCGACGGCCAGAAGCGGTCCATCGTCCACCCCGTGACGCACAAGGTCCGCGTCCCGATGATCGACAAGAAGAAGGCCCAAGTCCTCTCGATCCACGGGAACCAGGCCCAGCTGATGGACCTCGGGTCGTACGAGACGTTCGAGCTCCCCATCCCCGAGGAGTTCCAGGGCGTCCTGAACCACGGGGACGAGGTCATGTACATGGAGACGATGGGCCGGCGGAAGCTCTCGAAGCAGTAGGCTCCCCGGAGGGGAGGATTTTAAGGCCCCATGCGGTTCGCGCCCGGGATGGCCTTCCGCCGGTTCGCGGACGCGGTCGCGTCCTTCGACGAGGCGCGCGTCGTGCTGTTCGGGGTGCCGTTCGACCGGACGTGCTCGTTCCGGTCCGGCTCCCGCTGGGCCCCGGACGCGATCCGGGAGGCATCGTACAACTTCGAGACGTACATGATGGACCACGGGCGGGACATCCTCGACGTGAAGTTCCACGACCTCGGGAACCTCCCGGACTTCTCCACGACGACGGAGATGGTGAAGGGCGTCTCCGAGGTCTCGGAGAGGATCGTGAAGGCCGGGAAGATTCCGCTGGCAATCGGCGGGGAGCACAGCATCGCTCCGGCGGTCGTCCGCGGCCTCCCGAAGGACGTCGGCGTGATCGGCCTGGACGCCCACCTCGACTTCCGGGAGTCGTACCTCGACGACAAGTGGTCCCACGCGTGCTCCCAGCGGAGGATCGGTGAGCACGTGGGGTTCGACCGCACCGTGTACGTGGGGGTCCGCTCGTTCTCCTCGGAGGAGAAGGAGGACCGGGAGCGGCTCGGCCTGTCGTTCATCAGCGCGTTCGAGGTCCACCAGCGGGGGATCGAGCGGGCGATCGACCGGGCCCTCCACGCGATCGGGCGGGAGAAGGTGTACCTCACGATCGACACGGACGTGGTGGACCCCGCGTTCGCGCCCGGGGTCGGGAACCCGGAGCCGTTCGGCCTCACCCCGCTCCAGGTGAAGGCGGTCGTGAACGCCCTCGCGCCCCGCCTCGTCGGGATGGACATCAACGAGGTGAGCCCCGCGTGGGACCAGGGGCAGACCGCGCTCCTGGCGGCCCGGCTGATCCGGGAAGCGATCATCGGGACCGTGGAGAAGTGAGATGCCGCGGGGACGCGTCATCGTCCGACTCGCGACGCGGCGGGACGCGTCCGCCCTTGCACGGGTGTACACGGACGCGTTCGGACCGACGGCCCCCCGGGACGTCCGCCGCGGGTTCGCCTCGAAGGACCCCGAGGAGGAGATCCTCGTCGCGGTCGTGGACGGTGTCCTCGCGTCCGCGGTGTCGATCCAGTACCGCGAGCTCCTCATCGACGGGGTCCCGATCCGCACGGGCGGAATCGCGGGCGTCGCGACGCGGTGGGACTACCGGCAGCGGGGCCTTGCGACTCGACTCATGAAAGAGTCCCTCCGCAGGATCCGCGCCCGCGGGATCTGCAACACGACCCTGTTCACGGGTCACAACCTTCCCGCGATCCGGATCTACACACACCTGGGATACTCCCAGACCTCGGACTGGCGGATCTTCTACGACTTCCGGCGGCCGGTGCCCTGGATCGAGAAGCGCTTCGAGTACCGGACACGGTGGCTCCGGAGGACCCCCTTCGGCACGGAGGCCCTGCGGACCTGGAACCGGCGCGTCCTCCTGAAGACCCCCCGTTGGAGCGTCACAATCACCTGGGACGGTCGGGAATTCAAGGTCCGCGGGGGCCGTCGCGGCACGCCGGACCTCGTGATCCGGGGGAGAGCGGAGCGCGTGCTCGAGTCGTTCGGCAACCGGCTCACGTACGATCGAAACCGCAGGACCGGACGCATTGCGGTGGCCGGCGATGCGGACGTCGCGAGGACATGGAGGAGGATCATGACCCTGGAGTGGCGGGAATGAGAATCCGCTCCCTCGCCGCGGCAGACCGGCCCGGCGTCGTCGCGGTGTACGACGCTCGGTCGAAGGTATCCGCGGGACTCATGCGGCGGAGCGCATACCACTGGGCCCGTCGTTGGCCGAAGCGGACCTCGAAGGACGTCTGGCTCGTGGCGGTCGACGGGGCACGGATCGCGGGCTACGCCGTGGCGTCCTTCGACCGGGGGTCCGCCGGGTACTCCCTCGAGACCCACTGGCTCCCCGAGTATGACCGTTCGGACCTGGGGGAGCGGCTCGTCCGGTCGCTCCTCCCGCGGATCCAGAGGAGGGACCCCCTTGCGATCTCGGCCTGGGTCACCGCGGGCTCCCCCGCCCTCCCGATCTACGAGACGCTGATCGGCCATCCCCGCCCTCCCGCGAGCGTGTTCATGGCGGGCGTCGTGGACGCGGGGGCCCTCATGAGGGACGCCGCGCGCGTCATCGAGCGACGGATCCACGCACGACTGCGACTCCGGATCGGGGGCCGCGCGATCGTGACGCGGGGGCGTGAACGCGTCCGTGCGACCGTGTCGTTCGACCCGGACGCTCTCCTGGGGATTCTCTTGGCGATCCGGCGACTCGACCCCGAGCTCCGCCGCGGGCGCGTGACCGTCGTGCCGAAGAACCGGGGGACCCTCGACCTCCTGCGGCTCGCGTTCCCGTCCCGCGGGTTCTTCATCCAGGACGCCTGGTAGTTCAGCGGTATCCCGGGATCTCCCGCTTCTTCGACCAGATCGCCTCGAGGTCGAACCGCTTCAGCTCCTCGTCGAACCGCTTGTCCAGGGCGTCCTTCGTCCGCCGCAACTCCGCGAGGTCCGCCTCCTCCTTGAGGGACGTGGTCCGCGCCTTCTCGATGTCCCGCGGGAGGGCGTCGTCCACCTCCACGCCCGAGAGGGCGAGGATCGAGAGGGTGTTCTTCATCACGTCGAGCTCGAGCCGGATCCGCTCCCGCGTCCCCGTCTGGACGACGCGCTTGTCGAGCTCCCCGAGGAACTCCCGGTGCTCCTTCAGCGCGGTGAGGATCTTGCCGATCCGCTCGCTCGTCCGGAGGAGGTACTCCTGGAGGCTCACGACGGTCTTCTCGAGGTCGCCGAGGCGGCCTTTCGCGCCCGCCCTCGACCGGGGCCCGAGGCGAAGGGCGGACCGCAGCAGCCGCTCCCCCTTCTCGCGGGACGCCACCTCGCCCGTGAGACGTCGCACCCGCTCCCGCTCCGCCGCGAGGCGGCCCTCGACCGCACGCACGGCCTTCGTGAGCCGCTCGACCTCTCCCTCGAGGATGCCGATCCGGGACTCCGGACTCCGCTCCTTTCTCGGCACGGGATGCGATGGCCCCGAGCGGGCTTGAACCTATGTTCCCTCCTTGTGGATGCCGCCCCGAACATCGCGTGCGGCGGTCCCGCCGGTCACTCCGTCTCAATATTGTTATATACGGTGGACCCCTCCGAAGGATGTTCCATGGCGGAGCCGATCATCAAGGTGGAGAACCTCGCGAAGATGTTCCTGTCGAAGGAGCGGAAGAAGGGCGCGGGACGGAAGAAGAAGGAGGTCCACGCCCTGAAGTCCGTGAACCTCGAGATCCTGGACGGCGAGGTGTTCGGCCTCCTCGGGCCGAACGGGGCGGGGAAGACGACCCTGATCAAGATCCTCACGACCCTCCTCATCCCGACCAGCGGGACCGCGTGGGTGAACGGGTACAGCATCACGAAGGAGGAGGACGAGGTCCGCGCGTCGATCGGTTGCATGCTGATGGGGGACCGCGGGCTGTACTGGAAGCTCACGGGGCGGGAGAACCTCGACTACTTCGGCGCGCTGTACCACGTCCCGAAGGCGGACCGCACGAAGCGGATCGACGAGCTCGTCGCGCTCCTGAAGCTCGGCGACTTCATCGACCGGACCGTGGAGACGTACTCGAGCGGCCAGAGGATGATCGTCGCGTTCGCGAAGTCCCTCGTGAACGACGCCCCGATCCTGTTCCTCGACGAGCCGACGGTGACGATGGACGTTCCCACGGCCCGGGAGCTCCGTCGGATCGTGAAGGAGCTGAACGAGGGCGGGAAGACGATCCTGTACACGACCCACCTGATGCACGAGGCGGAGGAACTGTGCGACCGGGTCGCGATCATCGACCACGGCGAGATCATCGCCCTCGGCACCCCGGGGGAGCTGAAGGAGTCCCTCGGCCACGAGGACGTCGTCTCCCTCGAGGGGATCTTCCCGGAGGCGACGGTGTCCCGCCTCCGCGCGGTCCCCGGGATCCTCGAGGTCTCCGTGACCGCGGAGGACTCCGGCCGCTCGAAGCTCGACGTGATGTGCGGGAACTCCCGCGCGATGCTCCCGAAAATCATCGAGGCCGTGATGGGGGACGGCGCGACGATCGAGGAGATCAAGCCGAAGGAGATCACCCTCGAGGACGTCTTCGTCGCGAAGACGGGGCGGACCCTCGCCGTGGACACGCGGGTCGTCGGAGAGAAGGCGGTGCGGGGCCGTGGCGGCTGAGACCGTCTCGATGGGGTTCGGCCTCGGGAGGCCCGGGTGGCGGGCGTCCGTCGGGGTGATCTGGAGCGTCTTCCGGGCGCGGCTCAAAATCATCACCCGCTACAAGGGGGCCGTCCTCCTCGAGTCGATCATCCCCGTGATCTTCGCGGGGCTCCCGATCCTCCTCGGGAGCGCGGTCGCGGGCTCCGAGCAGGCCGCCGCGGACAACTTCTTCAGGTACACGGGGACCGCGGGACAGAGCGCCGCGGACTTCCGCCTGTACATGATGATGGGCTCGAACACGTTCATGGTCGTCTCCCTGATGCTCTGGCTGATCGGCTACTGGGTCCGGAGGGAGCAGGAGACGGGGACCCTCGAGGCCCTGTACCTCGCCCCCGCGAAGCGCCTCCACGTCCTCACGGGGGTCACGTCGTACACCCTCGTCCGGTCCCTGATCGCGTTCGTCACCGCGACCGTCCTCGGGTCCCTCCTGTTCCAGGTGAACCCGCTGAGCGGCTCGTTCGGCGCGGCCCTCGCGTACCTCCTCCTCGGGATCCCCGCGCTCTGGGGGATCTCGTTCTTCTTCGGGGCCCTCGTGATGCGGATCAAGGAGGCGAACTCCGTGATCCAGCTCCTCCAGTGGGTCCTCGCGTTCGCGATGGGCGTGTACTTCCCCGTCACCGTGTTCCCGCTCCTCCTCCGGTGGACCGCGATGGCGTTCCCGCCGACCCTGATGAACGACGCGATCCGCTCGAGCCTCCTGAACATCTCCTCGATCTACGGGCCGTGGTACGTCGTCCTCGCGCTGATGCTGATCGCTGCGTGGACCGTGCCCCTCCTGGGGTACGAGTTCTTCGGGCTCGTGGAGCGCCGGGTGAGGAGGGACCAGGGGGTCGGTCAGTTCTGAACGACGCGGTCGCGAACCGGGGGTTCGGACTCGCCCGCCTCGACCTCCGCCAGCGGTTCGAGACGTTCGCCACGATGGCGCGGAAGACCCTCCTGGAGTACAGCCGCTATCCGGTCGCGTTCGCCGCCCTGTTCGCGCAGATCTTCCTGATCATCCTCCTCTTCGTCCTCACGACGGTCGCGTTCGCGGGCCCACCGGGAACCCCCGAGACCCAGGCCCGGATCTCCACGTTCGGGGGCGCGATGGCGTACGGCTTCGTCGTGAACATCATCCTCTCGTTCACCCTCTGGGAGATCGGCTTCTCGATCCGGGAGGAGCAGGTCCGCGGGACCCTGGAGTCCCTCTACCTCTCCCCGGCGAACAAGTTCTCGAACCTCGTGTCGAGGATCTTCGCGGTCCTCTCGATCACGCTCCTGATGTGCATCGGCGGGCTCGCCCTCGTGAGCGCCGTCGTGGGCGGCCTCCCCGCGAACAACATCGGGAAGGGGCTCCTCGCCCTCCTCCTCACGACCTCCGGGTTCCTCGGGCTCGGGTTCGTCTTCGCGGGGGTCACGATCAAGCTGAAAGAAACCGCGCAGCTCCTCGTGAACGGGCTCCAGTTCTTCTTCATGATCTTCTCCGCGATGTTCTTCCCGTTCTCCGCGTTGCGTCGGGTGTCCCCCGCGATCGTGGACTACGTCAGCGCGATCCTCCCCGTGAGCTACTGCGTGGACCTCTTCCGGTCCACCCTCCTCGGGACGCCGCCAGAGCTCGCCCCGTGGAACGTGGAGTGGGTCGTCGTCCTCGCGTTCGGGCTCCTCTCCCCGCTCCTGGGGTACCTCGTGTACGAGCGGATCGAACGGAAGGCCCGTACGGAGGGCAGCCTCGGGGAGTACTAGGGCGAGACCCCTCGTCCCCTTCGACGGGACCCGATGTCACGTCCACGCTCCACATCGTCATCAGGACCGGTCAATGGACGGAACCGTCGGCTTGGTCCCGACCCAGGGAGGCCCGAAAACGCTTTATCTGCCGCCCTCATCGTCTCCCGATTCGGCATGACGGAGGAGTGGAAGGGGCCCATTGAACAGCTGGACGACTTCCGGTTCCTGATCCCCCGATCGTACAAGCCCGCGATGCGGACGGACGGACTGATCTTCGCGGACGCGAAGATGATGGAACAGGTCCGGAAGGACTTCGCGGCAGAGCAGGTCGCGAACGTCGCCACGATGCCCGGAATCGTGGGGCGCTCGATGGCAATGCCGGACATCCATTGGGGATATGGATTCCCCATCGGGGGCGTCGCGGCCTTCGACTACGACGAGGGCGTCTTCTCTCCGGGTGGAAATGGTTTCGATATTAACTGCCTTTCTGGTGATTCGCAGATCCTCTCATCTCATGGTTATCGTCTGCCAATCTCACGGTTCGTCGACAGTTGGCGAAAGACGCGCCTCACGAGCGTGAACCCGATCCACCAGACGAAGTCGACGGACATCGCAGCATTCATGCGGTTTCGCGCGGGGGTTGCTTATCGGGTTCGCACCACCACGGGGGTGGAAGTCACCGCCACCGCGGAGCACCCGTTCCTGACACCCGATGGGATGGTCCCGCTCAAAGAAATCGGGGGGCGTCCGGTGGCCATCTATCCGTTTCGCGGCGTGGACTTCTGCGAGCCCCCAGGCGAGGTCCTCGTGTCCGAGCAAGATATCCTGAGACCGTTGACCCCGAACCAGGTGGCCCAGATCAAGCCCGTGTTAAGGAAGAGGAACCTCCTTGGCTTGACGCCCCGGGACGAACGGTTCCCCTACATGCTGAAAATCATGGGGCTCGCCCTCGGCGACGGCACCGCCTCCCTGAGGCCCGCCGGCGGAGGAATCGTGTTATACGGCCGCCCGGAAGACCTCGAGGAAGTCCGGAAAGACGTAGCGCGCCTCGGATTCAAGGCGACCGCAATCTATTCACGCACCCGCCACCACATAATCAAGAGGGCCGGAGGGAGCTACGAGTTCGACTACACCGAATCCTCCTTCGGCATCTCTTCGATTGCATTCGCTGCGGTATTCCATGCCCTGGGCCTGCCTGTCGGGAACAAGGCGAAACAGGACTTCCTACTCCCCTCCTGGCTGTTCCGGCTCCCTCTATGGCAGAAGCGCCTCTTCCTCGCCGCGCTGTTTGGGGCGGAGATGAACGCGCCCAGCGCGGTGACGGGACATGGGTACAATCTCAGCAATCCAGCGTTCTCTCTTTGCAAGCGGGAAGCATTCAGCGGTTCAGGGCGGAAATTCGCCAACCAGATTCGGCGCTTGATCGAGGAGTTCGGGATCGGGGTCCGAGATGTCATCCAAGACCTAGTCCCCATCCCAGGGAGCGCGGAGATGTCCCATCGTTATCGCGTTCTGGTCGCGAGCGACGCTGGAAATCTCATTCGATTCTATTCCTTAATCAACTTCGAGTACAATGCCCGGAAGCGATTCTTGGGAAACGTCGCGGCGTACTACGTGACGGTGAAGGAAATGGTTCGCCGCCACAAGATCCATTCCGCCGAGGCTGCCAGGCGGCTGAGAGAGAAGGGGCTGTCACGCGAGGAGATGTTCGACGAGCTTGTGGGGCTCTACACCCCCGCATCCTTCCTCATTCGACGCTTGGACGGACGGGGCGGCCGGCCCCGCGCATGGCCGCCGTTCCCCACATTCCCTGAGTTCGTAGAACGAATCCGCAAAGCGGCGGGCACGTCGGGCATCGTGTGGGACCGCATCGTATCTATCGATGAGGTTCCAATCGACGAGGTTTACGATTTCACGGTGACGGACGAGCATCACAATTTCATCGCGGACGGGTTCGTCGTCTCAAACTGCGGGGTCCGCCTAGTCCGTACAGACCTCACTGAAAAGGACGTCCGCCCGAAGCTCAAGGAACTCGTCGACACGTGCTTCGCGAACGTCCCGAGCGGCGTCGGCGAGGACGGCACCTTGAAGGTCTCCCACGGCGACCTCAAGACCCTCACGGAGCGTGGGGTCCCCTGGGCGGTCGACAAGGGATACGCGTGGCCCGAGGACGTCGAGCACATCGAGGCGAACGGATGCCTGAGGGACGCGGACTTCTCGAAGGTGAGCGAACGGGCGATCGCCCGAGGGAAGGACCAAGTCGGTAGCCTCGGGGCGGGGAACCATTTCGTCGAAATTCAGAAGGTGGACAGGATCTACGACGAGACCGCAGCCAACGCGCTCGGAATCGGAGAGACGGGACAGGTGTGCGTGATGATCCACACGGGATCCCGCGGGTTCGGCCACCAGATTGCGACCGACTACATCGCGATCTCGGAGAGGGCAATCAAGAAGTACGGCATCGAGCTGCCGGACCGCCAGCTCGCGTGCTCCCCGATCCACTCGCCGGAGGGGGAGGACTACTGGAAGGCGATGTCCTGCGGGGCGAACTTCGCGTGGAACAACCGCCAGCTGATCACCCACGGCGTCCGGAACGCGTTCAAGTCCGTCCTCCACCGCTCCCCGGAGGACCTCGGGATGGGGATCGTGTACGACGTGTGCCACAACATCGTGAAGATCGAGGAGCACCAAGTCGACGGGAAGCGGGCGAAGGTCGCCGTCCACAGAAAGGGAGCGACGCGCGCGTTCCCTCCCGGGCACGCGGAGACCCCTGCGGCGTACAAGTCCGTGGGCCAGCCCGTCCTGATCCCCGGGGACATGGGGACCTACTCGTTCGTCCTCGTCGGCCTCCCGACCGCGATGGAGCGGTCCTTCGGGTCCTCGTGCCACGGCGCGGGCCGACAGATGTCCCGGAAGGCGGCGGAGCGGATGTTCCGCGCGAACGAGGTCGTGAAGGCCCTCAGCGACAAGGGGATCTACCTCCACGCCGCCTCGAAGGCGGGGATCGTCGAGGAGGCCCCGGGCGCGTACAAGGACGTCGAGCACGTCGTCCGGATCGCGGAGGGCGCGGGGCTCACGAAGATCGTCGCCCGGATGGTGCCCCTCGGGGTCGTGAAGGGGTGAGGATCTCCCTCCGGCCCGTCGGCGATGTGCCGGGGGACGTCCTCGAGGACCTCGTTGAGGACCTGAAGGACCTCGGGACCGCCACGATCCTGGAACCCCTCCCGCTCGGAGCGGAGTCCCTGGACGCGGAGCGGGGGCAGCACCGTGCGGAATCCCTCCTCGAGGCCCTCGCCGCGGGCCCGGGGGACCGGGTGCTCGGGATCACCGCCGCGGACCTGTACACGGGATCGTACAAGTTCATCTTCGGCCTCGCGCGGATCCAGGGGACGCCCGCGGTGATCTCCCTCGCCCGCGTCGCGACCCCGGACCCGGCGCGGTTCCGGGAGCGGGTGGCGAAGGAGGCGATCCACGAGATCGGCCACACCCTCGGTGCGGACAACTGTCCGAACCGCGGGTGCGTGATGTCGTTCTCGGACTCCGCGGAGGCGGTGGACCGGAAAACGCGTTCGTTCTGCGGGCGGTGCCGTCCGACGATCGACTTCACCTTGAAGCGACTACGAACGTGACCGTGTGGTCGTACGCGTACCGGTCCCCTCGTCTGGGGAGCTCCGCCTCGAGCCACGCGAGTCCGCGCTCGAACTCGCCGGGCGGGAGCAGGGTCAGGGTCGAGACGTACTTCGAGCGCACGCGGTCCAGGAACTGCGACGTCGATGACTCGATCCGGCGGTGGGCCCCGTGGACCTCGACGCGGTTCCAGCCCGCCTCCCGGCAGGCCTCCGCGAGCGCCGGGATCCGGGGGAACCGGGCCGCGTCGATCCCGTGAAAGGAGGGGAACGCCTCGTCGATCGCGTGCTTCGTCCGCGCGTCCATGTCGATCGTCGCGATCGCGCCCCGCGCCGCGACCCGCGCGATCTCGCGGACCGCGACGCGGAAGTCCGGGAGGAGATGGAGCACCATCACCGCGAGGGCGACGTCGAAGCTGCGGTCCATGAACGGGAGGCGCCCCGCATCCCCGAGGACGAACGCGGCGGGGCTCCCCTTTCCCCGGGCCACCTCGAGCATCTCCCGGGACCGGTCGAGGCCGATGACCGCGCACCGCGCGGACAGCGGGACCGCGAGCCGACCCGTGCCGCACCCGACGTCGAGGACGCGGGACCCCGCCGCCAGCCCCGCCTGGAGCCCCGCGGCGGGGAGCCAGAACTCCTGCACGTCCCGCGGGGACGACCGGACGCGGTCGTACGTCACCGCGGGCCCGGAGGGATCCACCGCCACGGGACCGTGGAGCGCGACAACGCTAATGAGCCCGTCGGGCCCTCCCGCGGGCATGCTCGCGGAGTTCAGCATCACGCCGATCGGGAAGGGGACGAGCGTCTCCACGTACGTCGCGCGGGGCCTCGAGATCGTGGAGAAGAGCGGGCTCGATTACCGCATGAATCCGATGGGCACCGTCGTGGAGGGCCCGTTCGACGACGTCCTCGCCCTCATCGCGAAGTGCCACAAGGCGGTCGCGAGGGACTGCGAGCGGGTCTCCACGATCATCAAGATCGACGACCGGAAGGGGGCGACCGGCCAGATCGAGTCGAAGGTCAGGCGGGTCGAGGAGGCCCTGGGGCGGAAGCTCCGGACGTGACGGGCGCCCGCCACAGGAGGAGGAGCACCGCCGCGACCGCCGCCATGGCCGCCCCGAACCAGAACGTGGCGGCGGGCCCGAAGGAGGGCGTGACCCAGAGGAGTCCCGCGACAATCCCCGAGGCGAGCTTCACGAACCCCACGCTCGTGTGGTACGCGCCGAGGACCGTCGCCTTCGACTCCTTTGGGGCGAGGTCCGCGACGAGCGCCCTCTGCGTGCCCTCCGCCATGCCGTAGCTGAGCCCGTACAGGATGAACCCGAGGACGAGGGTAAGGATGTGCGGGGTCGCGGCGAGGAGGACCCCCATCGCGACGAACGCCCCATACCCAACGAGAATCACGGGCTTCCGCCCGACCCGATCCGACAGGATCCCCGCGGGGAACGCGTGGGCCGCATACACGATGTTGAACAGGACGTACAGGAGGATCGCGACGACGGAGGTCTCCCCGACGTTCGTCACCCGCAGGAGGAGGAAGGCGACCGAGAAGTTCGCGAAGGAGAACACGCTCGCGATCCCGATGAAGAGGACGAGGGACCTCGGGACGGTCCGGAGGCTCGCGCGGAAGCGGGGCTGGCGGACCACCGCTCGCGCGGGCTCCCGGACGAGGGCGATGCACACGAGGGAGACCGCGGCGGGGAGGGCCGCGATCAGGAAGATCAGCCGGTACGTGGGGACCTCCGTCCACGTCGGCAGGAGCACCGCGAGGAGGACGAGGGTCACGATCGGGCCGATGATCGCCCCCGCGGTGTCCATGCTCCGGTGGAAACCGAACGCCTTCCCCCGCGTCTCCGGGAGGGTGGACTCCGTGAGGAGCGCGTCCCGCGGGGCGTCCCGCACCCCCTTCCCGAGGCGCTCGACCATCCGCACCCCGAAGAACTGCGGCCACGACTGGGCGAAGGGGAACAGGACCTTCATCACCGTGGAGAGCCCGTACCCCGCCTCGACGAACCGCTTCCGGCCCCCCCGCACGTCGGACCACCGGCCGGAGACGACCTTCATGAACGCGACGACGGCGTCCGCGGTCCCCTCGATGAACCCGACGACGAGGGCGCTCGTCCCCGGGAACGTCAACAGGAAGAACGGGAGGATCGGGACGATCATCTCGCTGCTGAAGTCCGTGAGGAGGCTCACGACCCCGAGGACGACGATGTTCGCCGTGAGCCCGTACCGCCACGTTCGCGCGGCCACGGCACCGCCTCACGGATGGAAGTAGAACCCGATCGCGATGATCGCGTACACCATCACGAGGAGGACCCCCTCGTACCAATTGCTCTCCCCGTCCGACGCGACGAGGGAGAGGATCGCCACGGAGAGCGCGATCGACACGAGCTCGAACGGCTCGAACCCGAGGGTCATCCGCGTGGGCCCGATGAACAGGGAGGCGAAGACGAGGACGGGGGCGACGAACAGAGCGATCTGCGTGCTCGAGCTCGTGCAGATCCCGACCGCGAGGTCCATCTTGTTCCGCCACGCCATCAGGACCGCGGCCCCGTGCTCCGCCGCGTTCCCGATGATCGCGACGACGACGACCCCCGCGAACAGCTCCTTCAGCCCGAGGTCCCGGACCGCACCCTCCAGGGCGTGGACGAGGATCTCGCTCTCGAGCGCGACGAAGGCGGTCGCCCCGAGGAGGACCCCGAGCGCAAGACGGACGCTCCACCGCGGCGGGTCCTTCTCCGCCGTAACCGGGTTGAACACGTCCTTGTGCGTCCGGAGGGAGAACACGAGCCCCGCGACGTACGCGATCAGGAGGATCCCGGAGATCAGGACGCTCATGTTCTGGACGTCGAACGAGGGCGGGGGCGGGTTCGTCCCGAAGACGAAGATGTTGTACATCTCCGGCATCACGAGGCCGATCACCGCGAGGGTGAGCATCGTCACCTGGAGCCCCGCCGCGGCTCGGTTGAACGTCTGCTTCGGGCGCCGGATCCCCCCCGTGAACATGCTGATCCCGAGGACGAGGAGGATGTTCCCGATGATCGAGCCCGTGATCGACGCCTGGACCACGACGACGAGCCCGCTCGACAGGGCGACGAGGGCGATGATCAGCTCCGTCGCGTTCCCGAACGTCGCGTTCAGGAGTCCGCCGAGTCCGGGGCCCGCGTGCTTCCCGAGCTCCTCCGTCGCGACCCCCATCACGAACGCGAGGGGGATGATCGCGATCGCGGCGACGAGGAACACGACGATCGCCGAGGGGCTGAGGGCCCAGACGACGAGGCTCGCGGGGATGAGGAGGAAGAAGACGAAGACCCGGCGGGAGAGGACGGGCCTCTTCGCGTCCGCCACGGGAGGGCCGCACGCGCTCCCGCGATATCAACCCGACGCCGCCAAAACGTTGAAAGGCGGGGGTCGGATGCCGACCGCGTGCTCACGGCCGCGGAGCAGCGCGTGATGGACCGGAACGCGGAGTACTTCGGCGTCTCGATCCTCGACCTCATGGAGGCCGCTGGGCGCAGCGTCGCGGAGGTCGCCCGCTCGGAGTTCCCAATCAACGGGAAGCGGGTCGTCGTCGTGTGCGGCACCGGGAACAACGGTGGCGATGGGCTCGTCGCGGCGCGGTACCTGAAGGACGAGGCCCGCGTTACGGTCCTCCTCGCGAAGCCCGCGAAGGACCTCGCGACCCGGGAGGCCCGGGCGAAGTTCGAGCGCCTCGGCCCCGGCGTGGAGGTTGTCGAGGGCCCCACGCACAGCGAGCGGCTGTTCAAGGAGGCGGACCTGATCGTCGACGCCCTCCTCGGGATCGGCGTCCACGGGGAGATCCGGGAGCCGTACGCGACCCTGGTCCGGGAGATGAACTCGAGCGGGAAGCCGATCCTCAGCGTGGACGTCCCGAGCGGGTTCCAGGCGACCCCGACGGTGCGGGCGACCGTCACCGCGGCGCTGATCGACGTGAAGCACGGGATGACGGAGGCGACCGCGGGGAAGGTGCGGGTCGTCGACATCGGGTTCCCGCGGGAGGTGATGGAGCTCGTGGGCCCCGGGGAGTTCCTGTACTATCCGGTCCCGAGGCCGGACTCCCACAAGGGGCAGAACGGGCGGCTCCTCGTCGTCGGGGGCGGGCCGTTCACGGGGGCGCCCGCGTTCGTGGGGCTCGCCGCGTACCGGATCGGCGTGGACGTCGTCCACGTCGCGACCCCGTCGATCGCATTCGAACCCGTCGCGGGCTACTCTCCGAACCTGATCGTCCACCCGCTCCCGGGCGCCCGGTTCCTGAAGGCGGACGTGGGCCAAGTCCTCGAGATCGCCTCCGGGATGGACGCGGCGGTGATCGGGCCGGGCCTCGGGGCCTCGGACGCGACGAAGGATGCGATCCGGGTCCTCGTGCGCTCCCTGAACCTCCCGATGGTCCTCGATGCCGACGCCCTCACCGCAGCGGGCGAGGACCTCTCCTGCCTCGCGGGGAAGCGCGGGATCTTGACGCCGCACCACAAGGAGTTCGAGGTCCTCTCGGGGACGACCCTTCCCGCGGATCTTCCCGCGAAGATCGAGGCCGTAAAGGCGTTCGCGAAGAGGATCGGGTTCACCGTCCTCCTGAAGGGCTCCCCGGACGTGATCACGGATGGCGCGTCCCACCGGAAGAACAAGGTCCACAACGTCGGGATGACGAAGGGCGGGACCGGGGACTCCCTCGCGGGGATCTGCGGGGGCCTCCTGTCGAAGCGGGTGCAGCCGTTCATCGCGGCCCGGATGGCCGCGTTCGCGAACGGGTACGCGGGGAACCTCGCGTTCGAGGAGAGGTCGTACGGGATGTTGACGACGGACCTCATCGAGAAGATCCCGCGGGTCCTGAAGGACTTCGTCCCCTGACGTCACACAGACGGTCATCGTGCGTCCGAACATACCTCTACTTGGAGGTACGAACCGAGCAGGGGCGCCGGGTGGGCGCCAAGGGTTCATGCCGGGATAGCTCCTTGAGTCGCCGATGGACCTCCGGCCGATCCCCGACCACGCCGCCCTCCTCGTCAACGGCAGCACCCTCGTCGTAGCGGACCTCCACATCGGGCTCGAGGAGCAGCTCGCGGAGGCGGGCGTCCACGTCCCCTCCCAGGCAGGGAAGATGGCGGGGGAGATTGAGGCCCTCGCCTCCGAGCACGGGGCGAAGACCCTCGTCGTCCTCGGGGACGTGAAGCACTTCGTCCCGAGGATGGCGAGCCGGGAGCGCCGGGACGTGTACCTCTTCTTCCAGCGGCTCCAGGAGACGTTCGACGCGATGTACGTCGCCCAGGGGAACCACGACGGGATGCTCCGACACATCGTCCCCCGCTACGTGAAGTTCCGGGCCCCGCAGGGGTTCGTCCTCGGGGACGTCGGGTTCTGCCACGGCCACGCGTGGCCGTACGTGAAGGTGATGGGGGCGAAGGTCCTCGCGATGGGGCACAACCATCCCGCGGTCGCGTTCCGGGACGCGATGGGCTCCCGCGCGGTCCAGCCGTGCTGGATGCGGATCCCCTTCGGGCGCCGCCACAAACGGTACCCGAAGCTGCCGAGGGAGGCGATCGTCGTCCCCGCCCTGAACGAGCTGTGCGGGGGCGTCCCCGTGAACGACCTGCGGGTGAACTTCCTCGGCCCGCTGTTCGACCCCGCCCTCCTGAAGGTGGACGAGGCGGACATCCACCTCCTCGACGGCACGCACCTCGGGAAGCTCCGGGACCTCCGAGTCGACGCGGGCTTCCGCCGGGACGACTACCGCCAGTAGCCCGCGCATCTTTAAGCGGGCCCATCCGCTTGCGGGCCGCGGGCCGGTGGTCTAGCGGCTATGATCCGATCTTTACAAGATCGGGGTCGACGGTTCGATTCCGTCCCGGCCCACTAGGGCTTCCGGTCCTGGGCGGGGGGCGCGGGGCGGTCCGACTTCGAGAGCTGCTCGTGCCACTCCCGGGTCTCCGCCATGAGGGCCTTCTGCCGGTCGAGGGTCGCCTGCGGGGGGAGGATCCGCTCCCCGATCGCCCGGCCGACGACGGTGCCGAGGAGGATCAGAGGGAAGAGGAGGATCGCGGAGAACGCGCCCTGGTACGGCGGGGGCCCCACGGCGACCCCCGCGAGGGCGGGGGCGTACATGAACGCGAGCACGAGGCCGATCGCGACCCCCGTCGCGAGGAGCGCGGCGAGCACCGTGTGGGCGAGCTCGAAGTCCACCAGGAGGAGCCCGAGGATGAATGCGGTGAACAGGGGCATGAACAGGATCACGATCCCGGGATCCCCGACCCGGATGGGACCGAAGTCCCCGAAGAACGCGGCCACGAAGAACGCGGCGACGATCACCCCGCCGAGGACGGACCAGAGGAGGAACAGCCCCGCGGGCAGGACCTTGTCCCGGAGCCCCATGCGGTCACACCCTCCCCCAGGCTCGGGGGAGACCCTCGACCTGGCGCTCGTTGATGTCCGCGACGTAGAACACGACCTGTCCGCCGAGGACCGCGATGTAGTACCCCCCGTCCACTGGGTCCCGGGCGTACGCGATCTTCCGCGCGTTCTCGGGGGACGTCTCGGTCACCCACCAGTCCACCCCCACGGACCCCCCCGGGGGGATCACGGGGCCTGTGAAGCGGTCCCGCTGGAGCGAGCCGGAGATGGCGTACTCGCCCGCGAGCTTCGTCCCGTCGAACGGGGCCCTCGGATCCGAGCGGTTGTCGAGGGCGACATCGAACACGAAAATC
>Ga0184623_10000168_pt1 | contig 26600 bp, 23 predicted proteins | sample PLM1_100_b1_FD_133138 | JGI IMG/M metagenome (GOLD analysis project Ga0184623, IMG submission 133138) | Groundwater sediment microbial communities from an aquifer in East River, Colorado, USA - PLM1_100_b1 | ecosystem: Environmental > Terrestrial > Soil > Riparian zone | place: USA: East River... | reverse complement strand
GTGCGGCTCAGCGATTACAAGGGGAAGACGGTCGTGCTCGCGTTCTTCTTCAAAGCGCGAACGCGTGGCTGAACGATCCAAATGAATGCGTACCGTGATCAGTACGCACAGGTTTTCAAGAACGGCCGCAACGTAGTCCTCATCGCCATCAGCGCCGATCCCGACACCGCGCTCGCTTCGTGGGTGCGCGACGCCGACTATCCCTACCTGTTCGCGAGCGATACGGGGACGGTGGTGGGCAAGATGTACGGCGCGCTGGCCAGCCGCGCGAACCTAACGAATCGGAATCTGTTCGTGGTAGGACCCGACGGAAAAATCGCCTATCGGGCGACGCCGTTCCGGGAGATCGATCCGACTGCGTATACGGAGCTGGGCGCAGCCATCGAGAAGCTGGTCCCGGCGGATACGACGGCTCGCTAAGGGCGGCGCAGGGGCGGCGAGGGGGCGGCGATGGCAGTTTGCATCGCCGCCTCAATATTTTGGTCGGCCCCCACCCCCGTATACACAACGCGCCCTTTCGCATCGAGCACCGCGACATATGACGTTGACGGGGCTTGGAAGGCCCGCACTGCCGCCCCGTTTCCGTCCCACAGGAACGTGAACGGCATCGGATGCTTCGCGAGATGTCGCCGGACCGAGTTCTTGCTCTGATTCACCGCGACGGCGACGACGAGAAACTGGACGCGATCCCCATACTTCTTTTGCGCCGCCTCCATGCGCGGCAACAGCTCCTCGCAAATCGGACACCACGTCGCCCAGAACTCAACGATCACGGGCTTCTTGCCGATCCATTGAGATAGCGCGACGGAGTCGCCGTTGAGATTCTCGAGCGTCACCGCGGGCGGAATTTCCCCGACAGGGATGCCGATCACATCCTGAGCATGGAGCAACGCGGGCACCAGGAACAGCAGTCCCGCGCACAGCGCACTGCGCACCGCGCTCACTTTCACCATACCTGCCCAGCCTTCACGAAGTAGTATTCGGCCATCAGCAGTAGAACCAGACCTGCCGCCTTTTTGATCCACGACATCCACACACCCGCGCGCGGCAATGCCGAGAGCGTACCGGAGAACAGTCCGACCACGACGAGCAATGCGGTCATTCCCAGCGAGAAAATGAACAGATACACGAAGCCGAGCACTGCGCTGCGGGTGGTTGCGACCCAGGTGAGCACCGCGGCGAACGCCGGCGCGCCGCATGGGGCCGCTACGAGGCCCGACGTCGCGCCAAGCAGGAATACGGCCGGATAGGAGCCACCGCCCAAGCCGCCCGCCCATGCCGACACCCGCGCGGGTAACCGCACGGGGAGCACGTCCAGCATCGCCAGCGCGAACACGAGCAGCAGATTGCCGATCACGAGCCGCGCCCAGAAGCTCGCGCCGATCGTGCCGAACAACGAGCCGGTCATCCCCGCGATCATGCCGAGGAGCGCGTAAAAGAGCGCGAGACCGCTGACGTAGGTGAGCGTGAGACCCAACGTGCGCCGCCGCGTGCGCCCCTCGGTGTTCACGCCCGCGAGCGCGCCGGCCGTGATGGGAATCATCGGGTAGATGCACGGATTCAGGCTCGTCAGGAGGCCGGCGCCGAAAAGCAGCGGCACCGCGACCAGCGGACGGTGCTGCACGGCGTCGGAGATCTGCGCCAGCACGAGGAGCAGGAAGGGCATAGTCTGAGTAGAATGACACCCATGGTGTCCATGACGCAACGACAACGCCTCGAGCAGGCCCGCCACGCGTTGCTCCACGTGCACCGTGCCCTGCTCGAAGCGGAGCGTGTCCGCTATGAGCGGCAGCACGGCCGCATCGATGGCAGCGGGGCAATGCTGCAGCTCGCGCTGAACGATCCGTGGTTCTACTGGCTCCGCCCGATCTCGACACTCATCGTGCAGATCGACGACTGGCTGGATGCGGACCCGCCGCCCCCCGACGCCGCTACCCTGGCGGAGATCCTGCTGGCACAGGTACGGGACCGGTTACGTCCCGATGTCGAAGGCGCGGATTTCCAGCAGCGCTACCATCGATTGCTGCAGGAAGAGCCAACGGTCGCAGTGGCGCACGCCGAAGTGCGGAAGCTCATCAACGCGTGAGCCGCACCGCTCTACTCGCCGGCGCGACGGGACTCGTCGGCCGCCACGTCCTTCAGTTCCTGCTCGCCGACCCCGAATGGTCGCGCGTCGTGACGGTGGGACGCCGCACCACGCCGCAACGCCATGACAAGCTGGAGCAACGCGTGCTCGACCTCGGCGCCATCGAGGCCTTGGGGGATCTGCCCCACGCCGACGATGTGTTCTGCAGCCTCGGCACGACAATCAAGCAGGCGGGATCGCAGCAGGCGTTTCGCCGTGTGGATCACGACTCTGTCGTCGGACTCGCGCGCGCGGGCGTGCGCGTCGGCGCCACGCAGTTCCTGCTGGTGAGCGCCATCGGCGCCGATCCCGAGTCGCGCGTGTTCTACAGCCGGGTCAAAGGCGAAGCGGAGGCCGCGGTGCGCAGGCTCCCCTACCGGGCCATTCAGATCTTCCGCCCTTCACTGTTGCTCGGCGAGCGCACGGAATTCCGCCTCGGCGAGCGCATTGCGATGGTCGGTGCGCCGCTGCTGCAGCTGTTCCTCGTAAGCAGACTGCGGCGCTATCGTCCGATTCAGGCGAGCGATGTCGCGCGCGCCATGGTGCGCGTCGCGCGGGAAGCCCCGCGGGGACCGAACGTGTTCGAGTACGACGCGATGCTCGCGAGCGTCACCGCGTGACGGCTGATCCCTTCCTCGCCGCGGCGATCAAGGAAGCCGAGCAGGGACTGCGCGAAGGCGGCATCCCCATCGGCTCGGTGATCGTGGCGCAGGGCAAGATCATTGGAAGCGGCCACAATCGGCGGGTGCAGAAAAGCAGCGCGGTGCTGCACGGCGAAATGGACGCGCTCGAGAACGCGGGACGACAGCCGGCAGCGGTGTACCGGGACGCGACGCTCTACACGACGCTCTCGCCGTGCGCGATGTGCAGCGGCGCGATCCTGCTGTACGGCATTCCACGCGTGATCATTGGTGAGAACGAGACATTTCGGGGTGAGGAAGAGCTGCTGTCCGGCCGCGGCGTACTACTCGAGGTGCGTCAGGACCCCGCCTGCATCCGCCTGATGACCGAGTTCATCGAGTCGCATCCGGAGTTGTGGAACGAGGATATTGGGAAGTGATGGAGGATGGTGAAGGTGTGAACGCCCTCCACCAACCTCCACCATCCTCCACCATCCTCGACAACCTTATCTATCTCTGCCGTCTCACCGTCATGGGTCCGTTCGTCGTGACGACGCGAATCGGCGCGCCGCCGCTGCCCAGCGTGGTGTTGATGCGGTCGCGGATACGGCCGCTCAGCGTCACGGTCATCGGGAATCCCACGTCCATGGGGCCGTTGACGGTCCCGAACTCGACCTTGGCGTTGTAATTCTCGGGAATTCGCAGATCCGCCGGTCCATTCTGCGTCTCGGCGTCGAGACCGGTGCCTTCCCAGCGCGCGCCCATCAGCTCGATCGTCAGCGGTCCGTTTTGCGCCCGGGCACGCACCTCACCACCCACGCCCGATAGCGAGAGCGGGCCGTTCTGCGTGGAGAGATCCATGCGGCCGGCAACATCGTCCACCGAGAGCGGCCCATTATGGGTCGAGAGCGTGAGATCGGTGCGCCGCGGCACCATCACGACGAAGCTGACCGACCAGTGTTGATTACGTCCGAAGGGCCCCCGGCCGCCGCTCGCTCGCACTGTGCCGCCGGACGCCTCGATTTTGATGTCGCGCGCGATCGCCTCGGCGTCCTCGGTGGTGCGAGCATTCACCTGGATCCGCGCGGTGACGGCGATACTGTCCCGATTCCAACCGATGATTTCGACACCGCCGTTCATTCCCGGGTCAACCGTGAGCGGGCGTCCGCTCGCTTTCATCCCGGTTTCACGAACCTCGCAATGCCGCGCGCGCGAACCCCAATCCTTCCAGTCCTGACAGTCTTCCAGCCATTGGTCGTCGCTTTCTTGCGCGTGCAGCGCGCTAGTTGGAAAGACGACGAAGGCAAGCGCGAAGGCGGCGAGATAGCGGGTCATGGACGGGCTCCGGATGAACGGGTTATATGGGGTTCGACACTCCCTACGGTGGAAGGGTTGCCGGGATTCGCGCTAGCTTATCACCCATGCGCCTGGCCCTGACAATCCTCCTGGTTCTCACGCTCCCACGTCCCTTGCCGTCCCAAACCACCCGGCTCGATGCCGAAGTCGACCGGCGCGCCGCCCAGGTCCAAGGCAAGGTCGTCGCCTGGCGGCGCGACATTCACGCGCATCCCGAGCTGTCCAACCGGGAGACACGCACGGCGGAGTTGGTCGCTCAGCACCTGCGCGCCCTTGGCCTCGAGGTCCGCACCGGCGTCGCGCGCACCGGCGTCGTGGGGGTGTTGCGCGGCGGCCGGCCGGGTCCCGTCGTCGCGCTGCGCGCCGACATGGACGCCTTGCCGGTCACGGAAGAGGTCGATCTGCCGTTTGCATCCAAGGTGCGGGCGACGTTCAACGGCCAGGATGTCGGCGTGATGCATGCCTGCGGACACGACGCGCACGTCGCGATGCTGATGGGCGCCGCCGAGGTACTGACCGGGATGCGTCGCGATCTGCCGGGGACCGTCAAGTTCATTTTTCAGCCCGCGGAGGAGGGCGCGCCTGCCGGCGAGCGCGGTGGCGCAGAGGTGATGATCGAGGAGGGAGTGCTCGAGAATCCGAAGCCCGGCGCGATCTTCGGGCTTCACGTCTTCCCCTACCCCGCCGGCGAGATCCGCTACCGGCCCGGCGGCACCATGGCGAGCTCCGATGCATTCCGCGTCGTCGTGCGCGGAGGCCAGACGCACGGGGCGCAGCCGTGGGCGGGCATCGATCCGATTGTGATCGCGTCGCAGATCGTGCTGGGACTGCAGACCATCGTCAGTCGCCAGGTGGACGTCACCGCCGCGCCGGCGATCGTGACGGTGGGCGCGATCAACGGTGGCGTGCGCTACAACATCATTCCCGACAGTGTGGTGATGGTGGGAACGATCCGTACGTTCGATGCCGCGGTGCGGCGCGATATCCACCAACGCCTGCGGCGCACCGCCGAGTCCATCGCGCAGAGCGGCGGCGCCACGGCACTCGTCAGCGTCGATACCGGCCCGCCCGTGACGTACAACGACCCGGCGCTCACCGAACGGATGCTGCCAACGCTGCGCCAAGTGGCGGGCGCGAGTAGAGTTCAGCTCAACCCACCGCTCACACCCGCGGAAGACTTCTCGCGCTATCAGGAGCGTATTCCGGGTCTGTTCTTCTTCCTCGGCATCACGCCGCCGGGTACCGATCCCCGCAGCGTCGCGCCGAACCACTCGCCACGCTTTTTCGTGGATGAGGCGGCGCTTCCCACCGGGGTGCGCGCGCTCGCACATCTCGCGGTGGACTATCTGAGCGCTGCTCGCCCATGAGCTACCTCACGCTCGATGCCGCCGAGATCGTTCGCACGATCGAACGGCTCGGCCGGCGAATCGAAGAGCGGTTTCCGGGCTCTGGTCTGGGCCAGGTATGTAACCAGCTGCTCGCGACTGCCCGCCTCGGGAGCGAGCGGGCCATGGCGATCGCGCGCCCGATCTTGCCGCTGCGCATCGCGACAGTAGTGCTGGCTGTAGTGATCATAGCGGGGATCGCGTTGATGATTACGCGACTGCGCCCGCCCGGGGACTTCGAGCTGGGCCAGTTCATTCAGGTGCTCGAGGCGGGCATCAACGACCTGGTGCTGATCGGCGCGGCAATCTTCTTCCTCTCGACGGCGGAGACCCGCATCAAGCGTCACCGCGCGCTCCGCGCGTTGCATGAGCTGCGCGCGATCGCCCACATCATCGACATGCATCAGCTCACCAAGGACCCCGAGCGCATATTTCGTCAGGGAACTCCGACAGAATCATCGCCGCAGCATCGGCTTTCGACATTCGAGCTGGGACGCTACCTCGATTACTGCAGCGAGATGTTGTCGCTCACCGGCAAGGTGGCGGCGCTATACGTGCAGGAGTTCAACGACGGCGTGGCGCTACAAGCCGTGAATGAAATAGAGGACTTGACGACGGGACTGTCGCAAAAAATTTGGCAGAAAATGATGATTCTTGTAGCTTAAGGGCCCCTAACGAGGCCTTTGGAGGCGTAGCGATATGCGTACCAGCAATCCGGCATTGAACGCCAAGACCTTCGAGCGGTACGGCCCCATAGCTGCCGGCGAAGGGATGACCATTGAGGGCACGGTCAATCGCGCCGGATTCCTGCTGCTCGTGCTCGTCGCCACGGCGACGTGGACGTGGATGCAGACCTCCGCCGGGGTGCCGGTCCAGGGATATCTGTGGGGCGGATTGATCGGCGGCTTCGTTGTCGCGTTAATCACGATCTTCAAGCCCACCGTAGCACCCTTCACCGCCCCCGTCTACGCTGCACTGGAAGGACTCGCCCTCGGCGCCATCTCGGCGATGCTCGAGGCGCGATACCCCGGGATCGTGATTCAGGCGGTGGCGCTGACGTTCGGGACGCTGTTCGCGCTGCTGATCGCCTATCGCTCACGCCTCATTCCCGTCACGCAGAACTTCAGGCTCGGTATAGTCGCTGCCACGGGAGGCATCGCGATTTTCTACCTGGTGGCGATGGGCCTCAGCTTCTTTGGCATTCGCATTGCGTTTCTGCACGAGGGCAGCGCGCTCGGCATTGGCTTCAGCGTGTTCGTGGTGGTGATCGCAGCCCTGAATTTGGTGCTGGATTTCGACTTCATCGAAAAGGGCGCTGAGCACGGCGCGCCGAAGTTCATGGAGTGGTACGGCGCATTCGGCTTGATCGTGACGTTGGTCTGGTTGTACTTGGAGATTCTGCGGTTACTGAGCAAGCTGCGGAGTCGATAACGGGTGCGCGGTGAGTGGTGCGCGGTGCGCGGGCGACGTGCAGTCCCGCTCACCGCGCACCGCTCACGAATGGACCGGTTTCACATCCTCACCGAATCTCTTTCCCAGCGCCTTCAGGTAGCCGTCTAGGGATCCGTAATAGCCGAAGACAAAGCGTGACAGGAAGCGGAAGACCGGATTCCCGATCCACCCCGCTTCCGTCACGCCGATTCGCGTGACTCCCGAATCCGACGTCAGCTCGTAGGTCCACGTCCCACCAAACGCGGCACCCGCGCTCGTGTCGATCTTCGTAACGAGTCGGCGCGGCGGCGCGGACTCCATCACGACCAGCGGCACGTCGAAGTCGCTCATCTTCTGTCGCCAGACCTCGTGCCCGTCCTGATCGGGCTGCCGCACGGATTCCTTGATCTCGGGCCACCAGGCGGTGATGCCGCCGAGGTCGCGCACCACCTTCCACACGCTATCGGCTGGCTCATGTATTGAGACGGTGCTCGTCGCGCGGTGCTCGCGCGGAACGAATGCGCCGACCAGCGCGATCAACGCGACGAGCCCAAACACGCCGCCAATAATGATGAGCACCCATTTCATGGCGGTTGATAATACCTTTGGGCATGGACGCCGATAAGGTCCGCGTCGATAAATGGCTGTGGGCCGCCCGGTTCTTCAAGACTCGCGGCCTGGCTGCGGCCGCGGTCGGCGGTGGCAAGGTTTACGTCAACGGCAGCCGTGCTAAACCCGCCAAGCAGGTTCAGGTCGGCGACACGCTTCGCGTCCGAGTCGGACCGTACGATTGGTTCGTGACCGTGCGCGCAGTGACGGAGCGTCGTGGGTCAGCGCGAGACGCGCAACTTCTCTACGACGAATCCCCTGAAGGCCGGGCCGCCCGCGAGCGGCTCGCCGAAGCCCACAAGATCGCGCCGGCCCCCACCTATCAAGGCAAGGGCCGGCCGACTAAAAAAGACCGCCGCGAGCTGCAGCGGCTCGAGGAGGGCGAAGGCTAGAGCTTCAAGAGCCGCACGTTCCCCGATCCAGTTTCCACCGAGAGGCGGCCGCGGCCGTCGCCCAAGGTCCCGGTGACGTGATCATGCTCGATGCGGCGCACCTGCAGCGTCAACCCGCCCAGATCGATATCGCCGCTGCCGGTATCGAGATCCACTTCAGCGCCCACGGTCGGCGGCACCCTCAGCGTGACGTCGCCGGAGCCGGTCTCGATGCGCAGCGAGCGGAACGCCATGGTCAGGGCAACGTCCACGTTGCCGCTTCCCGTCTCGAACGACAGCTCATCCCCCGAGGAGCCGGTCGCATCGATGTCCCCCGATCCAGTTTCGACGTCAAGCGTGGCGGCCTTGCCGTCCGTAAGCGTCACGTTGCCGGAGCCCGTCGCGAGTCGCAGGATCGTGCCTTGCATGCCGGCCACGGTGATGTCGCCGGAACCGGTCTCGAGTGTGACGTCGCCCGCGCCGGTGCGCAGGTCCACATTGCCGGAGCCGGTTTCCACGCGCAGCACGCCGCGGGTGCGATCGGCGGCGATGTCGGCCGAGGCGCCGTACACGTAAATGTTGCCGTCCACGTTACTGACGAAGGCTTTGCCGACGCCGAGATAGAGGCCGATCGTCTTCCCGGCCGGGACAGTGACGCGCAGATCAGCGAACGCTTCGAGCCCGTTGCGCGAGCGTCCCGTGATCCGCACCTCATGACCGTCGCGCATCCAGCCCCGGCCCCCCCGCCCCCGGCTGCTCTTTTCACCGCCGTCGCCGAACGTGCCGTCGTCGCGCACACGCAGCGTCGTGTTCCAGCCACGGCCCCACTCGGGCATGACGATGACGTCGTCGGGATAGATGATCCGCAGCGTTTCACGGCCGCGCAGCGGTCCCGACTGAATCTCGAGCTTCGCGCGGTCCTGGCCGCCGCGCTGGACCTCTACGACCACGTCGCTGCCGGAGCCGGGCTCGACCCGCAGCTCACCGACGAGATTGTAGACGGCGACCGAATCACCTTTGAGGACGTGACGTGAGGATTGTGCAGCAGCGGGAATGGGGGGGGTGACGAATGCAACAGCGGACAGCAGCAGCAGCGAACGCGCGATCATAGCGGCTCCACAAGGGGTTGGCACCAGTTGGATAGCGAAACGCCAGCAAGGGTTGCAGCTTTGGACCATATGGAAGATTGGCTGCTTTGGTTTCTCGCGGCGATCGCCCTGCTCGTATCGGAGATGTTCACGGCCGGCTTCTGGCTGGCCTGCCTGGCGGTTGGAGCCGCGGTCGCGGGGCTGGTGGGGCTGGTGCCGGGTCTCGGGTTCATCTCGCAGGGCATCGCGTTCGCCGTTTCCAGCATTGTCAGCATGATCGGGCTGCGGCCCCGGCTCATGCATTACTTCCAGTTAGGGCCCGGAACCGACCTGCGCACCGGGGTGGACGCCCTGCTCGGCAAGACCGGCATCGTGACTGAGCGAATCGGGCCGGGCGAGACCGGCCGGGTCAAAGTCGAAGGCGAGGATTGGCGCGGCGCCTCCAGTGACGCGACGGTGATCGAACCCGGGACGCATGTCACGATCATTCAGGTGGATGGCACGACTCTCATGGTCGAAAAGGAGCTCTAGGCGATGGGTCCTGGCACGATACTCGTCGGCGCGATCGCGTTCGCCGTCATCGTTCTGATCTCGAAAAGCATACGCGTCGTCCAGCAGGCGCAGACGATGATCGTCGAGCGCCTCGGCCGCTACCATAAGACGCTCAACTCGGGGATCAACTTCATCGTGCCGGTCATCGACCGGCCGAGGGCTGTCGACTGGCACCAGACGATCATCACGCCGGCGGGCGACGCCTACTCGAAGCGGTTCCGCACCGAGCGGATCGACCTGCGTGAAACCGTCTACGTGTTCCCGCGGCAGAACGTGATCACCAAGGACAACGTCGTCGTCGAGATCGACGCGCTGATCTATTCGCAGGTCACCGATCCGGTGCGGGCCACTTACGAGATCGCGAACCTGCCGGACGCAATCGAGAAGCTCACCCAAACCACGCTGCGCAACGTGATCGGCGAGATGGAGCTCGACTCGGTGCTGGCCTCGCGCGACATGATCAATGCCAAGCTCCGGGCGATTCTCGACGAGGCGACGCACAAGTGGGGCGCCAAGGTCAGCCGCGTGGAGCTGAAGGACATCAACCCACCGCGCGACATCCGCGACGCGATGGAGAAGCAGATGCGCGCCGAGCGGGAACGGCGAGCGACGATCATCACGGCCGACGCCGACAGACAGTCGCGCATCCTCGCGGCCGAGGGTATCCGCCAATCGGAGATCAACACGGCGGAGGGCGACAAACAGGCGAAGATTCTGCACGCCGAAGCGGAAGCCACGGCGCGGCTCAAGGTGGCCGAAGCCGAGGCGCAGGCGATCGAGCGCATCACCGCCGCGATCAAGGGCACGGGCGGCGATCCCGCGCAATACCTGATCGCCATCCGCTACATCGAAACGCTGAAGGAGATGGTCTCCGGTCAGAACAATAAGATCGTCTACATGCCCTACGAGGCCACCGGCGTGCTCGGGTCGCTTGGCGGAATTCGGGAGATGCTGACGCTGGGCCCGTCCGACAAGAAGGCGTGAAGCCGCTCAGCCAGCTCTCCGAAGAAGAACGGATGTTTCAGGGCGCCGTCCGCGACTTCGCTGAGACGGAGATTCGCCCGCGTGTACACGCCATGGAGCAGGCCGCCCAGCTCGATCCCGCCTTAATCCCCAAGTTTTTCGAGCTCGGGCTGATGGGCATCGAGATCCCCGAGGCCCACGGCGGCGCCGGTGGCAGTTTGTTCATGACGGTGCTCGCGGTGGAAGAGCTGTCGGCCGTGGACGCGTCCGCGGCCATCTTCGTGGACGTCCAGAACACGCTCGTGAACGCGCTGCTCCTCAAGTGGGCGTCCGACGACATCAGGCGCCGCTACCTGCCGCGTCTCGCCAGCGATCTCGTGGGTGCCTACGCGCTCTCCGAGGCGGCGTCGGGATCGGATGCATTCGGCCTCCAGACCAAAGCCACCAAGCAGGGCGACACGTGGATCCTCGATGGGCGGAAGCTGTGGATCACCAACGGCGCCGAGGCGGGGTTCTTCGTGATCTTTGCGAATACGGACTTCGCCAAGGGCTACAAGGGAATCACGGCGTTCGCCGTCGAGCGCGGATTCAAGGGCTTCAGCGTCGGCAAGAGAGAAGACAAGCTCGGCATTCGCGCGTCGTCCACCGCGGAGCTGATTCTCGATCATTGCGAGGTGCCCGCCGCGAACCTGGTCGGCGAGGTGGGAAACGGGTACAAGGTCGCGATCGAGACGCTGAACACGGGCCGCATCGGGATCGGCGCGCAAATGATCGGTGTGGCGCGCGGCGCGCTCGACGCGTCGCTCAAGTACGTGAAGGAGCGCCGGCAGTTCAACAAGCCGATCGGCGAGTTCCAGGGGGTGCAGTTCCAGCTGGCGCAGGCGGCGACGGAGCTCGAGGCGGCGCGCTTGATGGTCTACAACGCCGCGCGACTCGAGGATGCGGGCGAGTCGTACACGAAGGAGGCGGCAATGGCGAAGCTCTTGAGTTCGCAAGTCGCCGAGCGCGTGACATCACTCGCGGTGGAGTTGTTCGGTGGGTACGGCTATACGAAGGAGTATCCCGTCGAGAAGTTCTACCGGGATGCGAAGATCGGGACGATTTACGAAGGCACGAGCAACATGCAGCTCAACACGATTGCGAAGCTGCTGCTGAAGTGACCGGAATCACCTCCCGCGACTCTTGTATGGGGTAGGATTCGTCCCTCCACGGGAGGCTCATCATGAAACGCTTGCTGCTCGTACTTCCTCTGCTTGCGGTGCTCACGGCGCCGCCGGTGATGGCCCAAGGCCATGGGCCCAAAAAGAAAGAATTCGTCGTCGCGCCGGACCGTGCGGTGTCGGTCACGCGCGACGTGCTTGTGCGTCAGGGCTTCGAGGTCATCAGGATCGAGCAAGTCAGAGACGACCAGATCGTCTATTACCGCCGCGGGAACATGGGCAAAGGCAAGGGCAAGGGTCCGCGGCTGAAGATGATCATCCGCCGTGTCGAGAATCGCGTGGTGTTCGTGGACACTCCGGATGCTGTTCTCGTGGACATCAATGTGCGGTTGAAGTTGTAGGTGTCGGAGAACGCAGTGACGAAACCGGCCGCCGGGCAAGAGCTCGGCGGCCGGTTGCTTATCAGGCAGAATCACGCCCGCTACGGGCAGACTATTCGGATCGACGTACCGCGATGGCGAAGCTGCAGCTGAAATAACGTCCGCTAGGGCTTCACGATCGACAGCGTGTTGTCGGTGCCGTCCGGGACGTAAACGAGCCGGTTGCGCGGGTGGAACTCGGCGTCACCGGGGCCCTTGCCGAGCGGGATCGTCTTGAGAACCTCGCGCGTCTGGGAGTCGAGCACCGCGAGGTTCCCCGCCCCTGTTCCCTTGTTCGCCACGAACAGCAAGCCGGTCGACAGGTCGACACTGAGCCCCTGCGGCACCTGACCGCCCGAGGGGAACGACTGAAGCAACGAGCCGGTGTTGAGGTCGATCGGCTGGACCACGTGCTGGCCGGCGAGCGTGACGTACAACACGTCCTTCAGGGTGTCGATCGCGACGCCGTACGGAAGCTCGCCCACGGGGATGTCGAAAGCGACGATCCGCGCAACCGGTTCGATCGCCATGACCCTGCTCAGACTCGGCACCGCCACCCACACGAGCCGACGCTCCGGGTCCCACGCCGCGCCGGCGGCGTGGTCGGTCCGCGCCCCGATCGGGACCGCCCCGGCGGTATCCACCGCACCCGTGTTCAGGTCGACCGGGACCACCAAGAGCAGATCATCGAGCAACCGGGTTGGCACATAGAGCCGGTTGATCTCCGCGTCCACGACGGGCTGCGTCGCCCCGGGACCGAGATCAATGGTCGTCTCGATCTTCACTCCCACCTCGTCGATCACGTAGACGACGCCCTCGACCGAGTCCGAAATGAAGACGTGCTGTCTCGTGGGATCGACGCCCTCCCATCCGGGGTTTTGACCCAGCGCGAGCGGCACCGGCAGAATGGGCCTGTGGCTTCGCGCGTCGACGATCGATGCGCCGTCGCCCTGGGTATTGGAGGTGTACACCCGGTCCGTCACCGTATCGATCGTGGCGAAATAGGCGCCGCGTCCGATGCCCTGGCTGCCCGGGATGACGATCTGGCTCACCACCTGGAACGTGTTCGTGACCGTGGGCGTGACGGCGTCGGCCAGCACGTCGATCGCCAAAGTATCGGTCCCGTCCACGAACAGGTCGTTGAAGACTGCGATTCCATTGAAGAACGGCTGCATGAGCGTCCCCACCAGCTTGGAGGTCGCATTCACCCCCTGCTGCTCGACCAGGAAGGCGTTGCCCGAGAATCCCGTGACGATCTGCTCGCTGTCGTCCAGCACGGCGACGACGATCTGGGGAATGATCGTGTCGTTGAAGAACCACTCGGCCGGCGGCTGCTGGAGGACGGCGAGGTGCGTGGCGACAGGCGCGGTCTTCGCGACAAGCACGAGTCGCGTCGACTCGAAGACGGTATCGAGCACGATCCCGCTTCCGAAGTCGTTTCCGAACACCGCCGTGAACGTCCCCGTGCGTCCGGCGTACGTCATTACGACGAAACTGTCGTCCAGGACGGGCGTGAACGCGCTGAGGCGCTCCAGATTGAGGATGCCGTCGAACGCCACGTTCCCGCTCACCGTAATGCTGTCGAATTCCGTCCCGCCGCTCAGTCCCCCGATGTCCACATCGAGCACCGAGGTGGCGCCGGCCGTGACGCCGCCCAGGATCGTCAGTCTCCCTGCGGCAACGGGGCTCCCGGCCGCGAGGAAGCCGTGGTTCACGAACACCGTTCCGAGGACGTCGAGGGTCCGATTCCCGCCGGCCCCAGCGTCGGCGGAGATGCTCGCCCCTGACGCGTTCACGAAAGCCGCGCCGGTCACGCGGAGCGTCGCGTTGAAGGCTGAGCCCACCGAGGTCAGCACGATCGCGCCGTTGTTCGTGAACCCGCCCGACAGATTGAGCGTCGCCTGGCCGCTCGCGGCGTCCGCCTGCAACAGGACCATGGAGCCAACGACAGTCGTGAGGCCGCTCAGGTTGTTCGTCCCGCCGACGACGAGAATGCCCTCGTTCGCAAAAGCCGCGTTGATCAGCGAGCCGCGGATCGCCAGGGTACGCCCCGGCCGGTTCGTGAGCGTGCCCGGCCCGTTCACGCTCGCCGTCGCGAGCTCCAGGGTCAGAGTGTCGTTCACGAAGTTCTGACCGAGGTTCAGGGTGGTGAAGGTCCCCGATCCAACGGAGACGACCCCCAGGCCGGCGAGCGTGGCGCCTGGACTGTAGTTGAAGGTCCCGCCGGCGACGCGCAGGGTGTCGCCGACGGCGATCGTGATGTCGCCGGTGTGGTCGAAGGCGCCGCTGAGGGTCGTTTCGAAGTTGCCGCCGGCGAGCACGACATCGCCGCCGTTCGCGACGCTCGCCCCCAGCACGCGCAGGGTGCCGCCGGTCACATTGATCGCGCCGCTGTTCGCATGCGCCGCCGTCGTCTTGTTCACCTGGACGAGCTGGGTCGGCCCGCCGGCCACGGAGAACGTGCCCTGGTTGTCCACCTGGGCGTTGATCTGCCGCTGGCCGCCCGCGCCGGCCAGCGTCGCTATCGTGGCCCCGAGGGCGTTGGTCAAGGTTCCGCTGGTCACGACGAAGATCGAACCGGAGCCGATCAGGCTGTCCGTGAGCTGGATCTGGCCGAAGTTCGTGAAGCCGGCCGGGACCGTCAGCTGCGCGAACGTGGACGGGTTGCCGTGCACGCGGATCACGGACGTCCCCAGGGTCGTGATCGTCGCCGCCACCGACGACACGCCCTCGGCGCGCAGGGTCCCGGCGTTCGTCAGGGTACCGCCGCCCGTCACCTGGCTGGCCTCGAGCCTCAGGACCCCGCTGGCACTGATCGTCGTCGCGCCCGTGACGTCGAGGGTGCGCCCCGTCGCCGAGAGCGTCTGCGTCCCGGAGCTGCCCCCGAGCCTTACGCCGCCTACGGTGGTGTTCACGTCGAGTGTGACGGTGTAGGTGCCAGCAAGGGTGATGGCGGCGGTGTCGGTCGCGGCGGGGACGGTGCCCTTGCTCCAATTGGTCGCGGTGCTCCACAACCCGTCCGCCGCGGCGATCCAGCTGTTCACGCTGGTGCTGGGCGGCACGACGTCGAACGGCGCGCTGGTGGCGGACGCGAGCGGCGCGGACGAGGCGGAAAGCGTGTACCCGCTCCCCGGGCCGTTGATCGAGAGATCGCCGAACGTCGCCACGCCACCGCTTGCGGTCCGAAGCAACGTTCCAGTCAGCGAGCCGGAGACCGGATTCGTCCCGATGGCGATGGTGACGTCGCCCGCATAAGCAGGTGTGGTGTTACCCGCGAGATCGCGCGCGACGACCTGAACCGCGGGCGAGATGACGACACCGTTTTGAGCAACGCTCGGCGACGCGATGAAGGCGAGCTGCGCGGGCGTGCCCGGAATCACGACGAGCGAGGGCTGTCCCGTCGTGACGGGGTTGCCACCAACAGTCGCGCCGATGGACGTGCCGGTTCCCGCGAGCACGCCGGTGAATGTTGCGGTGTAAACACCGGTGCCGCTGTCCGCGGTCGCTCCGATGTTGCCGGTGCTCGTGCCGCCGGAGGCCGAGAAGACGACGGTCGCGCCGCCGGTCGTGACGATATTGCCGGCTGCGTCTTGGCCCTGCAGCCGCAACGTCACGGCCGAACCCGATGCGACGGTGCCGCTCGAGACGCTCACGTACGACCCCGTCGCGGAGATAGCCCCCGGCGAAACGGCGATCGTCGGCAGCGCCGTCGTCACGGGCGAGCCGTTGATCGTCGCCCCGATCGTCGTGGCCGTCCCCGCGAGCGTGCCGGTGAAGACGGCGGTGTAAATCCCGTTGCCACTGTCGGCGGTCGCGCTGATGGCGCCGGTACTGGTACCGCCGGTGCGGGTGAACACGACGTTGGCACCGCCGGTCGTGACGTCGTTGCCTGCTCCGTCCTTCCCCTGAAGACGCAGCGTGACCGTGTTGCCCGAGATGACGCTGCCGCTCGCGACCGTCACGATGGACATCGCCGGTGAAATCACGATGCCGGTCGCCGTCGCGTTGAACGAAGCGGCGGTGATCCCGGGAAATGCCGGCAAACTGGCCTGGAACGTTTGCGGACCCGGGGTCCCGCCGAGGACGCCGGTCACCCGCGCGCGTCCCTGCGCGTCGCTCGTCACAATCGTGTCAGCGGGTGTGCCGCCCGAGAGTGAGCGGAAACGCACGTCAACCCCGGGCACCGGCAGGTTGTCGAGCGCGCGCACCTCGACTTCGAGCTGGGTAGCGAGCGGCTGTCCTACAGGACCAGCCTGCCCGCCGCCCGCGATAACGGCCAGCTGCGTCGGGAAAGGGAGGAATGTGGCCGTCGTCGAATCACTGGCCGCGCCGCCGGGCGTCCGTGCGATCACGCGTACGGACGTGCGCGTCGCCGGGGCACGCAACAGGCCGGCCCCGTTGACCCGCGCCACGTTGGTGTCGCTAGTGCTCCATGAAACGTAGAACTGGGAAACGGGGACCCCTGCCTGAAACGCCTCCACCTGGAAGCGCAGAGAATCGTTGAAATAGATGAAAGGGAGGGCGGGAGACACGGCCAGACTGTCCACCCCCGCACCAGGTCCCACGTAGGTCAGCACCGGGATTTCGGTTGGCGTTGCGGGCGCGCCACCGCTCGTCACTTCAACCGGCGCCGTGCCCTGGAACAGCGCAATCGTGCCCGACATGGCGATTATCGAGACCTCGAGCGTCTCGGCGGCGGCGATCAGCGGCACGCGGAGATCGAGCTCGAGGGTTGCGGAGTCGGGCGGCAGTGCGACGGTGGTATCAGCGAGTGTATCGGGTGGAGCGGCGGGACGGACGACGATGATGCGAACCCGGTCGATGGCCAGTCCAAACGACGCGAGCGCGGCATCGGACGGCAGGACCGGCGCAACCGCAATGGGGGCGAGACGCACCTGAGGCTCCATGCCGTCCCGGCACGTGGCCAATGTCAGGATGAATCCCACACCCACCAGGGCACGAACGGCCCGATACCGCGGAGCTGCGCCGGCAGACGACACGAGAGGCAAGCGAATTGACCCCCGGCCCGAGAGGCCGTCAAGGCGGTATCTTTTGCCGTTATGCGCATGCGCACAGCCCGCCGCACGCACGGCTTCACGGAATCGGTGATCCGGGGGATGACCCGCCTCGCGAACGAGCACGGCGCCATCAACCTCGCCCAGGGCTTCCCGAATTTCCCCTGCCCTGACGTCCTAAAAGACGCGGCGGCCCGCGCGATCCGCGATGACGTCAACCAGTACGCCATCACCTGGGGTGCTGCACGTCTGCGGAACGCGTTGGCCGCGAAGTACCAAGATTGGTACGGTCTGCCCGTAGATCCAATGACCCAGGTCACAGTGACCTGCGGAGCCACCGAAGCCATGGCGTCATCACTACTTGGGATTGTGAATCCGGGCGACGAAGTCGTCGTCTTCGAGCCGTTTTACGAGAACTACGGGCCCGATGCGATCCTCTGCGACGCCAAGCCGGTGTTCGTCCCAATGCCCGCCGACGCGCCGCTCGACCTGGACCGTCTCGCGAAGGCCTTCAGCCCGAAGACCCGCGCCATCATCGTGTGCACACCGAACAATCCGACCGGCCGCGTGCTCTCACGCGACGAGCTCGGGACGATCGCGGAGCTGTGCCAGCGTCACGACGCGTTCGCCGTGACAGACGAGATCTACGAGCACATCTACTACGAAGGCGAACACGTCCCCATCGCGACGCTGCCCGGGATGGCCGACCGGACGATCACGATCAGCGGTGCGTCGAAGACATTCAGCATCACCGGCTGGCGCATCGGGACGATCGTCGCGCCGCCCGACGTCACCGACGCGATCCGCAAAGTCCACGACTTTCTCACCGTGGGCGCTCCCGCGCCGCTCCAGGAAGCGGTTGCCGTCGGCATCGAAACGCTCGGGGACGACTACTACGAAGGTCTGGCGCGCGATTATCGCCGGCGCCGCGACATCTTGTGCGCTGGTCTCCTAAAGGCAGGTTTCAGGTGTCAGGTGCCGGCAGGTGCCTATTACGTGATGGCGGACTTCTCGGGGCTGTCGGAGCTGCCCGACGACGAATTCGCCAAATGGCTCACCGCCGAACACGGAATCGCACCCGTGCCGGGCTCGAGCTTTTACTCGCGGGCCGAGCTGGGACGCACGCAAGTGCGCTTCGCGTTTTGTAAGACCGAGGAGATGCTGCAGCAGGCGGTGGAGCGGCTGCAGCGCGTGCGGGACTAGTCGGCAGCCTCGGGCACGGGCCGCCGCTCGCCGCCTTCGCCCACCACCAAGACCTTGAGGCGTGCGGTGACCTTGTGCACGATGAGGTAGACGCACGGGATCACGACCAGCGTCAGCAACGTCGAGACCGACAGGCCCCCGACCACGGTGATCGCGAGCGGCCGCATCATCTCGGTGCCCTCACCCATGCCGATCGCCAGCGGCAGCATGCCGAGCACCGTCGTCGCGGAGGTCATCAGGATCGGCCGCAACCGGATGGCGCCGGCCTCCACGACTGCTTGCTCCATCGTGAGCCCGCGTTCTCGGCGCCCCAGCTCCACGTACTCCACCAACAAGATGGCGTTGCTCACCACAATTCCCCCGAGCAGCACCACGCCGAGCAGCACCGGCGCGCTGAGCGGCGTGCCAGTGATCCACAGCAGCAGACCCACCCCGGTGAGCGCGAGCGGGATCGAGCCGATAATCACGAGCGGATCGGTGACGCTGTCGTATTGCACCGCCATCACGACGAACACGAGAAAGATCCCGAGCCCGATCACGATCAGGAGGTTGCGCGAGTTCTCGCGGATCGCTTCCTCTTCTCCCCCGTACACGAGACTGTACCCATCCGGCACGGTAAACCCCGAGAGCCGGCTCCGCACCTCGCGGTTCACGTCGCCCACGGTGGTGACGGCGTCGTTGATGTCGCCCGTGATACGCAGCTGGCGGCTCTGATTGATCCGGAGAATGCTGGTCGGACCGCGGCCCAGGCGGATATCGGCCACGTCGCGGAGGTAAACGGGCTGCGCGCGCGCGGTGCCCGGGAACAGCAGGATGGCGCCCAGGTCTTCGGGGCTCTTGAACGCCTCGCGCGGCAACCGCACGCGGATGTCGAACTCGTTGGTGCCGTCGGTGAAGCGGGTGGGAATCGCGCCGTCCAGCGCGGTCCGCACGGCCTGGCCTACCTCGCCGACGTTCAGCCCCAGGTCTGAGGCGCGCTGGCGGTCGAGCGCCACGATGAGCTGCGGGCTCGCCTCTTCGGTCGAGGGTTGCAGTGCCTCGAGGCCACTGATGCCTTGGAGACGGCGCATCACGTCGTTGCCGAGCTGCTGGAGCACTGCCAGGTTCTCGCCCTGCACGCTGATCGCGAGGTCCGCGCCCGAGAGGTTGGTCCGGAGACCGCGGATGCGCGGCGGCCGGGCGAAGATGCGCGCTCCCGGAACCGCCAGCGAGTCGAGGCGCCGCTGCACGTCGGCGACCCAGCGCGTCGCCGGCATGCCGCGCCGCTCCGACGCGGACGACAGCTGAATGTCGAGCGAGCCGCGGCTTCCCCGCTCGAACGTCCCGCCGCCCATCTGAGACCCGCCCGCGGTCGTGAAGATGTGGCGGACGTGCGGCATCTGCCGCACCAGGGTTTCGATCCGTTCGGCGACTTCGTTCGTCCGCTGCGGCGGCGTGCCGATCGGCATCGTGATGTTCACGCCCACGTTGCCGTCGTCCACGGTCGGCAGGAACTCGTTGCCCAGCGTCCGCATCAACAGGAACACGACTGCCAGCGAGCCGTACGCCACGCCGATCACGAGCCCGCGGCGCCGCACGGCCCCCGCCGCCACTTTGCGGTACCAGCTCGTGAGGCGCTCGACGCCGGCGTTGAAGGCCAGCAGCGGACGCGTCTGCGCGACGCCGCTCGAGCGTTTGATCTTGGCGAGCTGGGCGGCCAGCATCGGCACCAGGCTCAGCGCGACGAAGAGCGATGCGGCGATGGCGAACGAGATCGTGAGCACCAGCTCGCGGAAGATGAGCGCCGCCAACCCGGAGATCAGCAGGAAGGGCACGACGGCGGCGAGGTGTGTGGTCGTAGAGGCGACAACGGCGGACGTCACTTCCCGTGAGCCTTCGTGCGCCGCGTCGTCGGCGGACTTCCCCATCTCTCGATGGCGGAAGACGTTCTCGAGAATCACGATGGAATTGTCCACCAGCATCCCGACGCCCAGCGCCAGGCCGCCCAGGCTCATGATGTTGAGGCTCAAATCGGCGAACCCCATGATCGCGAACGTGGCCAGCACCGCCAATGGGATGGACAACCCGATGATGAAGGTTTTCCGCACGCTCCCCAGGAACAGCAGCACGAGGAGCATGGACAGGACGGCGCCGAGCAGCGCGGCTTCCCGCACGCCGGCCACCGCGTTCTGAATGAAGAACGACTGGTTGAACATCACCTGATACTGGACATCGCTCGGGATGAACCCGGTACCGCTGAGCTGCTCGAACCGCTGCGCCAGGCCCTCGGCGACGTTGACCGTGTTGGCGTCGGGCTGCTTGCGCACCGAGATCCGCACCGCGGGCACGCCGTCGAGCCGGGCGTAAATCCGCTGTTCCCTGCTGGTATCGGAAACGGTGGCGACCTCGGACAGCGGGATGCGGCGGCCGCCGCCCGCCGGAAGCAGCACGGCCCGGATGTCGTCCACCGTCCCGAACTTGCCCGTCGTCTTGCCGATGATCTCGAACGACGGCGACGTCAGATTACCGGCCGCGACGTCCTGGTTTTCGTCGCGCAGCGTGCTGAGCACGTCGGCGACCGCCAACCCGTAGGAGCGCAGCCGCTCCTGGTCGAGCGTCACCCGCACCTCGCGGATCAGGCCGCCCGAGACATCGATCGCGCCCACGCCCTCCACCGTGAGAAGCTGGGGCCGCAGCCGCTGGTCCACCCAGTTGCGGATGTCGACGAGACTCCGGCTCGGAGAGCTGAGGGCCACCTCGTAAATAGGGCTCTGTGACGGATCGAACTTGAAGAGCGTGGCCGGATCGGCGTCACGCGGCAGCCGGGCGCGCGCGCGGTCGAGGTTTTTCGAGGCGTCCTGAAGCGCGAAGTTGATGTCGGTGCCGTAGCGGAAATGCAGATCCACGCCGGCGCGGCCTTCCGACGTCTCGCTCTCCAGACGCACGATGTTCTCCGTCGTGGCGAGCGTCGTTTCGAGCACCTTGGTGACCTGCTCTTCGAGCACCTCGGGGGCGACGCCGGAATACGTGACGTTCGCGCGCACCTGGGGATAGACGATCTGGGGCAGCAGGTCGAGCGAAAGGCGTCCCAGGTAGAAGACGCCGAGGACCACGACCACGGTGGCGAGCGCGACTGTGCCCACCGGGCGCCGGATCGCGAGACTGGCGAGGTTCATGAAGCCTCGCTCACCCGCACGCGGGCGCCCGGGCGGAGATTAGTGTGACCCGACGTCACCACCCGCTCACCCGCCGCGAGGCCGTTGCGGACTTCCACCATGCCTTCGGCGCTGAGCCCCAGCGTGACTGGCTTGCGGACCAACGAGTCGGCGTCCACGACATACACGAATTGTCCTTCCTCCCCAACGCCGACCGCGGCCGCCGGTACGACGAGCGCTCCGGGACGACGGTCCAACTGAAACGTGACCCGCGCCAGAAATCCGGGACGCGCCGCTACACCCTCCGGAAACCGTTCGAGGGCTATTTCGACCGGCACCAGTCGGCTCTGCGCGTCGGCGCTCGGGAACACGCGCCGCACCCTGCCCGTCGCGGGCGATGTCGGATAGGCATCGAGGACCACCGCCACCGCCGCCCCGGGCCGCACGAACACCACGTCCAGCTCCGAGACCTGCACACGCACCACGAGCAGGCTGACATCCGCGAGATCGAAGACGCGCTGGTTGGGGGACACCGCGCTCCCCGCTTCCACGTGCTTGACGGTGACGACGCCCGCCGAGGGAGCGGCGATCCGCGAAAACTCGAGCCGCGTGCGCCACACCTCGACGTCGCTCTTGGCGACCTCGTAGGCGGAGCGCGACTGCTCGAACTCGGCGTCGGTGATGATCTTGTTGGCGTGGAGCCCGGTGTTGCGCTCGAAGGCCGTCTGCGCGTTGGCGAGCACCGCTTGCGCCCGCTCGAACTGCGCCCGCGCTTCGCGCGCGTCGAGCTCCGCGAGGAGCTGGCCCTGCCGCACGCGGTCACCCTCCTGGGCATGCACGGCCAGGACCGTACCCGCCAGTAGTGCATTGACCCCGATCGTGCGGACCGGCTCGATCGGCCCCGTCACAACGACCGAACGGGATAGATCACGAGGGGCGACAGCGACGACCGCGACGGGGATGGTACGCGCGCCGCCGGCAGGCCGCTGGGCGCCACTCGCTTCACCGCCACTGCCACAGCCGGACGCGAGAACCCCGACAAGCAGAGAAAGGGAACGGCCTTTGAACCGGGTCATGGATACCTTCTTACGCGCACTCATTGTCTCACGTTGGTATTTCGCCCAGACAGTAAGTAAATGTCTGACCTGGGGTTGACGCTACGGGAGGGTCGTGGTGCCTGTGCGGAGCAGCCGGTCGACCTCCCGATTGCCGTCGAGTTGGGCGCCGATGTGGCGGGCGACTTCGCGGGCGAGCCCAAGATCGGTCGTCAGGCTCTGTACCGTCCCCGTCCCGGCGTGCAGGCGTAACAGATTGAGCCGGATCGTCTCGAGCGCCGCGACCGCGTCCCGGAGTCGCTGCTGCACGAGGTCGCGCTCGGCACTCAGGTCCGCAACGATCCGGTCGTGCCGCGCGCCGAGACTCCCTCGTTGACCGACGTCCGACAGCGCTTCCTGCAGCACCTCGAGTCTGGCGCGCATGCGCTGCGCGTCCTGTTCGAGCCGATGCACCACATCGGGCAAATCCCGCAGCTGCGCGCGCGTTTCCTTGGGCAGCGTGTCGTAGAGCTGCTCGGCGGCCATGCCGAGGGCGAGCTCCGTCGGGCGATGCGTCAGCGACGCCGGAAGCGCCTTAGCGCTCATGAACATCCGCGCGAAGCCGAACAACCAACGGCCGAGGCGACCCGTCCATAGCCGTCCCCAAAACTCGGCGTCCACGTCGCGCCGTCGTTGTAGCATGATGAGCGCGCCGATACCAGTGCCGACCCCGCCGATCATCGACCAACCGAAAAGCCACATGAGATCGTACCGCGCCCAGCCGGGTGCCCCAACGATCAGGATCGGCAGTATGATCGTGGCAGTTCCCAATCCGATGCCGCTGATCCAGCGCAGGATTCGCTCGAACAACGAGGGGCCACCGCCGTGTCCCAATCCGTACGCCCGTTCCTCGCGGCTGCGGTCGATCTCCGCCTTGAACGCCACCCCAATGTCGCCATGTCCGAAGCCGGCGTTGAGCAGACGGCGCGCACGATTCACGAGCACGGCGAGTGGCACGACGGTATAGCTGCCGATGAGCGTCGCAAAGCCGGCGAGAATCGAGCCCGTCAACCCGCCTACGATCGGCGTGGCGATGAGCACGGCGAAGGGATAGAGCAACACGCCGCTGCCATCGAGCCGCGCGTCATGCTTGACGAAGGCGCGCAACGCGACCGGCAGCTCGCGGCGCTGCTCCAACGCGTGGCTGAGCTGCTCGGCCAGGACAGCAGGCCCGTCCGGCCGGTCGCCGGGTTCCTTGGCGAGGCAGCGGTCGATCGCCTGCGCGAGCCGGCGTGGCACGAGCGGTGCCGCAGCGGTGAGCGGCGGGGCAGGCTCGGTCACTTGCTTCGCCAACACGTCCGTCGCCTTCTCCGCTTCGAACGGCAAGGTGCCGGAGAACGCGAAATAGCCGACAACGCCGAGCGAATAGAGATCGCTGCGCCCATCGACGACTTCGCCGAGCGCCTGCTCCGGACTCATGAACTCGGGCGTGCCGATGATCTCACCGGTCGCCAGCCCACCGGCGCCGGCCACAACGCCGGCAATCCCAAAATCGGCGACCAGCACCCGGCCGCCATTCTCCAGCAGAATGTTGTCCGGCTTCACGTCGCGGTGAATGACGCCCTGCGTGTGCGCGTAGGCCAGCGCCCAGGCGACATCCCGTAGGACCCGCGACGCGTCGGAAGGCGCCAGCGGGCCGCGCCGCCGCACGCGCTCGGTCAGCGTTTCGCCTTCGATATAGGCCATCGCGAAGAAGACGAACTCGCCGATCTCTTCGACGGCATGAATCGGAATGACATTGGGGTGCGACAGTTTCGCCGCAGTACGCGCTTCCCGTAGGAACCGCTCGCGCAGCTTGGGATCCGACGCCTTCGATGGCGGTAGCAGCTTGATCGCGACGGGCCGGTCGAGCCGCACTTCTCGCGCCAGATAGACGACGCCCATGCCGCCCCGCCCCAGCTCTCGCTCCAGCGAGTACCGACCCGCGACTGCGGACTGAAAATCGAGAAACAGCCGATCGGGAGCGGGGTGCGTCATGCCCCTAAACTAACGTTCGGCTCAGGCGGGCGTCTCTAGGCGGTCCAAAATCGTAACGATGGGCGTGACCGTCGCTCGGCGCAGGCCGGCGACGCGAAACAGCGCTCGGCCGAGGGGACCGCGCCAGAACCGGAGACTACGCTCGCCCAGCGGATCGGTGCGTTGCTCCGTGCGGGCGCGCGCGACGACGGCCGCGAGCAGTGCCGTTGCGGCCGCACCCGCGGTAATGGCGGGAAGCAAGGGGACGAGCAGCCCGGGCACGGCGATCCCCCCGAGCGCGCCGACACCCGCGATCGCGACGAGCTGGGCCACGCGCGCCAGCCACGCGATACCGACCTCGAAGCTCGTAGGCTTCGGACCGTACACGAAGGCCAGCTCTTCGCGCCGTCGAGCCTGCCGCGCCGCCAGGGCAGCGACAAGGTCCGCGCGTCCGTGCCCCGCCGCGAGCAACCGGCGCACGCGGACGAGCGCGACCACTGCCGGCAGCAGGAATGCTGCGGCGAGCGCCACGGTCGCGGCCCCGCGTACCGCCGGGTCGGTTGGCGAGAGCCAGGCGGCAAGAGTCGCGGGCAACAGGCCCACGCCCGTGAGGAACGCGTGGATCAGCGCAGGCGCCTCCAGGTGGGTGCTCCGCACGAGGAAGGCGCGCACCGCAAGCGGGGCTGGGCGCGCCCCCGCTGCCTCCGCGACGGCCTGTACCAGCGCCGCGGCGTCGGCGAAGCGCGCCCATGGCTCCTTCGCGAGACAGCGATCGACGATCTGCGCCAGTCGCGGCGGCACGAACGGAGCCACGCTGGCGAGCGGCGGCGCCGGTTCCGCGATGTGCAGCGCCAACAGGCCCTCATCCGTTGCGGCAGTGAACGGCAGACGTCCCGAGAGGGCATAGTACGCGACGACGCCCAGCGAGTAGATGTCGCTGCGCGCGTCCACTGCATCGCCGCTCGCCTGCTCCGGGCTCATGAACGCGGCCGTTCCGACCACACGCCCGCGCGGCGCGGACGGACGACCGAGAAGGCCGGGCGACCCGGACATCAGGCTCTCGTGCGCAATGCCGAAGTCGGACAGCAGCGCCCGCCCCGAGACGGCATCGAGCAGGATGTTGTCGGGCTTCACGTCGCGGTGCACAACACCGCGCGCATGGGCGTAATCGAGGGCCTCGCCAATGTCGCACAAGAACCGGCCTGCCTGATGGGGATCGAGCGGTCCCTGGTCCACGACTCGCTGCGACAGCGTTTCCCCCGCCACGTACGCCATCGCGAAGAACACGAACCCGCCGATCTCATCCACGGTGAATATCGGCACGATGTTCGGATGAGTGAGGCGCGCAACCGTGCGCGCCTCGCTTAGGAACCGGCGGCGGCAGGTCTCGTCGGCGGCAAGATCGGGAGGAAGCACCTTGATCGCGACGCGCCGGTCCAGCCGCCGCTCGCGCGCGCGATACACGTGGGCCATGCCGCCGCGCCCGATCGGGGCCTCGATCTCGTAAGCCTCGGCGAGCGCGGCGCGCAGCTCACGCAGGCGTGAGTCGGTGAACGTATTCATGCGGAACCACCATACCCGCGGGCCGCTCACAGAGCCGCGCGGCGCGGATCGCTGCTGGACACCGGCGCCGTTTCGGGCGCAGATTCTGCGGCCTATGACTGCCCCTTCAGCCACGCACCAGCCATACATACCGCCCACCCAGTCGCCCGCCGAGCTGACGCCGCGCGCGATCGCGCTGGGAGTACTGCTCGGGCTCATCTTCGGCGCCTCGAACGTGTACCTGGCGCTCAAAATCGGCCTCACGGTCAGCGCATCAATCCCCATCGCGGTTCTCTCGATCACGATTTTCCGCTGGCTCGGCCGGTCGACGATCCTCGAGAACAACATCGTCCAGACGACAGGCTCGGCAGCGGATTCAGTCTCCGCCGGAGTCGTGTTCACGATTCCGGCGATTCTGTTGATGGGCTACGACCTCGATATCTCGCGCGTCACCATCCTCGCCATCGCCGGCGGATTGATGGGCGTGCTCATGATGATCCCGCTGCGCCGCGCGCTGATCGTGAAAGAGCACGGCAATCTGCCCTACCCCGAGGGCACGGCGTGCGCTGAGGTGCTG
>Ga0184623_10000167_pt1 | contig 26684 bp, 27 predicted proteins | sample PLM1_100_b1_FD_133138 | JGI IMG/M metagenome (GOLD analysis project Ga0184623, IMG submission 133138) | Groundwater sediment microbial communities from an aquifer in East River, Colorado, USA - PLM1_100_b1 | ecosystem: Environmental > Terrestrial > Soil > Riparian zone | place: USA: East River... | reverse complement strand
GGAGTGGGCGCCCCTCATCCAGGCTCCCCTCCCGCAGTTCCTCTCCAGCCGATTTCCTGAGGCGCGCCGTCGCGTTGGAGGTGCCGCCATAGCCGCGGCAGGAGCTCGTCGCGAACAGCCCGCCACGAGGCGATCTCCTCAGCGGTCAGAGGGGTGACCCGGCCGGCCGCCCGAGCGGCGAGCCAGCCGTCGCATGCGACGGACAGCAGCCACATGCGGGCCACCGCGACGCCGGGTGTCGCGCCGAGGGTGAGTGCGCCGTTTCCGCGCAGCAGCAGCGCTTCGCCAGTTGGCAGGCTCCGGGCTGCGCGCTCGGCGAGCTGTGCCGACCGGAGCAGGTGGGCGCTGTCGTGCACGGGGATCGATTCGCCGAGCCAGGCGGCCTGTCCGTACAGCGGAGTCAGCAGCGTGGTGGTGGCTGCCGCGGCGAACGCACTGGCGGGCTGGGCACGCGCGATCGACTCGGCATCAGGCCTGGCGCGGTAAAGGGCGAGGTGTGCCCATGCCTCGGCGGGCGCGGCCATCGGCAGAGAGGTGGCCTCGAGCGGCACCTCCACGACGGTGGACTCGGTGACGGTGGCCAGATCGGCAGCGGGGGTGATCAGCATCGATGCCGCGGCGCGGGCCGACACATGCCCGTACGCGGTAACCAGCCCGAGACGGGACAGCACGTGCGCCGCGTCGACAAGCTCACTTCGCTGCGTTGACACTCGATTCACCGTGCGCTCTTCCCGACTCTCGAGATGACCAGGCAGTCCGTAAACTGTATGCATTTTTCGGGAAACGGGGAGGGCTGGTGATCTGGAAGTCCCGACGACGGTCAGGTTCGCTTGCCTGGCGTCCGGTGCTTGTGGGGGTCGCGCCGCGTCTTCGCGTCTTCGATCTGGCGGATCAGATCGTCCCGCACCTCCGTGAGCGCACGGTCGAGGTCGTCCTGATGGGAGGTGGCCACAATGCGCGGCCACCCCGCCAGCCGAGCCTCGAGGGTGACCCGCCGGTCGCGGCCCTCCCGCTCCTTCACCGACACCTCCAGCTCGACCTGCTCGGGGTTCCATCCGGCCAGGTGCGGCGCGAGACCGGCCAGAGCCCTGAGCACGCGCGTCCCGTCGGCGCTGCCAAAGCCGGTGCCAAGGCGTAGCTGCTCTTCAAGGATCCCTGGGGGCCTGTTCTCAGTTCCGCTCATCGGTACGCCTCTCTCGCTGGCTCTACCGCAGGGTGGCGGCCACCGTCGACGAGCACATCGCTGACGCCGGCGTCGGCCAGCTCGGCACGGCCGGCCGGACCAGGATACCGACCGTGAACACCGCGACGACGCTGCGTCGCCAAGCGGCGCCGCCTCTCCCGGGTGATCGTGAGGAAGGCCGTTATGGTCTTAGAAGGAAGTCCATGACCAGTTTACCGGTGGCGCTGTTGCACTCGGCCGGATCGAGCTGGCCATCGCCGGCCAGGCATGGATCGCGCTCAACGGATCACGCAGCGAACTCGATCTGACCTGCAAACCCGGTCGGCTGCTAGCCGAGAACGCGGCGGTCGTACTTGCTGTCCTCGCCGAGGAGGGTGAGATCATCAACCTCGGGTGACGCCGAGCACAAGCGTGACCGAACGTCTGGTCGAAGGGACGTGGCGAGCGATGCGCTTCGTCTTCAGCCCTCCCGCGGAGTCCGCCGCGGGCCTGCTCACGCTTCCATGGCGCGAACCGCTCACTGAGTGGACCGATGACCGGCTGGTCGAGATCCGGCAGCGTGGTCTGTCGCGCCATGTCGTGCGGTTCGTCGCCGAGGGCGGACGGGTGTATGCCGTCAAAGAGCTGCACGAGCGGCTGGCACGGCGCGAGTACCGCCTCCTGGCACGCCTCCGCGAGTTGGGCGTCCCCAGCGTGGCGCCGCTGGGCGTGGTGATCGACCGGCCCGATGGCCAGGACGCGATGCTGGTCACGGAGTTCCTCGAACACTCGAGCTCCTACCGCGCGCTCTTTGCGAACCCGCGCGGCAGCCACCCCACCGGCCGGCTCATCGACGCCCTGGTTGAACTGCTGGTCCGCCTCCATCTCGCCGGCTTCATGTGGGGCGACTGCTCGCTCTCGAACACTCTGTTCCGGCTCGACGCCGGCGCGTTCGCCGCCTACCTGGTGGACGCGGAGACGGCGGAGCTGCACCCCAGCCTTACCGATGGGCAACGCGGTTACGACGTCGACTTCGCCCGGGAGCGGATCGCTGGCGAGCTGTTCGACCTGCAAGCCGCCGCGACACTGCCCGCCGACGTAGACCCGTTCGAGGTCGGCGACGAGGTACTCCGGCGGTACGAAGGGCTATGGCACGAGCTGACCAGCGAGGAGACCATGCCAGCGGAGGAGCAGCGCTTCCGGCTCGGCGAGCGGCTCAGACGGATCAACGAGCTCGGCTTCGACGTCGACGAGGTGGAGCTCGTCGACGCCGACGGCGGTAGCCGGCTGAAGGTCCGGACCCGGGTGGCCGAGCCAGGTCATCAGCGTCGCGCGCTGTTCGCCCGGACCGGACTCGACGTCCAGGAGAACCAGGCCCGCCGGCTGCTCAACGACATCGCCGGCTACCGCGGTTACCTTGAGCAGGAGGAGGGTCGTCCCGTCCCGGACGTAGTGGCGGCCAACCGGTGGCTCACCGAGATCTACGAGCCGGTGGTGGAAGCGATCCCGGAGGAGTTGCGCAGCCGGCTGGACGAGGCGGAGGTCTTCCACGAGATCCTGGAACACCGGTGGTTCCTGTCCGAGGCGGCGGGCCACGACGTCGGGACTACGGCCGCCACGACCGACTACCTCACCAACGTCCTTCCCCAGATCCCGGACGAGCTCACGGTCACCGCCCTCCCCCTGCCACGCGCCGACGCCGCCGGGACTAGCGACACCGGACCAGCCGGCGACGCCGCACCAGACGACACGCAGTAGCGGCCGGTAGGGCGGAGTGCTCCGCCCTACCGCGCGCCGCTACCGATCAGGCTTGCGCCTTGGCGACATCCCGGGTCAGATTCTCGCCGGTGCGGGGTTCGAACACGTGCATCCGCCGTGGATCGAACCAGAGTTGCGCCGTCGAGCCGTCGCTGATCCGGCTCATCGGGTCGAGCGCGACGACCATCTGGGTACGCAGCTGCTCGCTGTCCAGCTCGCGCTGCAGCTCGGCGAGTTGGGCGGCGACCTCGGGCGGAGCGTCGTACGGAACGTAGGCGTACTGCTCGTTGCCGAGCCACTCGACGACGTCGACCTTGACGGAGATCGATACGCCCCGGGTGAGCTTCGACTCGTCCGCCAGGCCCTTGTCCTCGAACGACTCCGGCCGGATCCCGACGATGAGCAGCTCGCGCTCGCCGATCCTCGACCGTAGGTCAGCCGGCAGGTCAAAGGAGGCGAACGGCAACCTCATCTGCGTGCCCTCCACGGTCGCCGGCAGGAAGTTCATCGGCGGCGACCCGATGAAGCCCGCCACGAACAGGTTGACGGGCTGCTCGTAGAGCTCCCGGGGGGTGGCGACCTGCTGCAAGAGCCCCTTCCGGAGCACGGCGACTCGATCGCCCAGGGTCATCGCCTCGGTCTGGTCGTGCGTGACGTACACCGTGGTGGTGCCCATCCGGCGTTGCATCCGCAGGATCTCCGTGCGCATCTGGCCGCGCAGCTTGGCGTCCAGGTTGGACAGCGGCTCGTCGAAGAGGAACGCGTCCGCCTCGCGCACGATCGCGCGTCCCATCGCCACCCGCTGGCGCTGGCCACCGGAGAGCTGGCTCGGCTTGCGCTGGAGGTGTTCCTGGAGTTCGAGCGTTGCCGCGGCAGTCTCGACCTTCTTCTTGACCTCGCTCTCCGGCAGCTTTCCGCGCAGCCGCAGCGGGAAAGCGATGTTCTCGAACACCGACAGGTGCGGATAGAGCGCATAGTTCTGGAACACCATGGCCAGATTGCGCTCACGCGGTGCGATGTCGTTCACCCGCTTACCACCGATCAGCATGTCGCCGGAGGAAATGTCCTCCAGCCCCACAATCATGCGGAGCAGCGTGGATTTGCCGCAGCCGGAAGGCCCGACCAGGATCATAAGCTCACCGTCGGCGACGTCCAGGCTCACGTCGTTGACGGCCGCGAAGCCGTCCGGGTACCGCTTGACAATGTTCTTCATCTCGATAGCAGCCATGCGTCTTTCCTCCGGGTCAGCCCTTCACTGCACCTGCGGTGAGACCGGCGACGATCCGGCGCTGGAAGAACAGCACCAGAATGATGACGGGAATGGTGACGACGACGGCCGCGGCCATGACGTACGTCACTGGGGACTCGAACTGTGATGCGCCCTGGAAGAACGCGAGCGCGGCCGGCACCGTGCGGGCGGAGTCGGTCGAGGTGAGCGAGATGGCGAAGAGGAAGTCGTTCCAGCAGAAGAAGAAGGTCAAGATCGCGGTCGTGAAGACGCCTGGCGCGGCCAGCGGCACGATGACCTTGCGGAAGGCCTGCCAGGCCGTGGCCCCGTCCACCTGCGCCGCCTGCTCCATCTCCCACGGGATCTGCCGGAAAAAGGCCGACATCGTCCAGATGGAGAGCGGCAACGCGAAGGTGAGATACGGGATGACCAGGCCGAGCCAGGTGTCGTAGATCCCGAAGTTCCGCCACATGTTGAACAGCGGCCCGACCAGCGCAGCCTGCGGGAACATCGCGATCGCGAGCGCCATCGACAGCAGCAGCTTCTTCCCGGGGAAGTCCAGCCGCGCGATGGCGTACGCGGCGAACATCGCGATGACCACCGACAGCAGCGTCGCGATGAGCGCGATGCCGATGGAGTTGCGCAGCGCGCTGGTGAACAGCGAGTCGCTGAAGACGGTCTGGAAGTTGTCCCACGTCCACTCCTTGGGGAGGAAGGACGCGTCACCCGACACGATCTCGGACGGAGGCTTGAAGGCGAGGCTCAACATCCACGCGAGCGGGAAAAGGGTGTAAAGGAGGATGACGAAGCCCGACACGGTCCACCAATGGCTCTGCCTCATCGCCGATCCCCCCTCACCTGCGACAGATCCGTCTTGAAGCCCTTCACGAACACCACCGCGATGATGACGACGGAGAGGAACAGCAGGACGGAGACCGCTGAGCCCATGCCGAGATTGACCAGCGTGACGTTCTGCCGGTAGGCGAGGAACGACAGCGTCTCGGTGTTGTTGGCCCCCTGCGTCATGACGAACGGGTTGTCGAAGATGCGCCACGCGTCAAGGGTGCGGAACAGCAGGGCAACCATGATGGCTGCCTTCATGTTGGGCAGCGTGACCTTCCTCAGCCGCTGCCAGGCGGTCGCGCCGTCCACCTTCGCCGCCTCCTGCAACTCCTCGGGCACCTGCACGAGCCCGGCGAGGAGGAGCAGGGAAATGAACGGCGTCGTCTTCCAGATCTCCGAGAGCATGATCACGAAGAGCGACGACCAGCGCTCGCCGAACCAGTTGAAGTCCCCGAGGCCGAACCATTGGTTCACGAAGCCGGACTCGAGCGCGAACGCGTAGCGCCAGATGAACGCCGACACCACCGTGACGATGCCGTAGGGGATCAGGATCGACGTCCGAACCCAGGACTTCCCGAGCAGGATCCGGTACATGACGAAGGCGAAGCCGAAGCCGAGCACCAGCTCCACACCGACCGTGACGACGGTCACGATCAGCGTCGTGAGGAAGTCGTTCCACCACAGCGGGTCGGTCAGGATCGTGACGTAGTTGCCGAGGCCGACGAAGTCGCGACCCTCGGGGTCGGTGAGCCGGTAGTTGTAGAGCGAGAGGCCCACGGCATAGACGAGCGGGTACGCCGTAACCAGCACCATCAGCAGGAACGACGGTGCGGACAGGTAGAGCCCCAGCCGCCGTTCGTGCCGCGTACGGTCCGACCGCTTCGCCCGGTGCGCCGCTGGCGCCTCAGGACGGGTTTCGGTGACGGCCACCTGCTGCTCCTCTCCCGGGACGGGGGTGACGTCGCGGCTCATAGCAGCCGCTCCCCGCGAAGGACCTCAGTAAGGAAGGTGTCGGCCTCCTTCGCCGTGTTCGAACGCACCGACGCCGGCGGATGGAAGGTGTTCAGCACCGCGCTGGACACGTCAACGTAGTAGGGCGTGATGGGTCGGGGACCACCCTCGTCGATCGACGCCCGGATCAGCGGCGCGTTGGGGTAGGCCTTGAGGACGTCGGCGTTGTCGTACGCCGCCGCGAAGGTCGACGGCTCACCCTCGGCGAGCATGTACTGCGTGCTGCTCTCCAGCGACGTTGCGCACTTGACCAGGGCGGCGGCCTCCTCCGGGTAGCGGGTGGAGGCACCGATCGCGAGGTTCGTGCCGCCCAGCGGCGGCGCGCTCGGCTTGTCCGCATCTACGCGCGGGTACCGCGCCCAGCCGATGTCGTCGACAACGGACTGGTCGAGCGATCCCTCGTCCACCGCGGTCCGCGCCGCGGCCAGGATGTACGGCCAGTTGAGCATGAACATGCCGTCGTCGGACTGGAACGACGCCCGCGCCTGCTCCTCCTGAGCGACCGACAGGTCGGCCGGCGCCGCCGACGAGCGAGCCAGGTCACCAATGATCTGAGCAGCCTTCTCGCCTTCTGGCGAGCCGATGGTCGGGTCGGCCTTGGCGCCCGCCTCCACATCCGAAACGATCTCACCACCCGCCGACGCGACGAGGGCGTTGACCCAGACCACGTACCCCTCGTACCTGCTGCCCTGCTCGGAGATCTTCTTCCCCTGGCTCTCCGCGGCCGCGATCATCTTGTCCCAGGTGAAGTCCGGTTTGGTCGGATCCACGCCAGCGGCCTCCACGGCGGCCTTGCGGTACCAGAGCAACTGCGCGTTCGACTTGAACGGCGCCGCGTAGAGCTTGTCCTCCCACTTGGCGGTCTCCATCGGTGCGTCGAGCTTGCCCTCGGCGATCTCGTCCTCATCCTCGGCACTGAAGGCACGCAGGAAGCCCGCGTTGGCAAACTCGGCGACGTACACCACGTCCAGGCTCATCAGGTCGATCGAGGAGTCCTTGGCGGCGAGCCGCCGTACCAACTGCTCCCGCTGCCCGGTCGCGTCCTTGGGCAGCATCTGCATCTTGACGCGATAAGCGCCGTTGGAGGCGTCCGCGCACTGCTGGGCGATCTTGGCCTGCCCACCGTTGTCCGGATTCTGGTACCAGGTCAACGTGGGCGTACCACTGCTTTCATCGCCACAGGCGACCAGCAACGGCGCGGCGAGGACAGCGAGTGCGACGGCCGCCAGCCGTCGCGTCCGGCGATGGGAACGATCACGCACTTGTGTTCGCACTGGGCCTCCCTGCGGTTCACAAGCGAGGAACAACACTCGGCCTTCGATCGACTATGGGCGCTCTGGTCCCTTTCGGCAAAAGCGGCGAAACACTTGGTCACTACGTTGCGAATCGTCACGGATGGCCTGCCGCTGGACTACGGCCAGCGACGGCGCTCCAGCCCTGGCGGCGCGAAGACGAGACCCGCGTGGAGGAGTGCAGATTCCGCCCGGGCGAGCTCCAGTGCGTGCTCCCAACCGGACGTTCGCCCCAGCCCATGCGGTATCTCCAGCGCCGCGCAGGCGTCGGCCAGCCGGTCCTCGTACGCCCGGTGGGCCGCGAGCCGCTTCGCCATCGGCGCTCCCGCGCCGGGTACGTCGTACTGCCGCAGCAGGGCCGCCAAGCGACGGAGATCGGCGGCGAGCCGCTCGACCGGCACCGCGTTCGTCATAGGGGCGGCTGGACGAACCGCCTGAACCGCGCGCTGCGCCGCCCGGCCGATCGCCCCGGCGTTCATCGCAACGCCGAACGCGACGGCCGGCACGCTGCACCACGCCAAATAGGCGATCACCGGCGGCATCACAGAAACCCCTCCCGTGATTCTGCGCCCGCTCCTGGCTCGGCGCCAGACCAACGTCAGTCCGGTCTCCTGGCGCAACCCACAACCCCACGAGCCCTCAACACCGCCATCCTCCACGAGGCGTAAAAGATGAAGGTGCGCGCCGCGACGGCGCGGTGAGCGACTTGCCTACAAGGAGAGCCCGATGGCCGTCCCGTACGTGCTGCTGAGCTGCGCGATGTCCGTCGACGGCTACATCGACGACACCAGCGGCGAGCGCCTGCTGCTCTCGAATGCCGAGGACTTCGACCGCGTCGACGCCATCCGCGCCGCAAGCGACGCCATCCTCATCGGCGCCTCCACCATTCGCCGCGACAACCCGCGGCTGGTGGTCAACTCCGAAGAACGCCGCGCCGCCCGAGTGGCCCAGGGCCTACCCGAGTTCCCGCTCAAGGTCACCGTCACCGGGACCGGTGACCTCGACCCCGGGCTGAAGTTCTGGCATCACGGCGGCGAGAAAGCCGTCTACTGCCCCGACGGCGTCGCCGCGAAGGTCCGCGAAACCCTCGGCGACCTCGCCACCGTCGTCGGCACCGGACACACGCTCGACCTGCCCTACATCCTCGCCGACCTCGCCGGACGCGGTATCGGCAGGCTCCTGGTCGAAGGGGGCAGCACCATCCACGCCCAGTTCCTCACCGCCGGGCTTGCCGACGAGATCCACCTCGCCATCGCGCCGTTCTTCGTCGGCCAGCTTGACGCACCCCGCTTCGTCGGTCCCGGCACCTTCACCAACGACCTGCACCACCGCATGACCCTCGCGGAAGTACGGGCCATCGGTGACGTCGCACTCCTGCGGTACCTGCCTAAGGCGCCCGTATGACAGGCAACCCGACCCCAGACGACATTCAGTGGCTCCGCCACGCCATCGACCTATCTCGGAGGTGCCCGCGGTCGTCGACCGCATACAACGTCGGCGCGATCATCGTGGACGCCGCCGGAAACGAAATCGCCAGCGGATACTCCCGCGACACCGATCCGCACGTCCACGCCGAGGAATCCGCGCTCAGCAGACTCGAGCGTGACGACCCCCGCCTCGCAACCGCCACCATCTACAGCACCCTCGAGCCGTGCACCGAACGCCGTTCCCGGTCTCAGCCCTGCACCAACCTCATCCTCGCCACCGGCATCCCCCAAGTCGTCATCGCCTGGCGAGAACCCTCCCTGTTCGTCGCCGACTGTCAAGGCGTCGAACAACTTCGCGAGGCAGGCGTCACTGTCCTTGAGATCGCCGAACTCGAACAAGCAGCGAGGACGGTCAATACACACCTTCGCGGCATCGACAGATAAACATCGGCGGCTGCGCGCCGGCATGGACCGCGACCGGGTGGCCCGGGCTTACCGTCCGAAGGCGGTCAGGAACCGGTCGCGGAAGGCGTTCATCCGCCAGACCGGGGCCTGCGGACCGGGCTTCAGGCCGTCCTGCCAGCCCCACCCGGAGATCCGGTCCAGAACGGCCCGGTCGCGGGCGACGATCGTGATCGGTACGTCCCGGCTGGCGCCCCCACCGGTGATGATCGGGGCGGGCTGGTGGTCGCCGAGGAACACGAGCACGAGATCATCGTCGCCGTACTTCTCCACATAGGAGATGAGGGTGTTCAGCGAGTACTCGATGGAACGCCGGTACCCGGCCCGGACCCGGGCGGGGTTCCTCCAGACCACGTCCGTCGGATCGCCTTCCTTGGCCATGGGGGTGAAGACGGAGCCGTCACCGACCTCGCCCCAGTCGACCAGCCGCGGGATGCGCGTCCACGGCGTGTGGCTGGAGACGAGCGCGATCTCCGCCATCACCGGGGCGTGGTCCGGCTTCGCGCGCTCGGAGCGTTCGAAGGCGGACAGGGTGTACTGGTCGGGCATGGTGGCGTAGCTGAAGTTCGTGCCGCGGTACCCGAGGTTCCGGAAGTCGTATACCTGGTTGTAGCCGAAGAACTCTCCCTCCGGCCAGGCCCGGGTGACGGCCGGCATGACGCCGACCGTCCGCCAGTTCGCGCGCCGGAAGGCGCCGTTGAGGGTCAGGCGGTCGCTGGCCAGGAGGGTGCGGTGGCGCTGTTCGTTGTTGATCCACAGGCCGGAGAGGAACGTGCCGTGGGCCAGCCAACTGCCGCCGCCCGCCGTCGGCGAGGTGAGGAACGCGCTCCGGGAGGAGTATCCGGCCGCGCTCAGCCGGCGATTCCCGTCGTCGAGCACCGCACCGACCTGTGACGCGAACTCCGGATCCTCGACCGCGTCGCGCCCGTAGCTCTCGACGAAGGCGACGACGACATCCTTGCCGCGAAGTCCGGTCAGCAGCTCCTCGCCCGGTGTGTCGCGGAAGGGGTCGACAGCAGCCTCCGTGGCGAACGCCTGCTGATCCCGCAGGCCCGCGCGCACCTGGAGCGCACGGTCGTAAACGAGGGTGGCCGCACTGTCGGCGGCGACCGGCACGCCCGGGACGAGCTGCGCGCCAAGCGCGGCGCAGGTGATCCAGACGACCGCGACCACCGTGACGGAGGGTATCGCGGTGGTGCTGTGCCGGGCCACGAGGCGGGTCAGGCGCCGGACCGACAGCGCCATGAGGATGAGCGCCGCGGCGGCGAGCAACACTGCTGCGACCACGGAGCCGATCGCGCCGACCCGGCCGGTCGAGTCCGTGAGAAACCCGACGGCGTCGTCGAACAGGATCCAGTCGAGCACCGGGTCGAACGGCCGGTCTAGAACCGCGAAGAAGCCCATGTCGACGATCTTCACGATGGTCAGCAGGCCGAGGCCCACTCCGGCGAGCGGCGCCACCACCCGCCTCGCCCTCGCCGGCAGGACGAGAAGGAGAGCGACGCCGAAGAGTCCCTCCACCGGGATGCGCACGAATGCACCAGGCGTGAGACCACTGATCTCGTCGGGAGCGATGAGGGCGAAGAATACGAGCAGGCCGGCCAGGGCGGTGGCCACCCCCGCTGCGACAGAGTGCTTTCCGTTGAGATCGTCGCCACCCACCACGTCGTCGTCGCGGACGCTACTGGCGTCAGCCCGGAGGTCGCCGGCGTCGTCATCTGCGCCGTCGCCGCCCGGCATGGGCTCCGGGCGGCCACCCGTCGTCAGGTCGCCGTCCGCAGTCGTCCGTTCCTGAGTCGGCAGCCGCCGGAAGCGCGTGAAGATGGACAAACCGAACACCCTCCTGTGCGGGACCCGATGATGGCTGGTCAAGCCCAACATCAGTTTCCGACGAAACGATCATGCAGAGTCGAAACTGGCAGCCGACGCGGGGAGATCCCAGCAGCGACCGAGTTGTGCAGCGGGTTCACGTCGCGCTCATCTGCCGCCGAGAGTCGGGCGTGCGGGCGGCGCGGCTGGCCTTTGCTGCCAGGTAGCCGGCGTTGGCCGGGGTCAGGTACATGCCGGTCGGCACGCGCTCGATCACCGTCACCCCGAGGCGGTTGAGCTGTTCGGCCTTGTCCGGATTGTTGCTCAGCAGAGCAACGCGCTGTACGCCCAGCGCGCCCAGCATCTGGGCGGCGGCGGTGTAATCGCGCTCGTCCTCACGGTGACCGAGTGCGACGTTCGCCTCGTAGGTGTCCAGGCCGGCGTCCTGCAGCGCGTAGGCGTCGAGCTTCGTGTACAGACCGATGCCCCGGCCCTCCTGCCGCAGGTACATCAGGAAGCCGCCCACGCCCGCGATGCGTTCGACCGCCTCGCGCAGTTGTGGGCCGCAGTCGCACCGCTGGCTGCCGAACACGTCTCCGGTCAGGCACTCGCTGTGCGGGCGGACCAGCGGCGCGGGCCCGTCGGCTGCATGTCGGTCGAGCGATCCGGCCCAGTCGCCGAGGCCGAACGCGAGATGTTCCCGGGCGTCCACCAACCCGTCGAAGGAGAACACGCGCGCGGTCGTGGCGTATCCGTCGGGGAATCGGAGCGGTACGGTCACCTGAGTCCGGACCGTTGCGACAGGCAGTGCTTCGGACATTGGTCTCCTTCGTGGGACGGTGCCGGACCGCGCCAACAGCGCAGGACGCTCAACCACTGACGGCACCTTCCTGCGCGACGGTAGCGGGCACGCGGGTCCGCCGGGCCACCAGTACGGCGGCGCCGGGAAGGCTCGAGGCGAGCACCAGCGCCCCGTACACCACCGCGGTGGCGATTCCCTGGGTGGCGGTCAGTCCGGCCGCGGCGAACGCCCACGCGGCCACACCCTCGCGCGGCCCGAATCCGCCGACGTTCGCCGGCACTCCCATGGCCAGGAGAGCCAGCAATGTCAGCGGTATGAGCTGGGACAACGGCGCATCGGAGCCCGCGGTGTGGGCCGCGATCAGGAACGTCGCCAGGTGGCCCAACACGGCCACGGCGGACGCGAGGCCGATGCGCAGCCAGGTGCCACGCGCGAGCAGCCCGTCGCGGATGTCGGTTCTCGCCGTGCGAAGCGCCCGGCCCCACCGGGAGAGCCCGCTCTGCGGCAGTGCCCGCGACAAGAGCACGGCACCGAGCCCGACCGCCATGGCGACCGCGATCACGGCCGGCATGTACGGTCGCACCGGCGATGGAAACGCGCACAGCACGATCACCGCCATGCCGAGCTGGACAACCTGACCGGCAGTCCGCTCCCACACCACCGCGCGGATGCCACGCCCGACGTCGCCAGAATCCCGCCCATGGGCCACCGCGCGGTGGACGTCGCCGAGCACACCGCCGGGGAGTGTCGCGTTCAGGAACACAGACCGGTAGCAGTCGGCCACTGCGGTACCCAACGGCAGCCGGACACCGAGCCCACCGGCGACCAGGCTCCATCGCCACGCGCAGCTCACCGTCGTCAGCACGCCGATACCGAGCGCCGCCGCGAGCGCCCAGCCGTCGATCAAGCGCAGTCCGTCGAGGAACGGACCGGTGCCCAGCCGCCACAGCAGGAAGGCAAGAATGCCCACCCCGCCGAGCGGCCGTGCCCACGCCCAGAACGTGGTCGCGGGCACTGCCGCCCCCGTGGGCGGCAGTGCAGCGATGGGCGCCGGTGCCGGTGCGCTGAGCAACGTGCCTCCCCCTTGAAGAACATCCTGTTGGCAACACGAGTCACCGGGGCTACTGGGTTCATTCCCAGCCGGCGAGGACGTCGGAGTGATGCACCACGACGCCGAGCCGACCCGCGGCGGTGTCCGCCAAGCGGCGAGACGCGTACGGCGCCACCAGGCGGGCCAGCTCCGGCCGCTGCTCGCACGCCGCGGCCACCCAGCCTCTGAACCACTCGGATGTCAGGTCGGCCTGGTCCGCGCCGAGCCGCCAGGGACTGAACCGGACCAGCGTGCTCATTCCGCGCCGGCCGAACGCCTCGACGGTGGCGTCGACGGCGTCAGGTCCAAGCAGGGTCCGGCCGCCGACCGTCCGGCGCTGATGCGCGTTGAACGCCTCAGCGATCTCCACGTCCAGCGGATCGGGCGGCGTGAGTTCTACCCGGCCAAGCACCGAGATCGTCAGCAACGTCGGACAACCGGCACCAGCGCACGCCGCCACGACGCGCTCGACCTCGTCGGGGGTCAGCATGTCCAGCAGTGCGGAAGCGGTGACCAGGGAGGCGCCGTCGAGATCCTCCGCCGTCAGCCGGGTGATATCGCGCCGTCGGGTCTCGACGGTGACGGGCGCACCATCGGCGGCGGTGCCAATCGTGTCGGCCGTGGCGCGTTCCAGCAGGTCAGCGTCCCGGTCGTACATGATCCAATGCTGTGGACCGGGTAGCTGCGGGGCCAGCCAGCGACCCATCGATCCGCTACCGCTGCCCAGATCGTGGATCACCGCTCGGGGCTGGGCCGCCAGGTGATGGCGCACCCGCTCGACGAGTTCGGGTGCGCGGGCCGCGGCGTCGGCGGCCTCCCGGAGCGCGAGCCATGCCGCGCTGACACGGGTCATGCCACTCCCTTCAGAACGCTTGAGACGACCTCCGCGGTGACCGCCCAGCCGGTCAGTGTCGTCCGGCGGTCGCGGGCGGACCGTCTGAGCCGATGCCGCAGGTCGGCCTCGCTGAGCCAGCGATGGAGTGCGCCGGCCAACGCGGCCGGGTCGTCGAGCTCCACCAGCATGCCCGGCAGGCTGCCGTCCGGTGCGCGGCCCACGGCCTCGGGGAGCCCGTTCGCCGCCGTCGCCAGCACGGGGATCCCGCGCGCCAGCGCCTCGGTGACCACCATGCCGTACGTCTCGCCGCGCGATGCCAGCACGAGCAGGTCCGCGGCGGCGTACGCGGCGTCGAGCTCATCCCCGGTGCGCGGGCCGACGAAGCGGATGCGGTTGGTGAGGCCGTACGCCCGGGTCTGCCGGCGGAGCCGGTCGACGAAGCCCGGATCCCGGGTCAGCGCACCGACGCACACACAGCTCCAGGGCAGGTCCGTGATCGTCGCCAGCGCCTCCGTCAACAGGTCGTGCCCCTTGTGTGGCGTGACGGCGGCGACGCAGAGCAGTCGCGAGCCGGCGTCCGACCCGGGCACCACGGGGGCGGGATCCACTCCGGGCGTGGCGACGTGCACCCGGCCTTCACGCAACGCGTAGAGGTCCAGGAGGCGCCGCCGGGTCCAGGCGCTCGTGGTGACGACGGCCCTGGTGGACGCCAAGGCCTCGCCCTCGGCGTCGTCGCCCAGCGGCATGTGTACAAGCACGACCAGGCGCAGCCGGCGCGCCTGCGGCAGCAGTACCTCCGGCACTGCCGAGGCGACCAGGCCGTCGAGCAGCACGAGCGCGTCGTCGGGCACCGTCTCGAGTACGCAGGCGAGGTCGTCGCGCTCGGTCGGGCAGGGCCGCGGCCAGGTGCCGCGGACGGCGTGCTCCCGTACCGACCATCCCAGGGCGGCGAGGCCCCGGCAGACCCGGCGGTCGTACGCGTTGCCGCCACTCGGCGTCGCTGGATCGTCGATGTCGTTCGGCAGGATGACGTGTACCCGCGTCACAGCATTCCCCGTTCGCTCCGCTGCGCTCACTGGGCCCCCTCGGCTCGCGCTGCGGGGCTCGCAAGCTCACTCCTCGCGCTCACTGGGCCCCCTCGGCTCGCGCTGCGGGGCTCGCAAGCTCACTCCTCGCGCTCACAATGGCCGCTCGTAGCTGGCCCAGGCGATGTGCGACTCGTGGAGCGTGACGGCGATCCCGGCCAGTCCGCGGGCACCTTCGCCGAGGGCGCCCGCGTGCACGCGCTCGGCGAGGCGGTCGGCGATCACCCGGGCGAGCGCCTCGGTCGAGGTGTTCATTCCGGCGAATGCCGCCTCATCATCCAGATTGCGGTAGTTGAGCTCGCCGACGACGGCGCTCAGCTCCTGGGCGGCTCGCCCGATGTCGACCACGATGTTGTCGGCGTCCAGTTCGGCGCGGCGGAAGGTCGCGTCGACGACGAACGTCGCCCCGTGGAGGCGCTGCGCGGGTCCGAAGACATCGCCTCGGAAGCTGTGGGCGATCATCATGTGATCGCGGACGGTCACGCTGAACACGGGGGTTACTCCTGGTTGTAGGTGATGAGGTGACACAGCCCGGGGACGGTGCCGGCGAACACGTCGGGTAGCTGCTCGAATCTGGACTGGCCGGTGATCAGCACGTCGAACGCGGGATCGCGGAGCAGATCCAGGGCGAGCGCGAGACGGTCGGCGAAGGTACGGCTCGCCGCTCGGGCGGGAGACACGGTGCCCACCTGGCTGCCGCGGATGCTCAGCCGGCCAGAGTGGAACGACCCGCCCAGCGACAGGCTGACCTCGCGGTCCCCGTACCAGCTGAGTTCGATGACCGTGCCCTCGGGCGCGAGCAGATCCAGCGACCGCTGGAGCCCGGCGGACGTCGCGCTCGCGTGTATCACGAGATCGCGCCCCTCGGCGGCGTCCGCCGGCAGCGCGAACTCGACGCCCAGCGCGTCGGCGACGCCGGCCCGGCCTGGATCGGCGTCGACGAGCTGGACCCGGGCGCCGGGGAACCGGGCGAGCAGGACGGCGACGCAGCAACCGACCATGCCGGCGCCCACCACCGTGATCCGGTCGCCGACAAGCGGCGCGGCGTCCCACAGCGCGTTCACCGCCGTCTCCACGGTCCCGGCCAGCACGGCGCGTGCGGGCGGGACGCCATCGGGTACCTCGACCACGGCGCTGGCCGGGACGACGTACGCGGTCTGGTGCGGGTAGAGGCAGAAGACGGTACGGCCGAGCAACTCCGGCGGCCCCTCCTCGACCACGCCGACGTTGAGGTAGCCGTACTTCACCGGTCCCGGGAAGTCGCCCTCCTGGAACGGCGCTCGCATCGCGGCGTACTGGCTCGCGGGCACGCCGCCCTGGAAGACCAGGGTCTCGGTACCCCGGCTGATGCCGGAGTACCGGGTGCGGACGAGAACCTCCCCCGGGCCGGGATCCACCAGCGGCGACGGCCGGATCTCACCCGCGCCGGGCTCGCGCAGCCAGAAGGCGCTGGCGTCGCGCGTCATTCCGTCCTCCTCGCGCCCGAACCGAACTGCCGTACTTTACGTGTCTCTAGTGAGTAACTCATAGTCACGGAGGCACGGTGCCCACCGTTCGAACTGGTCCACTGATCGGCCTGACCGGCCAGGTCGTCCTGCTGGCGACCCTTGCCGGCACCGTCGGTCTCGGCGTCGCGGGGTGGCTGGCGGGTCTCGCGTTCGGGGTCATCACGTGCGCCGCGCTCACCCGGGGACTGCGCCTGTCCGATGCCCCCACGCTGGGACCGGCCGATCGCGTGACGCTGATCCGGGCGACGCTCGTCGGGGCCGTGGCAGCGCTGACGGCGGACTCGTTCGAACGGCGCGCACCGCTGGCGGCACTGGTCGCGCTCGCCGGCGTGGCGCTCGTACTCGACGCGGTCGACGGCAGCGTCGCCCGGCGTACGGATACCACCTCAGCGCTCGGTGCACGCTTCGACATGGAGGTCGACGCGTTCCTCATCCTGGTGCTCAGCGTGTACGTCGCGCGTCCGATGGGTGGATGGGTACTCGCGATCGGCGCGATGCGGTATGCGTACGTCGCGGCGGGCTGGGTCCTGCCGTGGTTGGGCGGATCGTTGCCGCCGCGCTACTGGCGGAAGGTCGTCGCGGCGACACAGGGCATCGTCCTCGTGGTCGCGACGGCCGGCGTGCTCCCCCGGGCGCTGGTGATCGCCGCACTGGCAGCGTCGTTGACACTGCTGATCGAGTCGTTCGGCCGCGACGTCGGGTGGCTGTGGCATCACCGCCTGATCGAGTCCGGCCATCCTCATTGGGCTCGATCATGGTCACGGGTTGGGGTGAAAACCATGACGAAGCTGGCTGCCGTTGAATCTGAAGCCGTACGTCGTCACAACGCGGAACCAGACCATCGGGAACCGTTCGACCAGCGGTGGCCAGAGCCCACCGGTGCCACAATCCGGTAACCCTGATGCCCGGCCTGCGTCGCGACGACGCCTGAGACACGCCGTCGGCGGGCGGCCGCCTCCTGATCAGGGCGACATTCTGATCAGGGCGACATTGCCCGCATGCTGTTCATGAAGCTGCGGCCGAGTGTGAGGAGACGGGGACGTGACTCAGTTCGAGGCTGTCCTGTTCGACGCGGGCGATACGCTGATTCGGCTCTCCGGCAGCGGCGAGAAGTTGCTGCACCGAGCGGCAGCCACGCTCGGCGTCGACCAGCTGGACCCGGAGGAGGTCGCGCACGTGTGGCGGCGGGTACTCGACCGCAGTAGTACGGCTGAGGAACTAGGCAAAGGCCGTGACCTGTCCAACGCCCGGCACCGCGAGGTATGGATCGCACTGTACGACGCGGCCGGGTGTGAGCGGCTGGCTCCCGGGCTCAGCGAGGAGCTATACGCGCTCACCGTCAGTGCCGAGTCCTGGGAAGCGTTCCCGGACACCCTTCCGACCCTGAAAGCCGTGCGTGACCGGGGTTTGCCGGTCGGAATCGTCAGTGACACCGGCTTCGACCTGCGCCCAGCAATGGATCTGCTGGGACTGTCGCCGTTTCTGAACACCGTCGTGATGTCTTTCGAGCACGGTGTGTGCAAGCCCGCCGCCACGGTGTTTCTCACGGCATGCGACCAGCTGCACGTCCTTCCGGAGCGAACCCTCATGGTCGGTGACAACCCGCTCACCGACTCCGGCGCGGTGGCCGTCGGGATGTACGTGTTCCTGCTGCCGCGGCCGGCGAAGACCGGTCCGCGCGGGCTTGGGCGCGTCTTGTCGCTGATCTGAACGATGATTTTCGGTGACACCGCCAAGGCGGCGCTCTTCAACGAGTACGCCCGCGCTGCCCGTAACGTCGATGTCGCCGTCACCGCCGACCCTGGCGGGCGGCTCCCGCTATCCACAGTGGACGCAGTGCGGGCACCGAAGGCGCTCTCAGTTGGTCTACTGGCCGGCACAGTGTGGTCGACAGCCAGATTCAAATAGCTGGATAACGAGTGCCGGATCAGTCGTCTTGCGGAGCACCTCGGCCCGTATCGGGTCGAGAAGGATCCCGGCCAGCCCGGCGAGCATGTCCATGTGGCGGTTCTCGGCGGCGGCAACCGCTACGCAAACCGTAACGTGATCGCCATCCCAGTCCACCCCGTCAGGAAAGCGGACAACGGCGAGCGCATCGCGGAACACGGCATGCCGCCCCGCTGTCGTGCCGTGTGGTAGCGCCACACCGACACCGACATACGTCGACAGCATCTGTTCGCGGGTGAGCATCGCGTCTACATAGGGCGGGCCCACCGCCCCGGTCTCGAGCAGAACTGCGCCGCAGCGCCGGACGGCATCAAAGCGGTCGATCGCGGATTCGCTGAGCCGGACCGCACCGGCGTGCAGCAGAGCCTGACCCCCGGTTGCCACATCCGGGTCGGGCTGGGCCCGCTTCACGCGAGGCGCACCAGGGCACGTCCCAGCACGCCCTCGCCCAGTCCCTCACTCCAGGTCACCGCCTGCACCAGGTGACCGCGGTCGGCCTCATGTGTCTGGTAACGGACGACTTCCTCAAGGGGTGCTGCGTTTGTGATGATGAGCGTCGCGTCGACTGCGTGGCCGCTCACGGCGGTCTCGGCGGAGATCACGTCCTGCATGGTCAGCAACGTGTCGTCGATGTAGCGGACAGCGATGCCGAACGTCCGGTTGAGCGCATGCGCGACCAGATTCGGTCCGTGGATGTCGTCGGCTAGCCAGATCAGGGTCACGGCGTACCGGTCCAGCGCCTGAATTGCATGGTTGCAATAGGAGACAAGGCGCACTGTCGTGGCGCGGTCGGGGTTCATCGCCTCCACGACGTGTGCCCGTATCGTAGCTGGCAGGGCATCTATCAACGCCGATGCGTATTCAGGATGTACCGCATCGAGAACACTCATCACCCAGTCCTCTGGAAGGGATGCCAGCAGCTGCACCGCATCATTGAATGGCATCGCCGCCATTGCGCCACCAACACGTGGCGGCGCAAGGCTTTTCAGCACCAACAGGCAGTGCTGCGGCTCGGCTGCCTTCAGCATCGAGCCGACGGCATAGTCGTCCATGTGCGACAGCAGCGCGTCGACCCGGTCGGGCGTCATTGCGAGCAACACACCAACTGCTTGCTTCGGAGGCATCGCCCTCAGCACGGTCATGACCTGCTCTGTCGGCATGTTCCCGAGCACGTCATTGCCTCCCTGCGTCCGCCGGCATGGAGTCCGCCAACGATGTCCAAGCGGCTAGGGCTAGGCCGTCGCGTTCCGGCAAGTTGTCAGGGGCGACATGCGGGCCGCGCGGTGCTGTCAAATAGTGATAGGTCATGGTCTGGGACTGCCGTACAACTGCTGCCTGTTCTTCACTGCGGAGACGAGCGCGGCAACCGCGGGATCACCGAAGAAAATGTGAAACGGAACCACCACCACGCCGGGGGAACATTCCCGGGTCCGCTGGGCGAGTGCGCTGTGGCACACCACAACGTCGACATCGGCGGGAATGGAATCCACGGAGTGATGCTCGACGCAGATCGAAGACGACTGCAGTTCTCGACGCAGTTGACTAGCCAGCATGACACTGCTGCCCATGCCAGCGTCGCACGCCACCACGATCTTGCGGATGTCGGCGCCGTTTATCCCGGTCACGAGGGTTCATCCTCCTTCAGCCGACCGAAGCCGAGTAGGGTTGAGCCGACTGCGAAAGACACCGCAGCGGCGATGAGTACCCCGGCAAAGACGCCGAACAGTCCGCCCCGCGGCGTCTCGGCGAGGTAGGCGAAGACACTTCCCGGCGACGGAGTGGCGACGAGGCCGGCGTCGGTGGCGATGAAGGTCGCAATGCCGGCCGCGCCGCCCGCGATGGCGGCGAGGATCATCCGGGGCTTCATGAGGACGTACGGGAAGTAGATCTCGTGGATGCCGCCGAGGAACTGGATCGCCATAGCCGCAGGCACGCTCGGACGCAGCATTCGAGGGCCGAATAACAGATACGCCAGGAGAATCCCGAATCCCGGACCTGGGTTGGTCTCCAGCATGAACAGAATCGACTTGCCTGTCACGGCGGATTCGGCGGCTCCGAGCGGCCCGAGCACGCCGTGGTTGATGGCATTGTTGAGAAACAGGACCTTGGCTGGCTCGATAAGGACTGCGGCAACTGGCAGAGCCTGATGGTTGACAAGTTCCTGCACGCCGGCGCCCACCGCGTTGGTTACCGTGCGCATGATCGGCCCGATTCCCACCACACCGGCTAACGCCATCGCGCCACCGACTATGCCTGCGGTGAAATTGGTTACCAGCATCTCGAAGCCAGGTCGTATGCGTCCGCCCGTCAGCGAGTCCACCCGCTTGAGTAGGTACGCCGCGAGCGGCCCGACGATCATCGCACCAAAGAACATCGGCGCGGTCGAACCGACCACGATGCCGATCGTTGCGACCGCGCCGACCACCGCCCCGCGCTGGCCGTGCACCATCCGGCCGCCGGTATAGCCGATGAGCACAGGAAGCAGCACCATAACCATGGGCCCGACCAGGGCCGCGAGCCTTTCATCCGGGTACCACCCGGTGGGAATGAACACGGCGGTGATGACGCCCCACGCAAGAAACGCGGGGATGTTTGGCATCACCATGCCGGCGAGGTAACCGCCGAATCGTTGGATCTTGACCTTGACTTCGGTGTTCGGGACTTCTAAGACTTCCGTGCTCGCCATTCTCGGGTCCTTCGTCGATCCGTTCGAGCGGCACAGCGCCGATAGGAGGGCGAATTGGCTCCTAGCGGAACGCACCGTAGGCAGGTCGGGTGCTCGCGGGGGCTCCGCGGGTGCAAGGGGCCATCCAGCGGCCCATTTCGAGCGATCGCGCCGGCCACGGTCGCCGGCGATTCACAGGGGAATACTCCGCGGCGAGCGCGTTAGTGGCCCATGTTGGCCCTCCTTGAGCGACACCACGCGTTACCGAGAGGGTGACTCTGCTCGCACTCTGCCGCGTCGCCCATGACCAACGACAGAGGACTGTGGGTGCACATGCTCTTCACGGACCGTGCCTCTCGTCAAGTAGTTGGGAGGTTTTTGGAGTGAGAAATTCTTGGGCCCTCGAAGGTTGGGTGGATTCGCCGGCCATTGACCTGATTTTCCCGTCATGACGATTAACGGGGAACGTGGTTGGTACCGACCGGCACAGGGCTGGCGGTGCCTCAGGGCCAAAGAAAAGTCGGTTGATCATGTGTGAGTGCTGGTCAGCGTGGGTGTGACGGATAGGGGGTCACAGGAATTGATCGGCGGTCCGTGCTGGTGACATGAAAAATGATCGTGTTTTCCTGTTCCGGGTTGGGCTCCAGGGTCCCGGCAAAGTTGTCGCGCGTCAGGACACGAGGGCCTCCGGTCGCTCGGTGTAGACGTCGCAATACACACCGAACCCGGAGGGTCCTTGCCTAAGCCCAACAACTCCGACTACCTGTCGCCGCGTCCCCAACCTCTGTGGTCAATACAGCTAGCGATTTCTGTGCCAAAGACCAGGAACAGCACGAACTCGGCATAACGATCGCCCAGATCGGGCTGCAATCGCGGCTGTTCCACAGCTATTTGTTATTGGCAGACGACAACGCTGCGAGTCTGGAGATTGCTGAACGGGCAATCAAAACCATGACCTCGCGCTCTACACGAGGGATCCGCGAATGGTTTTGGTGGGCGTCGCGTACACCTTTATGGAGTTGGTCTAACGCTCTGAAAAGCATGTTGACCTGTCCTATTGATCTTGCGCCACCGGACGGCGTAGCGGACCCGCTGCAGATGCGGCGAGTCCAGCTCACTGTCCAGTCCAGACACTCGGCCCGGGCCGTACGCCCAGTCACACCCGAGCGTCCCGCAGGCCCTGCGTGCCCGCAGGGATGGCAGTCCAGTTCGGCCCGCCGGGCCACGTCTTTCACATCCGGCGCAGGACCGTTGGACGGTCGTGGCTCCCGTCCCCGCTACGGGATCTATAGGGGTTGGCCCGCCGGCGTGCCGGAACTACGTTCGAAAGGGAGTCACGACGGGCGGCAGGAACGGGGACCGATGGAGGCGTTGCGCGGTGCCGGTGCGCCCGCCCTGCTGGCCGTCAGCGACCTGCACGTCTCCTACGCCGAGAACCGGCGCATCGTCGAGGACCTGCGGCCGACCTCGGCCGGCGACTGGCTGATCGTCGCCGGCGACGTCGGTGAGCTCTTCGACGACGTGCGGTGGGTGCTGACCCTGCTGAGCCAGCGGTTCGCGAAGGTGATCTGGGCGCCCGGCAACCACGAGCTGTGGACGCCGCGCGAGGATCCGGTGCAGCTCCGCGGCGACCACCGGTACCGGCAGCTCGTGGAGGTGTGCCGCGGGATCGGCGTGCTCACGCCGGAGGACGAGTACGCGGTGTGGGACGGCCCGGGCGGCCCCCTGACGATCGCGCCGCTGTTCGTGCTGTACGACTACACATTCCGAACTGCCACGGCCGCCACCCAGGAGGAGTCGCTGCGGCAGGCGTACGACGCCGGCATCGTGTGCACCGACGAGATGTTGCTGCACCCCGATCCGTACCCGAGCCGCGAGGCGTGGTGCCGTGCCCGGGTCGCGCTGACCGAACAGCGACTCGCCGCGTGCGATCCGGACATCCCGACGGTGCTGGTCAACCACTACCCGCTGGTCCGCGAGCCGACGAGGATCCTGCGCTACCCGGAGTTCGCGCAGTGGTGCGGCACCACGGCCACCGCCGACTGGCACACCCGCTTCCGCGCGACCGTGGCCATCTACGGCCACCTGCACATCCCCCGGATCACCTGGCATGACGGGGTCCGCTTCGAGGAGGTGTCCCTCGGCTACCCGCGCGAGTGGCGCCAGCGTGCGGCGGCCCCGCAGGTACTGCGCCCCATGCTCCGGACCACGCCGGTGCCGCGATGATCACCGACCTGCTGCCGGCCGGGATCAGCGCGGTCGAGGCGTTCGACGACACGGTCCCGGTCGTCCTCTACCCCGAGGAGGAGGCGGCGCTCGGTAAGGCCGTCGAGAAGCGTCGCCACGAGTTCACCACCGGGCGGCGCTGCGCCCGCGAGGCGCTGGCCGGGCTGGGGCTCCCGCCGGCGCCGATCGTCCCGGGTCCGAACCGCGAACCCGTCTGGCCGGCGGGCGTGATCGGGAGCATCACCCACTGCGCCGGCTACCGGGCCGCCGTCGTCGCCCTCGACAGTGTGCTGGCCACGGTCGGGATCGACGCCGAGCCGAACGCTCCCCTGCCGGCGGGCGTGCTCGCCGAGATCGCGCTGCCGGCCGAGCAGCGCCGCCTCGCGCAGCTCCAGCGCGTGGATCCGGCGGTGTGCTGGGATCGGCTGCTGTTCAGCGCCAAGGAATCGGTCTACAAGGCATGGTTCCCGCTCGCCCAGCGCTGGTTGGACTTCCACGAGGCGGACATCGACCTCGACCCGGCCGCGCGCACGTTCACCGCGCGGCTGCTCGTCCCAGGCCCCGAGCTGGCCGACGGCAGCGCCCTGACCGGGTTCACCGGCCGCTGGCTGGCCAGCCGGGGGCTGGTGATCAGCGCCATCGCGCTGCCCGCTACCACGCCCCGGACGGCGCCAGCTCGCGCGACCGGGCCTTCAAGTCGAACGACGGATCCGCAGCCTGCGCAGGGGTAGTGGGCTAGAGCGATTGTCCTGATTTGGCTACAAAATGCGCCGCCGGCAACCGAACGTGCAAGTGGTCGGCATACTGGGGAGGATGCACCGAGTTCTGTTGATTGAGGACGACCACGCCATCAGGGACGGTCTGGAACTCGCGTTGCGCCGGCAAGGCCACGACGTGAAAGCGGCGGCGACCGGCGAGGACGGCCTGGCGATGCTCCGCGCCACCCTGCCGGACATCGTCGTGCTGGACGTGATGCTGCCCGGGATCGACGGGTTCGAGGTGTGCCGCCGGGTGCGCGCCGCGGGCTCGATCCCGATCATCATGTTCACCGCGCGTAGCGATGACATCGACGTGGTCAGCGGGCTGGAGGCCGGTGCGGACGACTACGTCGTGAAGCCGGTCCAACCCCGGGTGCTCGACGCCCGGATCCGCGCCGTACTGCGCCGCTCGGACCGCGACCCGACGGCGCCGGGCATCTACCGTGACGTGGTGGTCGACCGGACCTCGCTCACCGTGACCAAGCACGGGGAGCCGGTCGGCCTCACCCCCACCGAGCTGCGGATGCTGCTTGAGCTGTCCCGCTCGCCCGGCCAGGTGCTGAGCCGCCAGCAACTCCTCCAGGCGGTGTGGGAGCACGACTACCTGGGTGACTCGCGGCTCGTCGACGCCTGCGTGCAGCGGCTGCGGGCGAAGATCGAGGACAACCCGTCCAGCCCCGTGTACGTGCAGACTCTGCGCGGCTTCGGATACCGGTTCGGACCGCTGTGACGATCCGCAGGCACCGCCGGAGGCTTACCGCCCTGCCCGCGGCACTGGCGGGCCTGCGGCCCCGGCTGGTGCTGACGTTCGTGATCGTGGCGCTGATCAGTGGGGCGGCGGCGGCCGGCGCGAGCTACGTCTCGGCGCGCACCGCGGTGCTGGAGGAGGCGCAGCAGCCGGTGCTGGACAGCGCCAGGACGCAGCTGGCCAACGAGACGGCGAACCTTACCCTGCCGATGGACCAGGCCGCCCTGGACGACCTCGCCTCGCGGATCCCGGGCGAAGCGGTGGTCCTCTACGGAAAGCTCCAGTCACCCCAGCCGGACACCGCCCTGAAGGTGCCGGAGTCGCTGCGCCAGGCGGTCCATCGCCAGAACCACTTCATGTGGCAGCGGGTGGAACGGCCCGACGGTCTGGGCGGCACCGAGATCGTCCTGGTCTACGGCACGACAATCGCCGATCGCGACGGGAACGCGTCCGGCGTCGAGATCTACCAGGTCGCCTCGCTCGCCTCGCCCCAGCGCCGGATCCAGGAACTGGCGTGGTCGGCCGGCCTCACCACGGCGCTCTCATTGGTCGCCGCCGTGCTGATCGCGTTGTTCGCGGCACGCGGCGTGTTGCGCCCGGTCCGGGATCTGCGGACGGCCGCCCTCCAGCTGGCCGCCGGCGAACTCGACGTGCGGCTGCGGGTCCGCGGCTCGGACGAACTGGCGGACCTGGTGCTCACGTTCAACAACACCGCCGCCGACCTGGAGCGCAGTGTCGACCAGCTCCGGCGCCTGGAGGCGAACGCGCGACGTTTCGTCGCCGACGTCTCCCACGAACTGCGGTCGCCGCTGGCGGCGATGACCGCGGTCACCGACACCCTCGACGAGGAGGCGCTGAACCTCGACGGCGACGCCGCCACCGCGGCCGGGCTGGTCAGCACCGAGACCCGCCGGCTCGCGCAGCTGGTGGAGAACCTGATCGAAATCACCCGCTTCGACGCCGGCCGGGCAACGCTCCGCCTCGACGGCGAGGTCGACCTGGCCGCCGCCATCGCCGCCACACTGGCCGCCCGGGGCTGGACCGACCAGGTCGAGACCACCCTGCCCGCCGGGATCACCGGCGATATCGACCGGCGCCGGCTCGACGTGATCGTGGCCAACCTGGTCGGCAACGCGCTCCGCCACGGCGCGGCTCCGGTCACGATCTCGATCGCGGCCGATACCGACACCGCCGGGGCGGAGTGGGTGCACGTCAGCGTCACCGACCGCGGCTCCGGCCTCCCGCCGGAGATCGCCCCGCACGTCTTCGAACGGTTCTACAAGGCCGACGCCGCCAGGGCCCGGTCCGAGGGCAGCGGTCTCGGGCTGGCCATCGCGCTGGAGAACGCCCGGCTGCACGGCGGCACGATCGAGGCCGCGAACCGCCAGAACGGAGGCGCCCTGTTCCACCTGCGGCTCCCCCGCCGGCAGGCCGACTCTGCGCACCCCACCTCTGCGCACCCCACCTCTGCGCACCCCACCTCTGCGCACCCCACCTCTGCGCAGCCCGGCTCGGGTCAGCACGACGGACGGCAGCCCGCGCCCGTCCCGGGGCCGGTCGGATGAGCCGGCTGACGCTCGCGGCACTGGCGCTGGCGCTGGCACTGGCCCTGACCGGCGCGATCGCCGGCTGTGGCGTGCAACCGACCGGCGTCGTGGATGCCGGGGAGCCCGCCAAGGGGCCGCTGCCCCAGGCCACCGCGGACAGCGAGGCGTCCGCGAGAGCGGAGATCGGCCCGCGGCTGTACTTCGTCCTCGACGACAACCTCCAGTCCACCGTGCGGGTCGGTCTGCCAGCCGGTGACCCCGACGTCGCACTGGTGGCTCTGCTCAAAGGCCCGAGCGAGGTCGAACAGAAACAGGGAATGATCACCGAGCTCCCGGACGACCTCCGCGAGCTCCGGCTGGGCCGGCGCACCGTCAGCTCGATCACCGTCATCCTGGACATCGACCCCGGCCAGCTGACGAAGCTGGCGATGCGCCAGATCACCTGCACGGTCGCGTTCGCGCTGCCCGACCGCCTGCCGAT
>Ga0184623_10000166_pt1 | contig 26741 bp, 26 predicted proteins | sample PLM1_100_b1_FD_133138 | JGI IMG/M metagenome (GOLD analysis project Ga0184623, IMG submission 133138) | Groundwater sediment microbial communities from an aquifer in East River, Colorado, USA - PLM1_100_b1 | ecosystem: Environmental > Terrestrial > Soil > Riparian zone | place: USA: East River... | reverse complement strand
TTCCCCGCCCGCGCGCTCGTCGACGGCGACTACCTGACCTACTGGGACAGCAACGCGACGCTGCCCGTCTCGATCACCCTCGACCAGGGCCGCCGGCAGCGCACGTCCTACCTGGCGATCAACCAGCGGGAATGGTCGCCCACTCACTCCCGGGTCTCGTTCGGTCGTCCGGAGGACTCGGCCCGGATCAAGGACTACCGGATCTACGCGAGCCATGACGGTGTCCGCTGGGGCAACCCGATCGTGACCGCCACGATGCCGAGCGTCCGCGGCGTGCAGTACGTCGACCTGCCCCGGCACGTCCACGCCCGCTACCTCCGCCTTGAGGTGCTCAGCACGTGGGCCGCGGCGACCGCCCCGGTCTACTACCAGAAGCTGCGCATCGACGAGCTGTGGACCGGCGGCGGCAACGCGACACAGGCGAAGCCGGGCGAGGCCACGACATACGAGGCCGAGAGCGGCACCGTGCGCGGCTGGACCCGCACGGCCAGCTGCGCGGTGTGCTCGGGCGGCGCGAAGGTCGAGAAGATCGGCGACGACACCGGCAACGACCTGACCGTCACGGTCACCGCCGCCCGGAGCGGCGATCACCTGCTGACGCTGGTGGGCGCAGTAGCCGGCACGAGGTCGGTGTCCGTCAGCGTCAACGGCGGCCCGGCAGTATCTGTCCCGCTGACCGGTAGCAGCGCCACCTCGCCGCTGCTCGCCCGGTCGATCCCGGTACGGCTCCGCGCGCGCACCAACACGATCCGGTTCTTCAACGCCACCGCGCTCGCGCCTGACCTGGACCGCATCACGATCAGCCGGCTACCGCACTGAGCCAGGTGGGCGCCACGGGCTGCTCCGCGAGCTAGAAGGTCACGTCAGAGCAGGTGTAGAACGCCTCCGGGCTGTCCGTCCGCTGCCAGACCGAGTAGATGAGGTGCCGGCCGGTGCGGCTCGGGATGTTCACGTTCCACGAGAACGACGGCGTGCGGTTGAAGTTCGCGATCTGCACCAGGTCGCCCCAGCGCAGCGGCGTCGTCGGGCTCCAACCCGCTTTCGTGATGTAGAAGGTGAAGTTGCCGTTCCGGTGCGGCGCGGTCGCGTGGTACGTCAGCGTCTGGTTACCGGCGGAGATCCGCTTCGCCGGCCAGTCCGACCGGGCTAGGTCGAGGCCGCGGTACTTGGCGCGACCAGCGCTGCACAGCTTGCCGTCGGGGATCAGCGCGCGGTGGTTCCCGGCCGCGTTGGCGAGGTTCACCTCGTTCCAGTCGTACATGGCCTGGGTACCGCCGGCGGCAACGGCCGCCTTGCAGGCCGCCGACGTGGGGTTCTCCGGGTTCTCCTTGAACCGGCACGTGTACGCGCGGCTGGCCGGATCGGACAGGGAGCCGTGTGCGGTGACCGGGGTCGCCGGCATCAGCACGACCGCCAACGGCACGCTGCACAGCGCGGCGACGATCATCGCGGCTTTGCGTCGTAACTTCATGTCGCTCTCCTTGCACCACCAGGGTATGGGGGGACGGTGCGGCACGACCAAAGGTCTAGACCATAAGGTCTAGACCATGAGTATCGCGGCGACGGGCTGCCAACACCAGACCTAATCGGTACTTTCTTCGTAAAGCTGGATCAACCGACCATCCTCAGCCGGTGAGAGTGTCGAACTGTCCTGGTGTCGGCGCCAGCGCCTAGAGTGGCTCCGTACCGGGACGGAATTGTCCGTTCCGGTTGCCTCCGGGAGCGGTCCAATGGTCCTGCGCTTCGTCGCCAACGTCATCTGCACGGCGATCGCCGTCTGGGCAGCCACCGCCCTGCCCGGCATCGATCTCAGCGGTGGCTCCACGCTGGAGAAGGTCGCCACGCTGGTTGCAGTGGCGGTGCTGTTCGGCCTCGTGAACGCCGTCATCAAGCCGATCATCAAGGTGCTTGGCTGCGCGTTCTACGTGCTCACGCTGGGGCTGTTCGCGCTCGTCGTGAACGGACTGTTGTTCTGGTTCACCGGCTGGCTCGCCGAGCAGCTCGGGCTGTCGTTCGAGGTCGACGGCTTCTGGCCCGGCGTGTGGGGCGCCCTGATCGTCGCCGTCGTCAGTTTCTTCCTGAGCCTGGTCATCCGGGCGCCCCGCGAGGGCACCGCGGACGACGAGCGCCGCTTCACAGACTGAGCACAAGCTGGCGTAGCAGCACGACCCCGAAGAACACCAGGATGAACGACGTGTCCAGCGCGACCGGGCCCACACGCAGCGGCGGCACCATCCGCCGCACGGGTGCGAGCACGGGCTCGGTCGCCGCGCGAACGGCCACCGACAGGCGGCTGCGCACGGACCCCGGCGTGGCCGGACCAGCGAGCACGCCGCTCCAGTCGAGCACTGCCCTGGCCAGCAGCAACAGCTGGAACAGCAGCAACACCGTGGTCACGACGGCCAGTAGCAGGCTCATGACTTCCTCCCGAGACGCCAGCTCTTCCCCATCCCGTCAACTGTGACTCACAATCATGTGAATTTCGTGAGTGCACTAACCGTGCAGTACTCGCGCGCTGCCCCGCCGGCCGATCAGCCGGCGGGGCAGTATGTAGGGTTCAGCGCGACGGGCGGAGGAACGGTGACGGCGTGAAGCTCGTGAACGCCGGCGGCCTGGACGCCTCCTGGAAGGTCGGGAAGTCGAACACCAGCTGGTATCCGTCGCCGAGCCTTCCCGCCGCCGCGTTCAGCCGCCACGGGCTGGTGCCGGGCCAGGCGCCGTTCTCGATACGCGACAGCAGCGTGCGCAGCGTGACGATCTCCTCGGCCGCGTTGAACGCGCAGTGGGTGGCACGGTTGACGTAGAGCTGGCGCACCTGGTCCGGGTCGCCGGAGCGGCGGACCTGCCCGGCGTACCAACGCTCGTGGTCCGCGACGGCGACGTCGGCGACGTTGTGCAACGTCACGACCGGAGCCGGCGTGCTCCCCCGCGGGACGCCGTAGCGGTTCAGGTAGCGCAACGCGCCTGGGTCGGGGGCGATCCGCGGTGCTGCGGCGAGCTGGCTTAGGTCGCCGTCCAGGTCGAGCCCGGCCGTCCGATACGCCTGCCGGACCAGGTCGCGCTGGCTCGATCGGGCGAGTTGGTGCCGGTAGTCGATACCGACGTTCCAGGACGGGTTCCCGCCGGCCCGCCGTTCGAGGTCCACCCGCCCGCTTGGGCCGAACACGCCGACATAGATGTCCTGGGTCGCGGCGGCCTGCTGGCGGATCTGCTCGGTGAGGTCAGTGGGCTGCGGATTGAGGGCGGAGTACCAGCCCGGCACGTTGCCGAACGAGCTGGCCAGCGCCAGCCGGGCGCGGCCCTGCGGTGTCGTCAGCGCCCGCGCGACCGCCTGCTGGAGCGCCTGGACGCTGCGCGCCGGGTCGCCGACGCGGACCAGCTCGATGTCCTGCCCTGGCGCGAGCAGCGTCTTGAGCGCGAACGTGACATCCAGCGACACGTTCCACTGACCGTTCAGGTCGAGCGGCCCGCACATCGCGGCCACGCCGTCGAACCGGCGCGGGTTGCGCTCGGCCAGCAGGAGCGCGATCGCGGCGCCCATCGACGAGCCGGTGGCGACGGTCCGGCGCGGGCGCCCGACGTGGCTGCCGAACCAGTCCAGCAACGCCACCTGGTCACGCAACGCCGGCTCCACCGCGAAGCCGAAGCGGCCTTTGAAGTCGGACGCGGCGAGCGCGTAGCCGTGGTCGAGGAGCCACTCGTGGGTCTCCGGCCGGACGGCGAACCCGATCCCGGGCGGCACCTCCGGCGTGTAGTACGGATGGCTGTACAGCACGAGCGTGCCGTTCCAGCGGTGCGGAACCTCCACCCGGTATTCCGCGCCGTCGATCGTGCCGGTGTACGTGCGGGGTCCCTCAGCCGTTGGGCTCGCGGCGGTGGCGGCCGGCGCGCCGGCCAGCACGACGGCCAGGAGCGCGCCGACGATCGCGCCCCTCCTCCAGATCGTTCGCTGAGTCATCGTCATGTCCTCTCCTTCGGCGGATCGTTCGCCGGTACGTCGGAGCAGCTGACAAGATCTGGACACTCGCTCCCGAAGAACTCATGCGGCAGGATTTCTGCAACGGGTGTCCATCCCGCGCCGCCTGCTCCGACGTCTCCGACGGAAAGCGCCCGACCGGGGCACCGCAACCGTGAGGAGTTGAGGACATGAAGTACATGATGCTGGCCTACACCAACGCCGAGGCCTGGGCGAACATGGACGTGACGTCCGAGGAGTTCAAGGCGGTCTGCGACTTCTACGAGGACCTGGGGAAGGAACTCACCGAGTCCGGCGAGTTCGTCAGCACGGAGGGCCTCGCCGACCCGAGCCACACCAAGACCGTCCGCAAGGTGGACGGTGGACCGGTGGCCACGGACGGGCCATTCGCCGAGGCCAAGGAAGTGCTGGTCAGCTTCGCCATCGTCGACTGCGAGAGCTACGACCGCGCGGTGGAGATCGCCGCGCGGGTCGTGGACGCCGTCGGCGACACGGTCGAGATCCGGCCGATCATGGCCCCCGACGGACTGGAGATGTGAGCACGGACGCCCGCGTCGAGGACCTGCTGCGCCAGCTCGCGCCGCAGGTTCTCGGCGCGCTCGTCCGCCGGTACGGGCACTTCGACACGTGCGAGGACGCCGTGCAGGAGGCGCTCCTCGCGGCTGCCCTCCAGTGGCCGGACGAGGGCGTGCCGGACAGCCCGCGCGGCTGGCTGATCAGGGTCGCCTCGCGTCGCCTGACCGACCAACTCCGCGCCGAGCAGGCGCGCCGCCGCCGTGAAGACACCGCCGGAACGCGGATACCGCGCGACCAGTTCCTGGCGCCTGCCGCGGACGCAGCGCGCGGGTCGGACTCCGACGACACGCTCATCCTGCTGTTCCTGTGCTGCCATCCCGCGCTGTCGCCATCGTCGCAGATCCCGCTCACGCTGCGTGCCGTCGGGGGCCTGACCACCGACGAGATCGCCCGCGCCTTCCTCATGCCCGAGGCCACCATGGCCAAGCGCATCACCAGGGCCAAGCGGCGCATCAAGACCTCCGGTGTCCCGTTCCGCCTACCGCCCGAGCACGAGCGGGCGGACCGGCTGCGCACGGTCCTGCACGTCCTGTACCTGATCTTCAACGAGGGCTACACCAGCACCTCCGGCCCGAACCCGCAGCGCCGTGAACTGTCCGGCGAGGCGATCCGCCTGGCCCGCGAGGTCCACCGGCTGCTGCCGGACGACGGTGAGGTCACCGGGCTGCTCGCGCTCATGCTGCTCACCGACGCACGAAGCGCGGCGCGCACCGGGCCCGACGGCGCGCTGATCCCGATGGCCGAGCAGGATCGCGGCCGATGGAACGCCGACGCCATCACCGAAGGCGTCGCGCTCATCAGCGCCGCGCTGCCCAGCACGAAACGGATCGGCCCGTACCAGCTCCAGGCCGCCATCGCCGCCATCCACGACGAGGCCCCGCGCGCCGAGGACACCGACTGGCCGCAGATCCTCGCCCTGTACGAGATGCTCGAACGCCTCTCCGACAACCCGATGGTCACGCTCAACCACGCCGTCGCCGCCGCGATGGCGCACGGCCCGCAGGCCGGTCTCACCCTGCTCGCGGCGCTGGACGCCGACAGTCGGGTGTCGGAACATCACCGCCTCGACGCCGTCCGCGCACACCTGCTGGAGATGGCCGGCGACCGCGATGCCGCCCGCACCCACTACCGCACCGCCGCGCGCCGGACGACCAGCGCCGCGGAACGGCACTACCTCGACGCCAAGGCGGCGGCGATGCGGGAGACCGAGCCGCCGGCCTGACCGCGCCCCAGCCGTGGCAGCCGCAGGCCAGATGCAACAGTCCCTCCCGGCGGCTACGGCTTGAGGAATTTGGCCAGGGTCACGTCGTCCACGTACTCGCCGTCGATCAGAAACTCGTTAACGTACCGGCCCTCGACGAGGTAGCCGTGCCGTTCGTAGAGCCGGATCGCGGCTGTGTTGCTGCCGAGGACCCGCAGACTCAACTTCGTCGCGGCACTTTCGCGGGCGACCCGCTCGGCATTGTGGTAACGGTCATGTCCATACGGCGGTATTGACCTGACGCATCTTCGACAACATTGAGGACACGCGGGTCGCGCTAACTCGACTTCGTGACGGTCATTGCTGTTGTCGCTGTCCGGCAAGGCGGGGGGCGAAGTCGGCCGCGAACTGGGCAACCGTACGCGGTAGGTGCCCTGTGACGGTGCGAACGTCGTCGGTTACCACGTCCTCATAACCGGTGGCGAGCATCGTGTGCAGCGTGGCCATGTCCTCTGCGAACCAGGCCTGCACACCCCTGGCCTGCAGCGTGTCGCGCACCGCATCCGGCGGTACCCGTACATGCCGGACCTGTTCGCCGGTCTGGGCGGAGACGATCGTCGCCACGTCATCGAAGGTCACCGCCTCCGGCCCGGTCGGGATGTAGGTCTGGCCCTCATACGTAACGCTGGTCAACGCCGTCACCGCGACCGCCGCGATGTCGCGAGCGTCGATCATCGCGACCCGTCCGTCCTGGGCGGCGGTATAGATCGCTCCATTGCGGACCATGCCAAGCAGGTTTTGCATGAAGAACGGCGGACGCAGGATGGTGTAGGCCAGGCTGGAGTCCTCGAGTGCCAGCTCCGCCTGCCGCTGTTGACGGGCTACCTGCAGCGGCGACTTTTCGTCAGCGCGGAACACGGACAACTTGACGACGTGACGAACTCCGGCCCGGACGGCCGCCTGGATCATGGCCCGCTCCTGCTCCAGTTGACGGCTCGTCTGCCTGGTCAGCAGAAACACTCGGTCGACGCCGGCCAACGCGCCCTGGAGCATCTCCGGCCGGTCCAGGTCACCCACGACGAGCTCGATCTGCTCGCCAAGCCGCTCGCCGGCCTTCTCGCGGTCACGCACCAACGCGCGGGCGCGCTCACCCGCGGCGACAAGCTGCCTGAGAACCTCGCTGCCGACCGTTCCAGTCGCTCCGACCACGAGAATCATGCGATGCCTCCCGCCGGCGCCGAGGCCTGGCAGCTCTCATCAATGATGCCGGCACCGCCCGATCGTTTGTAGTCCCTCCGGAAACGCACGCAACGACGGACGAACCGGTCCCGGTGGCCGGTTGGCGGCACGTTTCGCGATGCGGTTGGGTTGCGCTCGGAAAAGAGTGCAACCCAACCACGTTACTGAATTACCGCCGCGCGTACATCGCGTCCTGCGCGTAACCGTCGTGCAGTCCCCCGGTGTACGGGTCGACCTGCGGCGAGACCGCGAATCGGTTGAGGCCGGTCCAGGTCACGTGGACACTGCCGTCGCTACCCGTGGCGAGGCCGGTGTAGTCGCCGTGGAAGACGTTGCAGTCCTTACCGGTGGCGTCGGTCACCGGCGGGTCGCTGTAGCCGGCCGGTCCGCAGATCCGCGGCCAAGCGGGCTCCGACACATACTGCCCGGCCCAGTGCGTCACCGAGATGTCGATCTGCTCCTGCGCGGACGACAGCGTCTGCTTCGCGCCGGCGTCCCAGAGCACGTGGACGAACGTGTCGGCCGGGGCCGGCGCGGTGTCCTCGTCCCAGGCGGCCACGAACGTCCCGTCCGGCCGGTAGTCCGACCAGACGAACCACTGCGAGCGCCCATCGGCGGCGTCGAGGAGCGTCCGCGGCCCCCACGTCGCCCCGCCATTGAACGAGTCGACCCGGTAGACGTTCAAGTCACTGCCCGGACCGGCCCGGCACGGGTCGTAGGTGGGAGCGGTACCGATGGTGAGGCCGCCGCTCGCGGTGAGGAAGCAGCCCGGTGTGGCGTTCGGGTTGGGCGTGCCCCGGTCGGCGAAGACGATTGTCAGGTGTTGGGCGTTGGTCGGGTCTGCGGCGATGTTGCCGACGGCGGTCCACCGGATCTGGTGGCCCCAGACCGTCTGGCGACCGATCACCGACCACGGCATGTCGGATAGGCCGTCCTCGAGCTGCACGACCTGCACCGGGTTGCTGAACGTCTGCCCGCCGTTAGTGGAGGTGACCACCATGAGCTGGCCGTCGAAGTCGGACGGCTGCTCCCAGGCCGCCTCGTTCTGGCCGTTGACGAAGTGGATGTGGAGCTTCCCGTCGGCTGCCACCTCGGGGATGCCGAACTGGTCCTCGTCGCACTCGTTCGCCGGTCCGGTCGACTGGAACGTGCAGCTCGGGTGCGTTCCGGAGATCTCCTTGGCCGGCGCCCAGGTCAGGCCGCCGTCGTCGGAGTAGCTGAACCAGATCGGCGACTCAGCGGTGGCGCCGTGCAGGTCGTTGAGGAAGCGAGTGGTGACGAGGTAGGCGCGGCCGTAGAACGGCGAGCCCGGGTAGTTGTCGACGGTCAGCCATTCCTTGTCGTAGAACAACGCCTGGTTGGCCGGGCCGATGCCGGCGCACTGTCCCTTGAAGACCGTGATCGGCTCGCTCCAGGTGACCCCGCCGTCGGTGGAGCGGCTCACCGCGACGTCACCCTGGGAGACGTACGGGCCGCCTTGGCCGCCGACGTTCTCCAGCTGAGCCATCAGCACCACTGCTGCGTGCGGGTTCCCCGGCGGGCTGAGCTTGCCGACGAACGCCGGCGACGGGTCGCCGGCACCGTTTCCGGTCCGCATCGGAATCTGCCCGTCAAGCCAGTTGGCGCCGCCGTCGAAGCTGGTGAAGAACCCGGTAGGGACGATCGCCTGGCGAGCGCCCGTGGCATTGTTGAACCGGTAGTAGTAGTCGTTTGACCCGGACACGATGTGGTTCGGGTTGTGCGGGTTGACCGCAACCGCGATCTCGTTGTCGGGCGCGAAGTTCTGTCCCAGCTCGGTGGTGTTGCAGCTCATGTCGACGGCCGCGGCCGGGTTGCCGGACGACGTGCAGCGGAACCGCTCGATCTGCACCTTGCTGAACTGGCCGTCGGTGATGCCGGTGCCGCCGCTGTCGAGCTCGCTGATGTGCGGCTTCCATTTGGCCGCAATCAGATCACTGGTGCCGAACGGACGGTCCCGGGCGGCTGACGGCTCCGCCAACCCGGCTACCGCGAGTAACAGCACCCCGAGAAAGACCACTCGCCGACGCATGATCCACTCACCCCCTGACGGGCCAGGGCATGCGACACCCTCGCTGACTCGCCGCTCCATCCCTCATTTGGCGGCAAGACCTGCCAGTCCCCCAGCAAAACCACAAATACTAACAAGAAGTACGCACGTGCCTCTGTTGCGTGACGCTCCACAATGTGCCTCGGGTGGCGAAGCTGTCAAGGCGGACGAGCGGCGGCGTGATACCCCGTCACATGTCCCCCCGGGACATTGCCGAGACCAGGCGGCTGGCGCTGGTCACCCGTGCCGGACGCGACGATCCCGCGAGTCGGATAGCCCGACGGACTAGCCTTCATCTGCCAAGTGTGGGGTCACCGCGGGAGTCGGCGGTCAGCCCGTGCGAAGCTGCCCTTGGCGACATGCAACGGGATCGAGGGGCTCATCATGGTGATCGGAAGAGCTGCTCGCCGCGCCGCCAGAGCCCCGCAGGTCGAAGCCGTCCTCGGCAAGTTCCAGGCGTCGGCCGCGCTGGATGTGCTCGAACTGACGGAGTTCGCGTGGCATGACTGCTATCAGGAGATCAGCCCACCCGACAGTGTCATCGATGACATCCTGGTGTGCTCACGAGGCGAGCTAGCTGGGCTCGCGCGGGCAGCCAGACTCGCAGTCGAGGACTACCGGGATCTGCGCCTGGCCGCCGATGCAATCCGAGCAGGCCAGGCGTGAATCGATTTGGCGCGAATCGCGCTCGGAGGGTCGCCCGACGATGCCGACGAGGGGATACATCTTGTGCCCGTCAGTCAAGGAGTCAGGTGTCTGAGGGTGGCGCGCCCGCCGGACGACGATCGCCCGTCGGGCGGGGCCGGACCCAGGTCATAGCGGCGACGGGTCGTCGCGGAGTCGGCTGTAGAGATACCCGTCGCGCCACTGGCCGGCCCGGAACTCGCACGCGCGCACCACGCCTTCCAGCTGAAAGCCGGCCCTCTCCAGCGCCTTTTGCTCCGCGACGTTCTCCGGATGGGTGCCGGCCTGGATGCGCTGAGCCGGCGTGTGGTTGAACAGGTAGTCGCAGAGCATCGCTTGCGCGCGCCAACCGATACCATGCCTGCGCCACTCCGGCAGCAACGCGATCCCGATCTCCCAGTGCTTCGCCACGCCGCCGTACAAACCCGCCGTCCAGCTCACGAACCCAGCGGCGATGTGCTCCTGCTCGACCTCGACCATGAGCCGGCCGTCGTCTGACCCGAGGTAGCCGTCGGTGGCGAATCGCCGCGCCGGCGCCTGGGCGTCGCGAAACCCGGCCCAGTCAAGACCGATGAGGCCTGGCTCCGTGGCGAACCGCCGAAACATGGCCAGGTCGTCCTCGACCAGCGGCCTCAACCGGATGGAAAGCTGACCCACCTCATCGCCCCGCTCGACGCATACGACCGTTGCCTCAGCAGTGCCGCACTGCCTTGGGACTGTACCTGCTCACACCCGACCTCTGTGCCCGGCCGCTACCGCCGGCCGCGGGGGAAACCGTGGGCTGGCCCACCTACGTCCGGGAAATCGCCGGCGTCTACCACCAACTACCGGCCGCCGACCAAGCGACCGCCGCGGTCGTCACCAGCAACTACGGCGAGGCAGGCGCGATCGACCGGTACGGGCCAGAGTTCGGCTTGCCACACGCGTTCAGCGGTCACAACGGTTACTGGTACTGGGCCCACCCCCGGCGACCGCACGCACCATCGTCGCCGTGGGCTTCCCACGCAGCTTCCTGGAACGCTCGTTCGGCCACGTCCGTCTCGGCACGCGGCTGGACGACCACCTTCGCATCGCCAACGACGAGCAAGGCGCTCCCGTGTGGGTCTGCTCCCAGCCCCGCGACAGCTGGCCGACACTGTGGCCGCAGTTCCGCTCGCTTGGCTGAGCAACGTGTGGAAGCACCGGGAGCCGCCGTCCTCACCCGATCTTGACGCTATGGCAACACCTGTCTCGGCGCGCGCTGACGCCCAGCCGCGAGGCCACGCAGCGCCCGTGTCGCGCTGAGCAGAGCCGGCCGCAGGCCCGCGATGGCGCTGGGTGGGGACCCGCTCCAGCGATGGTCCAAACACGGTGAAGCGGGACTGCCGTCGCGTGCCACGGCAGCGCCCGTGAGACGCCGTAAACCTTGCGCAGCAACAAGAAGGCGTAGAGCCCCGATACATGAAGGTGGTTCTTCCACAGATCAACTTCATAGAGGCCTGGCCGCGCTGGAGCGAATGGACCGGTGATGATCTATCCACGCTGCCCGACCTAGGCTACGAAGGTGGACCGGGGCAGCTTTACCCCACCGATCAAGAAGCCACCAGGCGGCAAGCTCCCCGAAGAACACAAACAGCTCAACTGGCTTCAGGCCCACGCCCGCGCCCGCGCCGAACAGGATCACCGTGCCTCAGTCGGCACGCGCGAGGAATCCCGATCAGGGCGGCGCTACGGGCATTCGAGCAGCGAGGCAACCCGTTGCAGATCGTCGTTGCTGGCGGGTACTTGCATGACCAGGAGAAGGTCGGGGTGCTCGACCGGGCGAAGTTGGAGGATCTCAAGCGCGATCCGCCCGATCTGGGGATGATCGATATCGAGCGGCAGCGCCGTCAAAGCGGCGCTCGGGTCCTTGAGACGTGCACCTGCGCCACCCGAGCCGAGCACCTGGTCTACTTCGTCGTCGACGACTGCGACGCGGCGACCGAGCGGGTCGCCGAGGGCGGCGGCGCCGTCCAGCACGGCCCAATCGACTCTCGGTACGGGCGGCTGGCGATCGTGGCCGACCCCAACGGCGCCCACTTCAGCATCATCGACGTGACCCGGCGCTCCGAAGGCGGGCCGCCCGCCACGTGACATCGCGGTGGGGCAGTGCCGCGCCGAGGGCGCAGGTCAGTCCAGCTCTGACGCGGGGATCCCGTCGAACGTCTCCTGCTGCCGGGTGAACCGGTAGGTCGCCCAGTGCATCCGCACCACCGTTTGCCACCTCCCCCTGCGTGGGCGGTCGCGCAGGGCCTACCTCCATCACACCGGTGCAGCACCGCCCTTGTCGACGACCCCGGCGTCACCAGCGCGACGTCGTGGACGAGACAACGCCGGACGGTCTGCGTGGCCTGGTCGCAGATCGACGCCGACGAGCCGTTCGAGATCGTCGTCGCCGTGCGTGTACTGGAAGCCTCCTGACCGTCCGCCGGGCAGAGAAGTCGTCTGGTGATAACGGGTCCGACGCGATGCGGCAGCCGCAGGGGCTAGTACCCTCTCCACTCCGATCGCGCGTGCTCAAGGATGCTGGGCTTCATCAGTGTCGTCGGCGCCACCGGAACGCGCCGACGATCGACCGGGAACACGGTGGCTGCGGCGAGTGAGTCGGCGTCGAGCGACCGCAGTGCGGCGGGGGTGTCGAGCTGGGGCCGGGGCGGCTCTGTGCCTGCCGCAGCCAGCACGAATCCCCAGTCGCCGAACGATGGCACGTCGACGTGGTACGGCGTCGTCGCGAACCCTGCGGCGCGCACGGACGCGTCGATGCACCAGAACGAGAGCGGCGCAAAGTATGGCGATCCGGCCTGCACGACCATCCGTCCGCCGGGCGTCAGCGCACGTGCGGCCAGCGCATAGAACTCGACGGAATAAAGCTTGGCGGTCGCGGTCTCGTCCGGATCTGGCAGGTCCACGATGACGGCGTCGTAGCGGGTCGCATTGGTGCGCAGCCAGCCGAAGGCATCGCCGGTCACCAGCCGGACGCGCGGACCTTCGAAGGCGTCTTGGTTCAGCCGCTACCACGAGGCGATGGTGCATCCGGTGCTGGCCGGCCGGCGCAGCCGGGTGCTTGTCCTCGGGCCGCCGGGCCGGTGTCCCACACCAGGGCCACCGGCCCCACCGACCGGGTTCTACCGCCGCCTGAACTTAGACCGTTCGGCCCCGCTCGTCCTGGCCTGAACGGTCCGATGACCGGGAGACCGGAAACGCGGCCGCCGTCCAGCGCGATCTTGGAGGTATAGCCCCCACGGAAGGACAGCGGCCATGACAGGGCCTGCGTCGGGCGCCTACGACCACCGCATTCTCAAGCACCCCGAATACAAGCGCGCCTACTACCACTACCTCTATCAGGGGGCGCCGCCCGAAGAGGCCGCGCGCTTGGGATACGAGTGGACCCAGCAGCACCTCGCGAACACCAACGCGCTCGCACCGCGCCCGGCGAAGTCGACCAACCACGTCGCGATCGGAGTCCTCGTCGCCTTCCTCGCCACATCCGGCGTCCTCCTCGGCGCTGCCGTGGCCTCCAACACTCAAGGGGACACCGTTTCGGTGAAGGAGACGAGCACGGCCGTGCCGGCACCCGCCACCACGTCGCCGTCACCATCGCCGAGCGTTACGACCGAGGCACCGGCCAACCTGCCTCCCATCACCATCGCGCCAGCGCCCCCGACGGCCGCTCCGGTGCCTACCGTCAAGAAGCCGCCCCCTGTCCGCACCTCTCGACCCCCTGTCCCGACCAAGGCGGTCCCAGCACCGGCGGCCTGCCATCCGGCGTATCCCGATGAGTGCCTCCGTACCGGGATAGGCGACTACGACTGCGCCGGTGGCTCCGGAAATGGGCCCAACTACGTGACGGGACCGGTCCGCGTACTGCCGCCCGATCCGTTCGGCCTGGATGCCAACCACGACGGCACTGGCTGCGAGCAGGGCTGAGGGCGCCGGTCAGCTACCGCTCTGCCGGCGCTCGATCTCGCTGATGCGGGCGATGTTCTCGGCTTCGTCGACGTCCGGCTCGGGCGTGTCGAGGAAGGCCTGCACGACCTCGACGGCGACGTCGGGCGCGAGCCGTTTCAGGCTCATGGCGAGGACATTCGCGTCGTTCCACAGCCTGGCACCCCTGGCGATCCAGTGATCCCAGGCGAGCGCCGCCCGCACGCCCGGCACCTTGTTGGCGGCGATCGCCGTTCCCGTGCCGGTCCAGCACATCACGACGCCCAGGTCTGCGTCGCCGTCGGCCACCGCCTTGCCCACGGCTTCGCCGATGTCCGGCCACCGGTCCGAGGAGGTCACGACGACCACCTCGTGGCCTTGCTTGGACAGGTAATCCTGCACTGCGTGCGTGGTCTCGTTCGCGTCATCGGCCGAGTAGGCGATCCTCACGCCGTCAGGATACGGCGCCTGTGGTGCGCACCGTGCTGTCCCGGATCGTGTCCTCGTCGGCGCCGGTGTCGAACAGCGGCTGGCCGCTCCGACCAACATAGAGAGGCGCAACCCGACAAGGAGCGAATCATGACCGCACGATCCGTAACCCACGCCACCTTCACCATCGAGCGCACCTACGACGCGTCGCCCGCGCAGGTGTTCGCCGCCTTCGCCGACCCCGCCGTCAAGGCCCGCTGGTTCGTCGGCCCCGACGAGTGGGGACCCACCGAGTGGAACATGGACTTCCGCGTCGGCGGGCGGGAGATCAGCCGTGGCGGCCCGAAGGGCGGCCCCGTCCACTCGTTCGAGGGTCTCTACCAGGACATCGTCCCGAACGAGCGCATCGTCTACAGCTACGACATGCACCTCGACGACGAGCGGCTCTCGGTCTCGGTCTCGACGCTGGAGCTCACGCCCGAGGGCACCGGCACCCGGCTCGTCCTCACCGAGCAGGGCGCCTTCCTCGACGGCCATGAGGACCCGACCCTGCGGGAACAGGGCACCGCCCAGCTGCTGGACGCGCTGGGCGCGGAGCTGCAGCGCGAATCCGCCCACGCCTGATGACCACCCGTTCGCCGATTGTGCTCATCGTCGCCGGCCTCGAGGGGCTGCGACGGAAGGCGGTCCGGCAGCGCGCGAGCGCCTGATCGTGCCACCTCGACGACCGCGTGCCGGGACCGCTGCCCGGCACGCGGTCGTTCGATGCCCAGAGATGTCACCAGCGGTGGTGCACCTGAGGCCGGATGAGCCGGTCGTACAGCTCCGCAGCCGAGGCGAGAACGGGGTCGGCCAGCGGCGGCAGATCCGACGCAGCGGCGTTCGTCCGCGCCTGGGCCTCGTTGCGCGCACCGGGGATCACCGAGGTCACGCCCGGCTGCTGGATGACCCAGCGCAACGCCGCCTGAGCCGGCGTCACGCCGTCGGGCAACAGTGCGGCGAATTCGGTGGCAGCGCCTCGTCGCAGGTTTCCACGCTGACGCGCGGGTGCACCCCGCCTGAAACTTTCTCGCCAGACATGTCGAGACCAGCTCCGCAGCTTCTACGTCCCCTACGAGAGGCGCCCACAAGGGGTGCCGAAGCCTAGGAGACCACGATGAACACCAGCACCGTACAGAGCCAGGACGAGGCGCAGATCCGTCAGTTGATGAACGACCAGGAGACCGCGATGCGGGCGAGGGACGCCGAGCGGCTCGTCTCCCGCTACGCGCCGGAGGCCGTGAAGTTCGACCTCGCGCCGCCGCTACGGCACACGGGACCGGAAGTGCACGACGCGAACGGCCTGCGGAGCTGGTTCTCCACCTTCGACGGGCCCATCGACTACGAGATCCGCGACCTGACCGTGACCGCCGGCGAGGATGTCGCCTTCTGCCACAGCCTCAACCGGCTCTCCGCCACGCCGCACGGCGCCCCGGAGGGGTTCGAGTTGTGGTTCCGCGCGACGGTCGGCCTGCGCAAGATCGACGGCACGTGGCGGATCACCCACGAGCACACCTCCACGCCCTTCTACATGGACGGGTCCCTGAAGGCCGCCGTCGACCTCCAGCCGTAGGACCGGCCGCCGGTCAGGCAACGGTCGGCGTACCGGCGCAAGATGTCGGGAGCGCATCGGTGTGCCGGATCGGTCTGCCGGCACGGACGCACAAGGATCGATCATGGCTCTTACCGAGGAGGTAACGATGCGCAAGACCCGCCTCGACAGCATCCGAATCGTCGGAGCCCGAGCGAACAACCTCAAGGACGTTTCGCTGAGTATTCCGAAGAATCGGATCACCGTGTTCGTCGGCGTGTCCGGCTCCGGAAAGTCGTCCATTGTCTTCGATACGGTCGCCGTGGAGGCCCAGCGCCAACTCAACGCCACCTTCCCATGGTTCATTCGCAACCAATTGCCGAAGTATGAGCGGCCACACGTGGACGCCATCGAGAACTTGACGGCTCCGGTCATAGTCGACCAGAGGCCGCTGGGCGGAAATGCTCGGTCGACGGTCGGAACAATCACTGACATCTATTCGATGATCCGTGTGCTGTTCGCGCGTCACGGAGAACCGAGCGCGGGCCAGCCGTCGCTGTACTCCTTCAACGACCCGAACGGGATGTGTCCCGAGTGCGAAGGGCTTGGCCGGGCTCTTCGCCCTGACCCCGACCTGATGCTCGACAAGACGAAGTCGCTCGACGAGGGCGCGATTCTCCTGCCCGGGTATCCAATCGGCAGTCCAGGCTGGCAGGTCTACGCCAAGTACGAACAACTCGATCCGGCGAAGAAGTTGAACAAGTACACCGCGAAGGAGATGCACACGCTGCTACACGGCAGCGAAGGCACGGTGGAGCTCACCTTCAGCAATGGCAAAACGCAGCGGTTGAAGTTCGAAGGTATACTCGACAACTTCGTCAGGCGGCACCTCAAGCGCGATGTCGGCGCCATGAGCGAGAAGACGCGCGCGACCGCGCAACGGTTCATCTCGGAAGGCACGTGCCCCGCATGCGACGGTGATCGGCTGAATCCGGCGGCGCTCAGCACGCGGATCGACGGCAGGAACATCGCCGACTGGTCGCGGATGCAGATCACTGACCTGATAGACGTCCTCGCCACGATGGAGGATCGAGCGCCGGCGGCAATGGTCGAGGCGATCCGAACAGCACTCGAGCGGATCTCGGCGATCGGACTTGGTTACCTCAGTCTCGACCGTGCGACCCCCACCCTGTCCGGCGGCGAAGGCCAACGTCTGAAGCTGGTCAAACACCTGGGCAGCGATCTCACCGGATTTACCTACATCTTCGACGAACCGAGCGTCGGACTGCACCCGCGCGATGTGGGGCGGCTCAACGATCTCCTTCGTGCACTTCGCGACAAGGGCAACACCGTGCTCGTGGTCGAACACGACCCCGACGTCATCAAGATCGCCGACCACGTTGTCGAAGTCGGCCCGCGGGCAGGCGTACACGGCGGCGAGGTCGTCTTCGAAGGAACGTTCGAACAGCTTCGCGCGGCCGGGACGGTCACCGGGCTCGGTCTGCGCCGTACAGGCGAGGTCAAAGCGGCCTACCGAAAGCCGAAGGGCAAACTGCCGATCCGGAAAGTCTCGCTACACAACCTCAAGAACGTATCGGTCGACATTCCCGCTGGAGTGCTCACCGTTGTCACCGGAGTCGCGGGCTCAGGCAAAAGCTCGCTGATCTCGGAGGCGTTCCGGAGTAGCTATCCGGACGCGATATTCGTGGATCAAGCTCCGATCGCGACGTCGTCTCGCTCCACCCCGGCGACCTACATTGGTCTCATGGACCAGATTCGAAGCCTCTTCGCCAAGGCCAACGGTGTCGATGCGGGCCTGTTCAGCTTCAACTCGAAAGGGGCCTGCGAGGAATGTCAAGGCCGAGGCGTGATCATCACGGAACTTTCGTACATGGACCCCATCACGACTCATTGTGAAAGCTGCGACGGTCGCCGTTTCAAGGAATCGGTGCTTGCGCACCGGCTTCGTGGCAAATCTGTCGCCGATGTTCTGGAGATGTCTGCGGAAGAGGCAGCGGAATTCTTCTCCGAGCCGGCCGTGCGTACCAAGCTGAGCGCCTTGATCGACACCGGATTGGCGTACTTGGGGCTCGGACAGTCCCTCAGCACCTTGTCCGGCGGGGAGCGGCAACGCATCAAACTCGCCGACCAGCTGGGCGGGACCGGCAATATCTACATTCTCGACGAGCCTACTACCGGGCTGCACATGTCGGACATAGGCATGTTGCTGGGCCTGCTGAACGGCATGGTCGATCGAGGCAACACCGTAGTCGTCATCGAGCACAACCTCGCGGTGATCGAGCAGGCGGACTGGCTCGTCGATCTGGGCCCGGACGGCGGCAAGAACGGTGGCGAGATCGTGTTCACCGGAACGCCGGAGAAGCTGCTCGCCGCCGAGAACTCGCTCACCGGTGAGTATCTGAGGCGGCACCAATCAGCCTGAGTCATCAACAGTTCACCCAGAGAAAGGGCAGCACCATGTTCGAGCACACCAAGGCATTCAGCGGATTCTCCGTGGACGACATCCCGAAGGCCAAGCAGTTCTACAGCGAGACGCTCGGTCTTCGGGTGTCCGAGGAGCACGGGATGCTCCGCCTGCACATCGCCGGCGAGCGGGACATCCTCGTCTATCCCAAGGAAGATCACACGCCGGCGACGTTCACGATCCTCAACTTCCCGGTCGACGACATTGACTCGGCTGTGGGCCAGCTCGCGGCGCGCGGAATCCGCTTCGAGACCTACGACGGAGTCGACGAGAAGGGAATCTTCCGCCAGGTCGGGCCTGCCATCGCCTGGTTCAGGGATCCGGCCGGCAACATCCTCTCGGTACTACAAGTCGACTAAGAGCGTCCTAAGAGCGTCACAGCCAGTCGCGGCGCTTGAAGATCACGTACAGGCCGACACACACCGCGGCCATGGACGCCACCGCGAACGCGTACCCGAATCGCCAGTTCAGCTCGGGCATGTGGGTGAAGTTCATGCCGTAGATCGTGCCCACGAGCGTCGGGGCGAACAGGATCGCGGCCCAGGCGGAGATCCGCTTGATCTCCTCGTTCTGCTCGAAACTGGCCTCGGTCAGCGCCCGCATCTCCGCGTTCTGCTGCTGGCTGACGAGCGTGGCGTTGACCGTGAGGATGTCGGTCAGCGCCTGGCGGAAACCGTCGATGCGCTCCGCGACGTGGGTGGCGTGATCTGCCACGTCCCGCAGGTAGCGCTGCAGCTCCTCCTCGGTGCCGTACTTCGCGAAGCCGGCCGTCAGCCCGTCCAGCATCGCGACGAGCGGACGGCTGGCCCGCTGGAACTCCAGCACCTCGCGGGACAGCTCGTAGATCCGGCGGGAGACGCCCGGGTCGCCGCCGAAGACCTCGGTCTCGATCTCGTCGATGTCGTTCCCCAGACCGGCGGCGACGGGGGCATACCCGTCGACGACGGCGTCCAGGATCGCGTACAGGACGGCTTCGGGCCCCCGCCGCAGCAGCTCGGGAGCGGCTTCCAGGCGGCGCCGCACCGCGGACAGGTCCGTGTCCGCGCCGTGGCGAACGGTCAGGACGAAACCAGGGCCAACAAAGACGTGCAGCTCGCCGAAGTCCACCGACTCGGCCGAGTCGAGGTACCGGGCAGCGCGCAGGACGGCGAACAGGGTGTCGCCGTAACGCTCCAACTTGGGCCGCTGGTGGGCCTCCATCGCGTCTTCGATCGCCAGCGGGTGCAGATCGAACTCCGCGCCGAGGGAGACCAGCTCCGCCTCGCTCGGCCGGTAGAGGCCGATCCACGCCATCGACTCGGGATCCTTGCGCAGCTGCCGGTAGGTCTCGGCGAGCGAGCCCGGCGAGCTGACGCGGCAACCACCGCGATAGATGGCGGCGTCGACAATGGACGACTCCGATCCCGTTGCTTTCCCGTCGGCGGCGGGCCTGGAGTCCAGGGCGAGCGCGGGGATGGTCTGGGCGGGGCGCCGGAGGACGGGCTTGAATGCGCGCAGGGCACGCAGGCGAAGGTCGGACACGGAGGATCTCCAGAAGGGCTCGGTCACAGCAGGGGACACAGCACCCGCAGGACTCGCCGACGTCCGGGCCTAACCGCTCGTGACCGACGCTTCCCACGGCATGCGATTAGGAGGTTCACTGCTCATCGCAGCATCACCCCCTGCTCCTCGTGCCGACTCGTAACCGCCACGAACGCTACACCCCGGCCAGCGCCGGCCGCCGCAAGGTCAGCAAATGTCCATGCGGCGCCCACACACCGTTCGCTAAAGCCAGTGATTGCGTTTGAAGCCCTTGTAGAGGCCCGTGGAGACGGCGAGCATGACGCAGAGCATCACCGGATAGCCGTACTTCCAATGGAGTTCGGGCATGTAGACGAAGTTCTGCCCATAGATCCCGACGATCAGCGTGTTGGCCGCGAGGATGGCGACCCAGGCCGTGATCTTGCGCATGTCCGCGTTCTCGCGGCTCTGGATCTGCGCCATGTTGGCGCTGAGCGTGCCGGTGAGCAGTTCGGCGAAGCCGTCGACCCGTTCGGCCGCGAGGAGCACGTGGTCCTCCACGTCGCGGAAGTACTCCTTGGTGCGCGGGTCGATCAGGCCGACTTCGCCGCGCGCCAAGCGCCCGACCGGAATGGCGAGGGGCCGGACCGCGCGCCGGAACTCCAGGACTTCCCGCTTGAGCTTGTACAGCCGCTCGGTGGGGTTGTCGTCGCGGGAGCGTGGGCTGCCGAAGACCTGGAACTCGATCTCGTCGATGTCGTTGCTGATGCCTTCCGCGGCGTGGGTGTACTCGTCGACGATGTGGTCGGCGATGGCGTACAGCACCGCGCTCGGCCCGGCGCGCAGCAGGTCCCGATCGCCTTCCAGCTTCCGGCGCACGTCGGCCAGCGGGCTGGCCGCGCCGTGGCGGACGGTGACCGCGAACTTGGGCCCGAGGAACAGCATGACCTCGCCGATGTCGAGGACCTCCTCGGGATCGACGTAGCGTACGGTCTTGAGGACCATGAACGCGATGTCGCCGTAGATCTCCAGCTTCGCCCGCTGGTGCGCGTGGATGGCGTCCTCTACGGCAAGTGGGTGGAGGCCGAACTCGGCGGTTACCGCGTCGAACTCGGCCGGGGTGGGTTCGTACAAGCCGATCCACACGAACCCCTCGTCGACCTCATGCGCACTCTCCAGGGCGACGTCCAGGGGCACGAGGCCGCCGCGACGCACCCCGTCTTCGTACAGGGCACAGTCCACGATCCCCGGCCGCGTACCGGGCTCTCTCGGTTGGTTCATGTTCGCTCCCGCGGATGAGCTGGTCATACCGGGCTGCCGCCGCCCGGGGTTGGGTTGGCGCTGATCAGCAGAACGATGGCGATGATCCAGGCGAGCATGGCCAGGAACACCAGCAGGGCCATGTGCCGGCGCAGTACCGCCTTGATGCCGTTCATCACCGCCTTGATGCCGTTCATCGTGCTACTCCTCGTCGGCGCGACAGCTGTGGGCGTAACAGTCGTCGTCGCAACCATCGTCCGTTACCGGCCCGCCGGTCGAGGGCAGCGGCGCGCAACAGGTGTCGCCGCGCCAGGCCGCGCGATCCTGACGCCTGATGCGACGTACGCCACGCCACCAAGGGAGACCCGCCCAGGTGAGGGCGGGACTCCTCTGGCTCAGGCGTTGACGGTCACCGTGACGACTCTCGGCGTCTGTTGCACCTGACCGTAGTTGTCGATCGCCCGGACCGAGACGGTGTACGTGCCGGTCGGGATCGTCGGCGACGTGTAGGCGTAGTTCGACCCCGGTGTGCCCGGGCTGGTGAGGAACGCCTGGACCCAGCGCGAGCCGGCGCTGAAGGTACCAGCGGAGTTCATGCTCTGACCGGCGCTATTGACGATCTGCACCTCCACCCGGCCCATGCCGACGTCATCGATCGCACGTCCACTGACGACGATCCTCGAGTCGGTGTACACGGCGCCGTCCACGGGCACCGCCAGGTTCGGATCCAGGGTGGGATCCAGGTCGCCCGGGTACACGAGGTAGCGTGCCGTGGCGCCGCTGGTCGACGTGTCCTGCTGGCCGGCCGTGTCGACGGCCCACGCCGTGATGCTGTACTCGCCCTTGGTCGGCAGGTCGATCGGCAGCACGAAGGTGGTGCTGGTCGCGCCGGGCGAGGCGAGGTTGGCGTCGACCGTGGCGAAGGCCGCCGCGAGCTGGCCGTTCGCCTGCACGTACCGGCCGGAGTCGTTGTCGAACAGCGCGACCCGGACGGTCTGCACGCCCTTGTCGTCGGTCGCCGTGCCCGTGATGTCGAGATGCAGCGCCTCGATGTTCTGGTCCACGCCGGTGAAGTTCAGCAGGCCGTTCGGGAACGCGTCACCCGGCACCTGCGCCGTGATGCTGAGCCGCCCCTGGTTTGCGGACGTGGTGGTCAGGCTGAGGTTGTCGGTCGCCCGTACCCGGAAGTCATAGATACCGGGCGTGAGCGGCATCGACGTGTATGTCCAGTCGTACGACGGCCCGTTGATGTCCACCGGCGAGATCCGGTGGAACGCGGCCACCGAACTGGCGCTCCACGTGCCGTCGGCGGCCAGCGCCTCACGGGTGGTGGTGTTGCGCAGGAAGATCTCGACCGTGCGCAACCGGTCTTCGTCGTTGGCGGTGCCGGAGAACGTGAGCTGCTGGCCCGGTTCCACCGTCAGCGGCGCCGCGGCCGTCGGCGGTGTCATCGGCACGGGGGTGTTGATCGCCACGGTCGGCGGGACGCCCGTCGCCGAGATGATCCAGTCGCGCGTGTCGCCGCGCAGATCGCTCTGGCCGGCGGTGTCGATGGCGGTGGCGCTCATCTTCCAGTCGCCCTCAGGGAGTGTCACCTCGTACTGCCAGGTGGCCGAGGTCGCGCCGAGCACGTCCGGCTCGCCCCGGAACGTGTTGTAGACGGCGGCCACAGAGCCGTCGTCCTGCAGGTACTGGTTGTTGCTGTTGCGGAACCAGTAGGTCATCGCGTTGACGCCCTTGTCGTCGGTCGCGGTGCCCGTGGCGACGAAGTTCGTGGTGGCCAGCAGTCCGCCGGGCGGCGCGTTGATCGACGTGGACGGCGTCAGGTCGTCGAACCGGAAGGCCTCGATCTTCTTCAACGCCTTGGTGGCGTCGCTCGCCCCGCTGCGGCCGTACGTCTTCGCTCGCAACTGGAACTCGCCGCCCGGCAGCGAAACCGGGAGCGACCAACCGGTCGAGGTCGCGTTCACGGACGCGACCGTCGCGAGGATGGTGTTGAAGGTCCCCCACGTGACGAGGTCGTCCTGCAGGTACTGCTTGGTGCCGTTGCGGTTCTGGATCTCGACCTGCACGGACGTGACTCCAGTCGGCGCGGTCGCCTGGCCGCTGATCACGAACGACTCGTTCGCCGGCTTCACCGTCCCCTCGATCGGGCTGACGATGGTCGTGTCCACCGCTGACGCCGCCGGCAGCCGGTTGAAGTCGTAGAAGCCGACGCGGCCGACGTTCAGGCCGCCCTGGTACATGCCGTCGCCGCCGACGAACAGTCCGCGCGGGACGGCCTCCAGCGCCTTGACGCCCTCGTACGAGTTGGAGATCGGGTACCACTCCAGCGCCGTCCCGGTGACAGGGTCGAGCGCCCCCAGGTGGTCACGGCGTACCACCTGGTCGCCGAGGCCGTACCCGCTCAGCCCCTGGCCCGTGCCGTACCCGACGTTGTCCAGGCCGGGCCACGGCACCGGCGAGGTGGGCGACTCCTGCCAGCTGAAGTGGCCGCCGACGTAGACGGCCTGCTCGGTGATCGCAACCGAGTAGACGCTGTCGAAGTGGCGGGACACCCACCGGGGCTGGACGTTGTCCTCGCCGGCGATAGAGAACGCGATCGCCGTGTCGTTGATCGGCGGCCGGTCACCGCCGGAGCCGCTGGTGACGACGAAGAACGAATCGTCCGGCGAGATGTCGCCGGCGTAGACGCGCTGGATGCCGCCGACGAAGGCCAGGTTGTCGTCCCACAGCCGCGTCCGCCAGGGCAGCAGGGTCTTGCTCACCGTGTCGATGAGACCCACGCCATACCGGTCCTGACCACCGATCTGGCGACCGGTGTGCACGACCAGCAGCTTGCTGTCGTCGTGGGTCAGCTCCAGGGCCTGCACCGAGAGCAGTCCGCCGACGCCGAGGCCACCGGCGAGCGGCAGGTTGAAGCCGGTGTCGACAGCGCCGGTGGTGCGGTTGAGCGCCACGAGACTCGTGCGGGCCACGCCGTTCACCGTCGTGAACTGGCCACCGGCGTACACCGCCGTGTTGCTCACCGCGAGGGCCGTCGCCCGGGCGCTCGCGTTGGCGGTGAACGCCGTGACGGGCGCCCCGGTGGCCGGGCTGAGACGGGCGATCTTCCGCCGCGTCACACCGTTGATCGTGTTGAACGTCCCGGCGACGTAGAGCGACGTGCCGTCCGGCGACGCCTCGACGGCCAGCACGCCGCCACCGCCAAACGTGGGCCGGAAGTTCATGTCGATCCGGCCCGTGTTGATGTCATACGCGGCCAGCGACGCCTGGGCCACCGCCGCCTCGCCGACGTTGGCGATCGAGGTGAAGGATCCGGCGATGAACACGCGGGTCCCGACGACTTCCATGTCCCAGATCTCACCGTTGGTGATCCGTGCGGTGTCGGTTCTGGGGGTATCGGGGACCAGCCGCGAGTGGCCTGGAACCGGCTGTGCGGCGGTTGCGACTGTTTGTCCCGTCACGGGCACCACGACGTTCGCGAGAGCAGCGACCAGCAGCCACACCGTCGCGCGCTTCCAAGCCACCATCGTGCTTTGCCCTCCATGGATCGCCAGTGGGGTACGCCACGCGACTAGGCAGAGACTTCAGCGGCTGCGAGAAATACGGCCGTTCAGGCGATCGCCACGGGCCACGTCATCCGCATACTTGAACGTCCGTCGCGTCCGAACGGACCGGCGCTAAGGTGTGCGTCGTGGAGCCGCTGAGGTACCCGGTGAAGCCGCGCCCCGGCGATCGGGTGGCGGTCCTGTCCCCGTCTGGCGGGCTGCCGGCGGTGTTCCCCGGTCCGTACGAGCTTGGCCTGCAGCGGCTGCGGCACGACTTCGAGCTGGAGCCGGTCGAGTACCCCACGACCCGGCGTCTGGACGCCACGCCGCAGGCGCGCGCCGCCGACCTGCACGCGGCGTTCGCCGATCCGGACATCAGGGCGGTGCTCACCAGCATCGGCGGCGACGACCAGCTCAAGGTGCTGCGCCATCTGGACGGCGAGTTGCTCCGGAACAACCCGAAACCGTTCTTCGGGTACAGCGACAACACCAACCTGCTGAACTACCTGTTCAACCTGGGCATCGTCGGCTACCACGGCGGCGCAGTCATGGTGCAGCTCGGCCGCGGCGGCGCGATGCACCCGGCCACCGCGGACGCGCTGCGGGCAGCCCTGTTCACCTCCGGCGAGTACGAGCTGCGGGACGCCGGCGAGTACACCGACATCGGCCGCGACTGGGCCGACCCCGCATCGCTGGACTCCGCGCCGCCGATGCACCCGTCCGAGGGCTGGGAGTGGCACCACACCGGCGAGGTTGTGGAAGGCATCGCCTGGGGCGGCAACCTGGAGATCCTGAGCTGGAACCTCGCCGCCGGCCGGTATATCCGGCCGGTCGAGACCTACGCTGGCGGCGTCCTGTTCGTGGAGACCAGCGAGGAGCTGCCGAGCGCGACGGCCGTCTACCGGATGCTGATGTGCGCAGGCGAGCGCGGGCTGCTCCAGCAGTTCCGCGCGGTGCTCGTCGGGCGACCCAAGGGATGGTCGTTCGAGCAGCCGAACGACGGCAGCCAGCGGGCCGCGTACGTCGCCGACCAGCGCGCTGTCGTCCTCCGGGCGCTGGACGAATACCACCCGGGCGTGTTGACGGTGTTCGGCCTCGACATCGGGCACACCGATCCGATGCTCGTGATGCCGTTCGGCGGGCAGGTCCGCGTCGACAGCGTCGAGTGCCGCATCGTCGTCACGTACTAGAGAGGGCCGTATGCACCCGATCTGCCGCACCTGCGGTGTTCAGCACGAGGCCGATGTCGACCGTCGCCACTGCGCGATCTGCGAGGACGAGCGGCAGTACGTCGGCTGGGATGGTCAGCAGTGGACGGATCTGGCTGCGCTCCGCGCGGAAGGCCGCCGCAACGAGGTCCGGGAGGAGGTTCCGGGCTTGTGGGGCGTGCGGACGGAACCGGCATTCGCCATCGGCCAGCGCGCTCTCATCGTCCCCGGCGAGGGCGGCAACCTGCTGTGGGACTGCGTCTCGTACCTGGACGACGAGACCGTGGCCGCGGTCCAACGGCTCGGCGGGCTGGCGGCGATCGCGATCTCGCACCCGCACTACTACGCCTCGATGATCGAATGGAGCCGCGCGTTCGGCGACATCCCGGTGTACATCCACGCGGCCGACGCGCAGTGGGTGCGGCGGTCGGGCAACGTCCAGCTGTGGCAGGGCGACACGCTGGAGGTGCTGCCCGGCCGGACGCTGATCAACTGCGGCATCCACTTCGCCGGCGGCACCGTCCTGCACTGGGCCGGCGTCGACGGCAAGGGCGCGCTGTGCAGTGGCGACATCTTCCAGGTAGTCCAGGATCGCCGCTGGGTCAGCTTCATGTACAGCTACCCGAACTTCGTCCCGGAGCATCCGGACACGATCGCGCGCGCCATCGAGCTGGTCGATCCGTACCCGTACGAGGTGGTCTACGGCGCCTGGTGGGACCGGGTCGTGCCCGTCGACGCGAAGGCGGCGGTCGTCCGCTCTGCCGAGCGCTACCGGCGCCACATCGGCCGGTGACTCAGGCGACCTGGCGCTGACCCGTCGCCAGCGCCTTGTCGGCGGGACGCTCTAAACCCGTTGACCGCACCGTCCGTCACCCTGGAGCATCAACGCCGCACGGGTAACAGCGACAGCGAAGGTAGGGGCAGCAATGAGCGCGCAGCGGTTGCGGAAGGACGAGCACGGGGCGCTCGCCGCCTCGTCGCGGTGCGCCCGCCGTTTCCTGGCCGGCGAATCGCGGCACGAGTGGCTGCGGGGCCGACTCACGGAGTGACCT
>Ga0184623_10000165_pt1 | contig 26873 bp, 27 predicted proteins | sample PLM1_100_b1_FD_133138 | JGI IMG/M metagenome (GOLD analysis project Ga0184623, IMG submission 133138) | Groundwater sediment microbial communities from an aquifer in East River, Colorado, USA - PLM1_100_b1 | ecosystem: Environmental > Terrestrial > Soil > Riparian zone | place: USA: East River... | reverse complement strand
GTCGCTGCCCTGAACGTCGCCGCCCTGAACGTCGCCCCGGACGGCGATCAGAGAGAATCGAGCCATGGCTGACACCGCGAACCCGAACGCCCAGCGGCTCCGCGAGCTGAACGAGACCGTCCGGTACACGATGTGGTCGGTGTTCCGGGCCACCTCGCCACTGCCGGATGACCGCACCGCCCTCGCGTCGGAGGCGGAGGACCTGATCGAGCAGCTCGCCGCGAAGGACGTGGTGGTGCGCGGGGTCTACGACGTTTCGGGCCTGCGTGCGGACGCCGACGTGCTGGTCTGGTGGCACTCCGCCTCCTCGGACGCGCTGCAGGAGGCGTACGGGCGGTTCCGGCGGACGACGCTCGGCCGGCACCTGGAGCCGGTGTGGTCCCAGATGGCGCTGCACCGGCCCGCCGAGTTCAACAAGAGCCACATCCCGGCCTTCCTGGCCGACGAGCAGGCGCGCGCGTATGTCTGCGTGTACCCGTTCGTCCGCTCCTACGAGTGGTATCTGCTGCCGGACGCCGAGCGCCGCGCGATGCTCGCCGAGCACGGTCAGATGGCGCGGGGCTTCCCGGACGTGCGGGCCAACACGGTCGCGTCGTTCGCGCTCGGCGACTACGAGTGGATGCTCGCATTCGAAGCTGACGAGCTGCACCGGATCGTCGACCTCATGCGTGAGCTGCGGGCCTCGACGGCCCGGCGGCACGTCCGCGAGGAGGTGCCGTTCTACACCGGCCGACGCAAGCCGATCGCCGAGATCGTCGCCAGCCTGCCGTAGGTTTCAGGTCGCCAGTGCGGCGGCGAGGTGGGTGGCGTGGTCGGCGAGCCAGGTTTCGAGGTGGATGCCGCCGTCGAGCCGGTGCCGTACCTCGTCCCCGCCGGCCAGCCCGCGCCGCCAGCGCCCGGACCGCCACACCAGGCTGCCCAGGGCGCGTAGCCGCAGCAGCTCGGGGATCGCGCGCAGCTCCTCGGGCAGGAGCGTGACCCGGCTCCGGTACCCGCGCAGGAACGCCGCTGCCTGGTCCAGGGTCTCGGTGCACTGGTGCAGGCCGGCGACGAGGTCGTTGGCGCGGAGGTCGAGCCCGGCGATCTCGAAGTCGAGCACCGCGCTGACCCGGCCGCCGTCCAGCAACAGGTTGGACAGCGCGAAGTCGCCGTGCACGATCTGGACCGGCAGCGTGTCGCAGTACCGCCGGTACGCTTCCTGGGCGGGCGCTGCCGACTCGGCCAGCCAGCCGATGCCCGGGTGGCCGGGGAAGGTGCGCTCCAGCTCGTGCGCGAGGTCGGTGAGGTCCGGCACGCCGGGGTGGATCGCGTCGAGCGGCCGGCGCCAGTCGACCGGGGCGAGCTCCGCCGGCAGCCGGGCCAGCGCGACGTCGAGGTCACCGAGCGCCCGCCCGGCCAGTTCCAGGTGGTCCGGGGTCGGCGCCGTACCCTGCAGGTACGCGGAGAGCGAGGCCGGGCCGGCGCTCGTCGCGACCGTGGTGCCGCCGTCGGGCGTCCGGATCGGGACCGGCACCCGGAACGGCAGCTCGGCTAGTGCGGCCAGCAGGCGGTGCTCGGCGTGGATCTGGTCCGGCCGCGCGTTCTCGTGGATCCGCAGGATGTAGCGGTCACGTCCTACGGTCGTCACCCACACGGTGTTGTTCGTGCCGGCGTCCGGCCGGCGTGCGGACGTGGCGCGCGGCAGACCCCACGCGCGGACCAGTTCGTACGGATCAGGCTTCACCCGCCGAGGCTAGCCTCCCTCCGAACGGCGCCTCCCGCGCGTGTATACGGGGCGCCGCCGGGGTGGCCTGGCGGCCCGGATCGCTCGGCGGCCTGCAGAGCCTGCAACCGGCCGCTAGCCCGCCTCCAGCTGTTCTGGACCGAAGACACTTGACGATCTGTTCGAGAAGGACGGCTATGCCCGCATCACGGTGGCGATCGGGATCCGGGCGGCTCGCAACGCCGGTACGAAGCCGCCCAGCAGGCCGGCGATCAGGCCGGCGACGACTCCCGCCACGCCGGCCTGCCACGGGAACTCGAGGTTGCTGAGGGACGGTTCGCCGTCGCCCATGAATATCGTGACGAGCTTCAGGGCGGCCACCCCGGTTCCGATCGCGGCTGCGGCGGTGATCAGGCCGGTCAGCAGGGTCTCCGCCAGCACGATCCCGGCCAGCAACGACCGTGGGGTGCCGACGGCACGGCGCAGCGCGAACTCCTCGATGCGTTCGCCGACGGTGGCGAGCCCAACATTGAGGATGCCCGCCACGCCGATGAGCAGCACCAGGCCGGCCATGCCGAGGAAGATCCAGCGCATCAGGGCCAGCTCGGTCGCGGCCTCCTTGCGGAAGTTGATCGGCTCGGCGTGCAGATCTTTCGGGGGGATCCCGCTGGCTACGAGGCGGGCGCGCAGGGTCTGCTCGACCGCCGTCGCGTCGGGCGCCATCATCACGGTCAGCCCGATGCCGGCCTGCTCGTCAGCGAGTTTGGTGGCGGGAAGCCAGTTCAACAGCTCGTCCGAGCGGACGTACGCAGCCGGTTGTGGGTTGCCGTCGTCGATCACGCCGATGATCCGCGGGGTCGGGTTGGCGTCGGCTCCGGTGATGCGCATCTCGGCCGGCACCCGGTACCGGCCGAAGCCCTTGGCCGCCTCCAGGTTGAGCACGAGCCGGGGAGAGAGTGACGGTGCCGAGGCGAAGTCGAGCCATTTGCCGGAGCCAGGCCGGAATGGGCGGAACTGCCGGATGTCGCCGGTCATCGCCGTGAGCTGCAGCTCGATCGCCTGCCCGGACGGCGCGGCCTCCTGCCCCTCCGGAGGCTCGTCGGTGCAGTTGCCGTACTGGTCGCAGGTCATGCCGCTGGTGTAGCCGCCAGGCTGGTCGAACGGAGCCGCGCCCGGGTTGATCGGGGTGACGCCCGGTTCGCCGATGATCGCCATGGTGGTCGTCGAGGCCACGGCGTCCGTCCGGCCGCGCAGCGTCTCCAGCGTCACGGGGACCGTCTGCGGTTTGGGCGGCACGTACATCTTGACCGTGCCGTCCCTGCCCTCCGTCAGCTCCGTGTTGGCCAGCACCGCGCGCTCGGCGATCTCGGCGCCGGCCTGCACCACGACGACGGCCAGCACGCCAAGGAACAGGCTGACCATCGACAGGAACGTGCGGAGCTTGCGGGCGCGGATTCCCTGGCCGCCGATGATCAGCGCAGAGCGGAACCGGCCGGACAGCCCGATCACGCGGGCACCCGCTCGCCGGCCGGTGCGAGCAGTCCGCTGCTGAGCTGCAGGACCCGGCCCATCCGGTCGGCGTGGTCCCGGTCATGGGTGACCAGGATCAGGCCGCAGCCGCGTTCAGTCGCCGACTGCAACGCCGTGATCACCAGGTTGCCGGTCTCGGTGTCCAGGGCGCCGGTCGGCTCGTCGGCCAGCAGGATCCGTGGCTCGCGCACCAGGGCGCGGGCGATAGCGACGCGTTGCTGCTCGCCACCGGACAGCCGCGGCGGCCGGTGCTTGGCGAGATGGGCGATGCCGACCTGCTCCAGGGCGGCCATCACCCTCGCTCGGCGCTTGCGACGGGGGAGCCAACCCTGGCCGTTGACCAGCGCCATCGCCACGTTCTGCGCCGCGGTCATGTGCTTGAGCAGGAAGAACCGCTGGAACACGAAGCCGAACTCGGCGCTGCGCAACGCCGCGGCCTTCCGCTCCGGGAGCCGGGTGATGTCGCGGCCGCCCAGCAGATACTGGCCGCTGTCCGGACGGTCGAAGAGGCCGATCAGGCTGAGCAGCGTGCTCTTGCCCGAGCCGGACCGGCCGAGGATCGCCAGGCTCTCACCACTGTGGAGGGTCAGGTCGACGCCGTCGAGGATGGTGCGCGGCGCGGTCTGGCCCTTGAGGGTCTTGGTGATCCCGGTGAGCTGGATCAGCTCGGTCATCGTGGTCCCTCGGCTCCGGGCTCGCCGGTGCCGGGCTCGGCGGGCGGAAGGTTCGGGCCGGGGATCGCGACGGTCTCGTTCTCGGCCAGCCCGGACTTGATCTGGACGACCTTGCCGTCGGTGAGGCCGAGCGCCACGTCGCGGGTCTCGCGGCTGCGGTCTGCCTTGACGACGTCGACCTTGCCCCTGCCCTGCGTGCCGGCGACTGCCTCGACCGGCACCACGAGTGCGTTCACAGCCTTCTCGGTGACGACCTCGAGGGTCGCGCTGGCGCCGTTGATCAGCCGCACCCGGCCGGCGCAGTGCAGACCAGGCGCATCCCGGTCGCTTCGGACGGTTCGGGGCCACGCTCTTCCTCCGGCGCTTGCACGGGCGGCGGGGGCTGCTTCCCGGGCTCCGGCGTCGCCGTCGGCTCGGGAGTAGGCGGGTCCGGGATCGTGCCGGCGGGCAGCGCGGCGATGGTGCCGAGCGCCTTGCACGCGAACGGGCCGGGGCCGCTCTTGATCTGTGCCTGCACCGACGCGAGCGAGTCGGAGATCCGGTACGCCTGCTCGCCGTCGATCTCCGCGACGATGCCGTAGCCGGCGAGCTTCGCCGAGACGATCGGCATGCCGGCGGTCACCGTGGAGCGGTCGTCCACCAGCCGCCCGGAGAAGGTGGCGCCGGCGGGTACGCGCACCGGGTGCGCCGTGCCGCCGGCCCACACCGACGCCACCCTGGTCGGCGTGGTGGGAGTGGATTCGGCGGGCTGCACGTCGCGGTACCTGACCCGGCCGGCGACCGGCGCCGCCAGCCCGAACACGGGGTTCATCGTCACCTTGCCGGCGAGGCTCACCCGGTTCGACAGGTCCTGACGGGTGGGTTTCGCGGACGTCATCGTCTCGCCGCGCGCGGCTAGCTCGGGGTTGGCCGTTTCAGACCCCGACGCGCCGCACGCGCCCACCGCGACGGCGAGGACTACGAGCACCCCGAGCCGGATCACACGCTTGCGCAACGGCACAGCCTTCCACTCGAACATGCCCGGATGTCCGGTCCGAAGGTAGGTGCCGTGTCAATTGCCCCGTTTGGCTCGCGTTCGGCTCATAGCATCTCTGCTATGACCTGGGGTACCCGTGGAGCTCGAACCGGAGGGTCCGGGACTGGCTCGAGCTGTTACCGACCGACGGCGAGGAGCGAGTCGATGAGTGAACGTCGTGACTGGCGGGAGCTGCGTGACGGTCGTATGGCGGAGCCTGGCGCGGTCGAGGCCTACGCCGCCGCTCGGCGCGCGTTCGAACTCGGCCGGACGATGCGCGAACTGCGCGAGCGCCGTGGCTGGAGCCAGGCTCAGCTCGCCAGTGTCGCTGGCTGACCGTGGCGCTCAAGCCGCGCGACAGTCCTGCGGCCTGAACCGCAGGATCACCCGGATCTGTGGTCGGATCGTGTAGTCAGGCTCGCTGATCGGACCACAGAAGTCCGGTTACTCCGCCGGCTCCAGGGTGATGCTCACCGAGTTGATGCAGTAGCGGTCGCCGGTCGGGGTCTGCGGCGAGTCGTCGAAGACGTGGCCCAGGTGCGAGCCACAGTTCGCGCAGAGCACCTCCACCCGGACCATGCCCAGGTTGCGGTCCTCGCGCAGCACGACGTTGGCCTCGTCTGACGGCTGCCAGAAGCTCGGCCAGCCGCAGTGCGAGTCGAACTTGGTGTCCGAGCGGAACAGCTCTGCCTGACACGCGCGGCAGCGGTACACGCCGGTGGTCTTGGTGTCGACGTACTCGCCGGTCCAGGCGCGCTCGGTGCCGGCCTCGCGCAGCACGTGGTACTCCTGCGGCGTGAGCTGGGCCCGCCACTCGGCCTCGGACTTGCTGACCTTCGGTTCCATGCCCCCACCGTACGACGCAGCGCCGGCCCGCGAACGGACCGGCGCCGCGTCGTAAGACAACCGTCAGGTGAACGGCACCACGATCAGCCGCGCCACCTGCGGGTCGTGGTCGCTGACCTGGTCGGCGTACTCGCTGTTGACGTGGACGATGTCGTAGTCGTTGAACAGCCGATGCCCGAACCGCTTGCTGACCAGGATCTGGTCGAGCACCTGCGAGTTGCCCTCGAACACGTAGCTGTACCGCTCGGCCAGCGGGAGCGTGGTCGGCAGCGAAACCAGCTTGCCGCCAGCGGTGAGCTGCCCGACGGTCTCCGAGAACTCGAAGTCGTTGATGTCACCGAGGACCACGATGTTGGCGTCGTCGTCCACGGCCCGGATCTGATCGACGAACCCCCCGACCGCCTTGGCCTGCGCGTGCCGCTGCGTCTCCGAGCTGCGGGTGGGCGGCTGGAAGCGGCCGTTGAGGGGCTGGTCGCCGCCCTTGGAGCTGAAGTGGTTGGCGATCACGAAGACCGTCCCGCCGAGGAACCGGAATTCACCGGCGAGCGGCTTGCGGCTGCTGGCGAACGCCGCGTTGGTCGGGTCGATCCGGCCGGGCGACTGGGTGAGCGCCGCGTTGAAGCCCTTCTTCACGACGCCGACGGCAGTATCAGTGCCGCCGCCCGGCCGGTCGACGAACTGCACCCGCTTCGGGTTGAAGAGGAAGCCGACCCGGATGTTGCCGCCCGGCTCGCCGCCGTCCGTCTTGTTGCCCGGGTCGATCTGCCGGAACTCGTACTTCGGGCCGCCGGCGGCGACAATCGCGGCGATGAACTTGGTGTACGTCGCGTCGGCCGCGACGGTGCCGTCGTCGGCGGCGCCGTTGTTGTCCTGGATCTCCTCCAGGGCCACTACGTCTGGCGCGGCCAGGTTCTTCGCCATGACGGCCGCCAGCGCGCTGAACTTCTCCGCCGGGTCGTTCGGGTCGAGGTTCTCGACGTTGAACGTGGCGACGGCCAGCTCCCACGGGTACTGCTTGCGCGTGGTTTCGCGCTTGAGGCCCTTGTCGGTGGCGGTCGGCGTGGCCAGCACGGCGAGTTTGAAGTTGCCGAACGAGTAGTCCAGAACGCCGTCGACGTCGCCAGGCAGCGTGTCGCCGGTGTTCACCGTCGGGAGTGGCGCGAGCAGGTCGTCGAGGTGGACCCGCTCGGTGTTGGAGTCGGCGTAGCTGTAGAGGATGCCGCCGCGCACAGTGCGCGGGGTGCCGGCGCCGCCGGGCAGCACCGGGATCTCGCCGAAGCTGGCGGTCGGGCCGGTCGCCACGGAGTCGGTGACCCGGAGCAGCATGCCCTCCAGCGACTCGTAGAAGTCGAGGCCGTTGGCGGCGGGGTCGAACGTGGTGGACACCTCCACGTCGCCGGGGCCGTCCGTGCGCACCGGCGTTGGGGCGACGAGGCCACCCGGCCCGAGCTTGGTCGGCGCCGGCACCGCAACGCCGGACTCCGTGACCTTGACGACCGGGCGGGTCAGCTCGGTGGTGCTGAGGTTGTTGCTGCCGCCACTGCCGCCGGGGCGGAACTCGGTGATCGTGCCGTCGACGGTGACCGCGTCGCCGACCTTAACGGTGGGGGCGGTGGAGGTGAAGACGAACAGGCCCTCGCTGGTCGCGGCGTCGCTGTCCGGGTCCGGGTCCTGGAACCAGAAGCCGTTGCGGCCGACGGCCGTGACCACACCGGGCACGCTGGCGACGGCCTTGCCGGCGAGGGGCGAGCGGTGGGCCGTGCCCTGGATCTCGTGGATGCGCGCGGTGGGCGTGGGCTCGGGGCCCGGGCCGGGGTCGCTGCCGCTGTTGCGCGGCGTCGGGGCGCCGACCGTGAAGTCCGCGGCGTTGTTGTCCGTATCGGCCGTCCCCCGTAGCGCCGAGGTGGTGTTCGACAGCGCCGGTGTCGGAGCCGTTTCGGAGTCGTTCGCGCCGCCGTAGCCGACGAAGTCACGGACGCCGTCCGCGTGATCGCAGTCGGCGCCGCAGGTCAGCGCGGTCTGGTTCGTCACCAGCGCGACCTTGCCCGCGGTGCCGCTCATCGCGAGCGTGCCGACCGCATCGGGGGTCGGCAGCGGAGTGGTGCCGCCCGTGCCCAGTGCCTCCTGGACCAGGTAGAACTTGCCCGGCGCGATCGTGCCGGTGAGGTTCGTCCGCTGCCAGCTCATACCGGCGGCCGAGGCGTACTGGACGCTCCAGGCGTCCAGGCTGACCGGCGCCGTACCGCGGTTGAACAGCTCGATGAAGTCATGGGTGTAAGCGGCGCCGCTGTTGCCGCCGCCGCCGTAAACCTGGCTGATGACGACGTCGGGCGAGATAGCGGCAGCGGGCGGCGCGAGGGCCACCAGGCTGGTGGCGGCGAGCACTCCGCCGGCCAGCAGCGCGGTGGACCGGCGAGCCAAGAACGCGGGCACGAAGGCCTCCTAGGGCGGCCGGGACCGGCCAGATCGTGGTGGACGGTGTGTGCCTACCAGGTCGGGTAGTCCCGTGTCATGAACACGAGGTGTCGGGATTTTGACGGTAGCGGCGAGACGCCGGAAATCCTCCGGTTCGACCGCACTTCTGCCACCGGTTGTGTTGAATCCCACGAGCCCCGTCCGCCCCATCGATCCCTATTGAGTTGTGGAGTTTCGAGGGTGGCCAGGCCGCCGAGACCCTCGAAACTCCACAACTCGACGTTCAGGGGACGCCGAGCCAGCGGTCGCGCGTCGGCGGGAGCCCGCTGCGCCCTTCGGCGTCGGGCTTCACGGCCAGCACCTGATGGATGCTGATCGAGCCGGCGTCGAACGACATCGCCGATCCGGTCATGTACAGCTTCCACACCCGGGCCCGCCCCGGCGAGGTGAGCTGCACGCACTCGTCCCAGTGCGCGTCGAGGTTGGCCACCCAGCTCCGGGCCGTCCGGGCGTAGTGCTCCCGCAGCGACTCGTCGTCGCGCACCTCGAAGCCGGCCTCCTCCAGCTTCGCCGCCACGGCGCCGACCGGGAGCAGCTCGCCGTCGGGGAAGACGTACGCCTGGATGAACGTGCGCTCGTTCGGATCGGCCGGGCCGGGGCGGCGGGTGATCTGGTGGTTGAGGAGCCGGCCGCCGGGGCGGAGCAGCCGGAACAGGTCGGCCGCGTACTCGGCGTACCGGACCTTCCCGACATGTTCGGCCATGCCGATGCTGGCGATGGCGTCGTACGGCTCGTCGTCCACCTCGCGGTAGTCCTGCACGCGGATCTCGACCAGGTCGTCGAGCCCGGCGGCGGCCACCCGCTCGCGGCCGAGGGCGGCCTGCTCGCGGGACAGCGTGATCCCGACGGCCCGGACGCCGTACTCGCGGGCCGCGTGGATCACCAGCGAACCCCAGCCGCAACCGACGTCGAGCAGGCGCGCACCGGCGGTCAGGCCGAGCTTGCGGCAGATCAGCTCGCACTTGTCGCGCTGGGCGTCTTCGAGCGTGTACGACGGGTCGTCCGGCTTCGCCCAGTACGCGCAGGAATACACCATCGACGGGCCGAGGACATGCCGGTAGAAGTCGTTGCCGACGTCGTAGTGGTGACTGATCGCGGCGGCGTCCCGGTCGCGGCTGTGGCGCCGTCCGGGTAGCCGCCGTACCTCCTCCGCCGGTGGTCGGGGTGGCAGCCCGACCGCGCCGAGCCCGAGCGCGACCCGTGCCACGCCGAGCTTGCCGCGCAGATCCGAGCGGATGGCGGTGCCGGCGGCCTCGACGAGCCGCCGGATCGACCGCAGCCCGGCGAAGAGATCACCGTCGATGTCCAGCTCGCCGGCGACGAATGCCCGGGCGAGGCCGACCTCGTTCGGCGACCAGAGGATCCGCCGGAGCGCGCGCGGATCCCGGAGCACGACCGCTGGCCCGTCCGGGCCTGATTCGCTCCCGTCCCACGCGCGGATCCGCAGCGGAAGCTCTGCGCCGAGCAGGTAACGGAGCACCGGTTGTAGTTGGCTAGCGACGTCGGTTCTGGCAGGCATCGTGACCTCCCTGGCTGACCTGCCTCAACATCTCCCCCCAGTCTTGTCCCTAGTGGCGTGTTCGTCACGACAAACTGGACACGACAAGCAAATGAACTGCACGCCCCCTCCGCCGGCCGGGTGGTTCGGGACCGCGACATCCGCCTCCGGCGGGAGTACCGTCGGCGCATGGCGTCACCGTTCACGGAGATCCAAGTGGAGGACCGGACGGTCAAGGTCACCAACCCTGACCGGGTGTACTTCCCCGCCCTCGGCCTGACCAAGCGTGACCTGGTCGATTACTACCTCGCGGTGGGCGACGGGATCGTCCGGGCGCTGTACGAGCGGCCCTGCATGCTGCGGCGCTTCCCCGAGGGGATCGAGGGTGAGGCGGTCTACCAGAAACGGCTGCCGCACGGCGCGCCGCCGTGGGTCGAGTCGGTACGGGTGCAGTTCCCGAGCGGTCGCCACGCCGACGAGCTGTGCGTCACCGAACTTGCGTCGGTCATCTGGGCCGTCCAGATGTCCACGGTGGAGTTCCACCCGTGGCACTCCCGGCGCGCCGACACCGAACGCCCCGACGAACTCCGCATCGACCTGGATCCGCAGCCCGGCACCGACCTCGCCGACGCCAAGCACGTTGCCGGTCTGGTCCGCGAGGTGCTCGGGGAGCTGGGCTGGCAAGGCTGGCCGAAGACGTCCGGCAGCCGCGGCATCCACATCGCCGTACGGATCGAACCGCAGTGGGGCTTCACCGATGTCCGCCGCGCCGCGCTGGCGTTCGCGCGCGAGATCGAACGCCGCGACCCCGACCGGATCACCACCAAATGGTGGAAGGAGGAGCGCGGCGAGCGGGTCTTCGTGGACTTCAACCAGAACGCCCGCGACCGGACGATGGCCAGCGCGTACAGCGTCCGCGCCATGCCGACCGCGCCGGTGTCGACGCCGATCACCTGGGACGAGCTGCCTGACGTCGAGACCGCGGACTTGACGATCCGCACCGTCCCGGCCCGCTTCGCCGCGCTCGGAGATGTCTACGCGGGGCTGGCCGAGGTGGCGCCGGTCGCGCTCGATCCGCTGCTGGCCTGGGCCGACCGCGACGAGCGTGACCTCGGCCTCGGCGACGCGCCGTATCCCCCGAACTATCCGAAGATGCCCGGCGAACCGCCACGGGTTCAGCCGAGCAAGGCCCGGAGCGAGCCCGCACAGGGATGACGCTTTTCGCCGACCGCCGCCACGCCGGGCGTGAACTGGCCGGGCGGGTAGCGCTTGCGAAACTCGACGATCCGCTGGTGCTGGCACTGCCGCGCGGGGGAGTGCCGGTCGGGTACGAGGTGGCGCAGCTGCTCGGTGCCGAGCTGGACGTACTGATCGTCCGCAAGATCGGGGTGCCGTGGCGGCCGGAGCTCGGCGCGGGGGCGGTCACGGGAGATGGCCCGCCGGTCTTCGACAGCGGCGTCCTGGAACTCGCCGGACTACGTCCGGAGGATCTCGAACCCGTCGTGGAGCGCGAGCGGGCCGAGGTGCGTCGCCGGCTGGAGCGGTACCGGGGCGACCGGCCGCCGCCGCGGGTCGAGGGCCGGGCGGTGGTCGTGGTGGACGACGGGCTCGCCACCGGGGTGACCGCGAGGGCGGCGTTGCGGGCACTGCGGCGGCAGCGGGCAGGGTGGCTCGTCTTCGCCGCGCCGGTGTGCGCCGCCGAGCCGGCGGGCACCTTACTCGGCGCCGCCGACCAGGTGATCTGCGCTCACCGGCTGGACGACTTCATCGCCGTCGGGCGCTGGTACCGCGACTTCACCCAGGTGACGGACGGCGAAGTCGTCGACCTGCTGCGCCGCGCCCGCGAGGACTGAGGCCGTGGTCAGCGCCGGGGGCAGGTGGTGCCGTCGGTCGGGGTCTGCAGGTTCACCAGGTAGCGGTTGACGGCGTTCCGCACGCATCCGGTCTGCGGGTATGCCGTGTGCCCCTCGCCCTCCCACGTCAGGACGATGCCGGTGCCGAGCATCCGGGCGAGCTTGGGTGTGTTCTCGTACGGCGTGGCCGGGTCGCCGGTGGTGCCGACCACGACGATGGGTGGCGCTCCCACGGCCGCGCCCGTCGGGTACGGATCGTGCTTCGCCGGCCAGACCGCACAAGCCAGCAGCGACATCGCCAGCGGGGCACCGAACAGCGGGTACTTGGCGCGCCACGTCGACTGGAGCTCGCGGATCTTCGGCAGCGTCGGCGGCGTCGCCTCGTCGGCACAGTTGATCGCGGTGTTGGCGTCGATCTGGTTGTTGTACCGGCCACTGCGGTCGCGGTCGTTGTACTGGTCGGCGAGCGCGAACACGCCAGTCGGGTCGCCGTCGCGGAGGTTGTCCAGAGCCTTGGTGAGCGTGCGCCACTGCTCCTGCGAGTAGAGCGCGGAGACCACCGCCAGCATCGTGTAGCCGCTGGTCGCGGCGCGCTTCTCGGATCCCCGTCCCGGCACCGGCGGCGCCTTGAGCAGCTGCTGCACGGTGGCGCGGGCGTCCGGGCCGATCGGGCAGGAGGAACCGCGCTTGCGGCAGTCCGCCGCGAAGTTGTCGAACGCCCTCTCGAACCCCGCCGCCTGACCCTCGCTGGCGGTGACGTCGTCCTGCCGCGGGTCCATCGCGCCGTCGAGCACCAGCGCGCGGATCGTCGTCGGGAAGAGCTGCGCGTACACCGCGCCGAGCAGGGTGCCGTAGGAGTAGCCGAGGTACGTGAGCTTCGGGTCGCCAACAGCGGCGCGGATCGCGTCCATGTCGCGTGCGGTCTGCTCGGTGTTGAACAGGCTGAGCGTGTCGCCGTACTTCTGGCCGCAGCCGGCGCCGATCTCGCGAGCCTTCGCGGCCTGCTGGTCGAAGTCAGCCTGACTGACCGGATCGGGGCTGGCGGCGGTGACCGTGTCCTTGTCGGCGTCGCTGATGCACGAGACCTGGGTGGAACGCCCGACGCCGCGCGGGTCGAAGCCCACCACGTCGAACCGCTGCCGGACCTCGGTCGGCAGGAACAACGCCGTGAACGCCGCGAGCTCGACCCCCGACGCGCCGGGCCCGCCGGGGTTCACCAGCAGCGACCCGATCCGCGGGCGGTTGCCGGTCTTGTGCAGCTTCAGCAGCGACAGCGTGAACGTCGGGCCGTCCTTCTTCGCCCAGTCCTGCGGGACCGTCAGCTCGCCGCACTCGGCCTTGGTCCCGGAGAGCGGCGTCCCGGCGAGCTTCTCCGCCTCGTCCTGGCAGTCCCGCCACTGCACGGTGGACTCGGCCGGCGCGCCGCCTGTCGGGCTGGTGCCCGGCTCCTGGCCTTCCCAGGTTCCGGTGGCCGGCGCGGTGCAGGCCGTGAGCGTGACGGCGAGTGCCGTGGCGAGCAGGGAATTGCGGAGGGTCACAGCTTGCCTTTCAGCACCTGGTGCAGGTCGTAGCGGACCGGCTCTTCCAGCTGGGTGTACGTACATGAGGCCGGGTCGCGATCAGGCCGCCAGCGTTGGAACTGCGTGGTGTGCCGGAACCGGTCGCCTTCCATGTGGTCGTAGGCCACCTCGACCACCAGCTCCGGGCGCAACGGGAGCCACGAGAGGTCCTTGCCGCTGCTCCACCGGCTCTGCGCGCCGGGCATCCGGTCTGTCGTGTTCTCGTCCTGGCCGGCCCACGCCTCCCACGGGTGTCCTTTGATGGTGTCCATCCGGTATGGCGCCAGCTCGTCGAGGAGTTCTATGCGGCGCGCAGCGGTGAACGACGACGTCACCCCGACGTGCTGCAGCTGCCCGTCGGCGTTGAACAGGCCGAGCAGCAGCGACCCCACGACCGGGCCCGACTTGTGCCAGCGGAACCCGGCCACGACCGCGTCGGCGGTACGGGCGTGCTTGACCTTCTTCATCTGTCGCTTGCCCGGCTGGTATGGCAGCGCGCCGTCCTTGCAGATCAGCCCGTCCAGCCCGGCGCCCTCGAAGATCTCGAACCAGCGCCGCGCCTCGTCGACGTCCGTCGTGACCGGGGTGGCGTGGACTTGGTCGCCCGCGCTGCTCAGAGCCTCGACCAGCTTGTCGCGGCGGGTCGCGTACGGCGTGTCGAGCAGCGACTCGTCACCGAGTGCGAGCACGTCGAACACGACGAACTGCGCTGGCGTCTGCTCGGCGAGGAGCTTCACCCTGGATGCCGCTGGGTGGATCCGCTGGCTGAGCGTGTCGAAGTCGAGCCGGTCGCCGACCGCCACAACCAACTCTCCATCGACGACGCATCGCTCTGGCAACTCGCGCCGGATCGCGTCGCGCACTTCGGGGAAGTAGCGGTCGAGCGGTTTGCCGCCGCGGCTCCCGAGGATGACCTCGTCGCCGTCCCGGAACGCGATACAGCGGAAACCGTCCCATTTCGGTTCGTAGAACATCCCCGGCGTGCCAGGCATGTCCTTGATGGAGGTGGCGAGCATCGGCTCGACGGGTGGCATGACCGGCAGCTCCATGCCCACAGTCAAGCAGAGCGACCCCTGGGACGGCGTGTGATGCGACACGCCGCGTCATCGCGCGCGCCGCATCACACGCCCGCCAGTGCGCGCCGCATCGCACGCCCGCATCGCGCGTGCGCCGCATCACACGCCCGGCGGCGCGCGGCGAGCCTCAGTGACGGACGTAGCGGAGGAAGAGGTTGCCGTCCTCCTCCAGGGCGTGGGCCAGCGCGATTTGGCGCGGGTCGGGCAGCGGCGGGCCAGCGGTGATACGACCGCATCCTGGCCCGGCGAGCAGCGGCGCGAGCGTCAGGCACATTTCGTCCACCGCGTCGGCGGCGGTGAGCGCGCCGAACAGGTGTGGTCCGCCCTCGCACAGCACCTGGATGAGCCCCCGAGCGGCCAGCGCGGAGAGCCCGGCGCGCAGGTCGACGGAGGTCTCTCCGAAGGCCAGCACGTCGGCGACGTCGGCCAGCGCGTCCATCCCGGCTTGCGGCGCGGCGGCATGGGTCAGCACGATCGGCCGTACCGCCGAGCCAGCCAGTACCTCGACGGGCACATCGAGACGGCTGCTCACCACGACGAGCGTCGGTTGCTCGGCCACGCCGGCGGCGACGCGACGGGCGACGCGCTCGGGGCCGAACCGTAGCGGCCGGTATCCCTCGTGACGCAGCGTGCCTGCTCCGACGAGTAGAGCGTCGCACAGGTCCCGGAGCAGCTTGAAAACGCGCTTGTCGGCCGGCCCTGACAACCCCGCCGAGTAGCTGTCGACGGACACCGCTCCGTCGACGCTGGTGACGAAATTGACCCGCAGGTGCGGCACAGACCGGTCGGCAACGGCATAGAATGAGGTCAGAGCCGTGTCGTCGAGTTCACGCGGGTCGGGGTCGGGCCAGATCCGATGCATGGTTCATCTCATCACGGGGCAAAGAGGAGACGTTCCTCACCCGTTCGGAGGAGCCGTTGGGCAGCGAGGTGTTGTCACGGTCGGCTACCTTCAAGTTGGTGGCGGCACCCCGATTCCCCACCTCGTACGGGAGAGGAACTCGATGTACCGGCTCTACTGTCCGGACTGCGAGCGACCCGGCGCATCCGCCGCCGACCGGCGTGAGATCCAGAACCTCGCCGACGCACACAACGACCTGCTGCACCGCGGCCAGCCCGTGGCGACCGTCCGTCGCGCCCGGTCCTGGCTGCCACAGCTCCTGGCGCGCCGCTGACAGCCCTAGCCCGGGGCGTGCGAGTCGTCGAACACGAGCAGCGTGCGGCTGCTGCGCACCTCCGGCATGTCGTGTAGCCGGTCGAGCACCAGGTTCCGCAGTTCGGCGTTGTCTTTCGTGCGCACCAGCAGCAGGACGTCGAAGTCGCCGCTGACGAGCGCGATGTGCTCGACGTGGGGGAGCGTGCCCACCCGCTGGCGCAGCGTCCGCCAGGAGTTCTGCTCGATCTTCAGGGTGACGTACGCCGACGTCTGCAGCCCCGCCCGCACGGGGTCGACCCGGACCGTGAATCCCTTGATCACGCCGTCGGCGCGGAGCCGCTCGACGCGCGCGTAGGCGTTGGGGCGCGAGATGTGCACCTGTTCGGCGAGCGCGCGCATCGAGATCCGGCCGTCCTCACGCAGGATCGCCAGGATTCGCCGGTCGGTGTCGTCGAGTGGCCGTGCCATTTGTTCTTCGTGACCCATGCCACACCTCCTCTGTCGAGACGTCTAGCAGCTGTCTAGGCATGCGGCGCAACCATTCGTCTCGGCATTCTCGCTGGTTATGGACAGAGTACGGCGCAGCGAGGATCTTCGTGGACGACTTGTGATGAAGGAGTCGCCATGACCAGCACCCCGTTCGTCGAGGCCCCGGCGACCCACCCGCTCCTGCCGGGTCCGATCCCGTTGCGGTTCGTCGACGAGGACGGCCACACCGTCGGCGACCCCACGCGTCGGCTCCCCGAGCCGTCGCTGCTGCGCGAGCTGTACCGGCGGCTCGTCGTCGGGCGGCGCTTCGACAAGCAGGCCACCGCCCTCACCAAGCAGGGCCGGCTGGCCGTGTACCCGTCCTCGCACGGGCAGGAGGCGTGCCAGGTCGGCGCCGTCCTCGCCCTGCGCCCGACCGACTGGCTCTTCCCCACGTACCGGGAGAGTGTCGCGCTGGTCACGCGTGACATCGACCCGGTCGATGTGCTCACCCTGCTGCGCGGCGACTGGCACTGCGGTTACGACCCGTACGCCCACGCGGCCGCCCCGCAGTGCACGCCGCTGGCCACCCAGACCCTGCATGCCGTCGGGTTCGCCCAGGCCGGCCGGGTCAAGGGCGAGGACACCGTCACGCTGGCGTTCGCCGGCGACGGCGCCACCAGCGAGGGCGACTTCCACGAGGCCCTCAACTTCGCGGCCGTGTTCAACGCGCCGACCGTCTTCCTCGTGCAGAACAACGGCTACGCGATCAGCGTCCCGCTGTCCCGCCAGTCCAAGGCGCCGACGTTGGCGCACAAGGCGATCGGGTACGGCATCCCCGGCGTTGTCGTGGACGGCAACGACGTGGTCGCTGTCTACACCGCCGTGCGGGACGCCGCTGAGCGCGCCCGCCGTGGCAACGGGCCGACGCTGATCGAGGCCATGACCTACCGCCTGGACGCGCACACCAACGCCGACGACGCCACCCGGTACCGCAGCGACGACGAGGTCGAGCGGTGGCGCCGCGCCGATCCGCTCGCCCGGTTCGAGCGGTACCTGCGGCACGAGGGCGTCCTCGACGACGCGGCCGTCGCCGAGGTCGCCGCCGAGGCCGAGCGGTTCGCCGCCGACCTTCGTGACCGGATGAACGCCGAACCAGCGCTCGACCCGGCCGACCTGTTCGCCCATGTCTACGCCGAACCGACTCCGCAGCTGCGTGAGCAGGCCGCCCAGCTCGCCGAGGAACTCCAGTGACCGTCACCGCCGAGGCCACGACGTCGATGGCCCAGGCGCTCAACCGCGCACTCCGGGACGCGCTGACCGCCGACGAGCGGGTGGTCATCTTCGGCGAGGACGTCGGCGCGCTTGGCGGCGTCTTCCGGATCACCGACGGCCTGACCCGCGACTTCGGCGAGCAGCGCTGCTTCGACACGCCGCTCGCCGAGGCCGGCATCCTCGGTACGGCCATAGGGATGGCGATGAACGGGCTCCGTCCCGTCGTGGAGATGCAGTTCGACGCGTTCGCATACCCGGCGTTCGAGCAGCTCACCAGCCACGTCGCCAAGATGCGGAACCGGACGCGCGGCAAGGTGACGCTGCCGCTCGTGATCCGGGTGCCGTACGCGGGCGGGATCGGTGGCGTCGAGCACCACAGCGATTCGTCCGAGGCGTACTACGTGCACACGCCCGGGCTGCACGTTGTCACGCCATCCACGGTGGACGACGCGTACGCACTGCTGCGCGCGGCGATCGACTCGCCCGATCCGGTGATCTTCCTCGAACCGAAGAGGCTGTACTGGTCGAAGGCTGCTCAATCGCTGGGTACGGCCACCATCGGTCAGGCCGCCGTGCGCCGGGAGGGCAGGTCAGCGACGCTCATCGCGTACGGCCCAACCGTGCCCACAGCCCTGGACGCCGCCCGCGAGGCCGAGTCCGAGGGCTGGGACCTCGAGGTGATCGACCTGCGCAGCCTGGTGCCGTTCGATGAGGAGACCGTCAGCGCGAGCGTCCGCAAGACAGGCCGTGCCGTGGTCGTGCACGAGGCCCAGGGCTTCGCCGGCTTCGGTGCCGAGATCGCCGCGCGCGTCACCGAACGCTGCTTCCACCACCTGCACGCGCCGATCGCGCGCGTCACCGGCTTCGACATCCCGTACCCGCCGCCGAAGCTGGAGCACCACCACCTGCCGAGCGTCGACCGGATCCTCGATGCCGTCGCCAGCCTGCAGTGGGACGAGTCATGAGCGAACTCCGCGCTTCCGGAGGGAACGCCATGACTCAGCAGTTTCTGCTCCCGGACCTCGGCGAAGGGCTGACCGAGGCGGAGATCGTGCGCTGGCTGGTCAAGGTGGGGGAGACGGTCACGATCGACCAGCCCGTGGTGGAGGTGGAGACCGCCAAGGCCACCGTCGAGGTGCCGTCGCCGTACGCCGGTGAGGTCGTGGAGCTGCACGGCGCTGAAGGTGGAGTCGTCGACGTCGGCGCGCCGCTGATCTCGATCGGATCGGCGGCGTCCGGCTCCGGTGCGGTACTCGTCGGTTACGGCACCGTCGAGGCGCCCCGCCGCAGCCGCCGTTCCCAGCGCGCAGCCGCGGCCACGCGCGAGCCGGAGACGACCAGCCAGCCTGCGGTCGTCTCGCCGGTGGTGCGGCGGCTCGCTCGTGAGTACGGACTCGACCTCACCACGCTGCGTGGATCCGGCCGGGGCGGGCTGATCGTCCGCGCGGATGTAGTACGGGCACACGAGGAGCGGTCCGCGAGCCCGGCTGGCGACGACGAACGGATCCCACTCAAGGGCCTGCGCCGGGCCGTCGCGGAGAAGCTGAGCCGGAGCCGGCGCGAGATCCCCGATGCCACCACCTGGGTCGACGTGGACGCCACGGGACTGCTGGAGGCCAAGGAAGCGGCTGGCGTCGGCATCCTTGCGCTAATGGCCCGGTTCTGCGTGGCCGGCTTGCGCCGCTTCCCTGAACTGAACGCGACCGTCGACGTGGAACGGTCCGAGCTGGTCCGGTTGCGCGGCATCAACCTGGGCTTCGCCGCGCAGACAGATCGCGGGCTCGTCGTGCCGGTGATCCGCGACGCCGACCAGCGCAGCACCGCCGAGCTGGCCGCTGAGATCGCCCGGCTCACCACGGCTGCGCGCGCCGGCACGCTGGTTCCGGCGGACCTGACCGGCGGCACGTTCACGCTGAACAACTACGGCGTGTTCGGCGTCGACGGATCGGACGCGATCATCAACCATCCGGAGGCCGGCATCCTCGGCATCGGACGGCTGATGCCGCGCCCGTGGGTGGTAGACGGAGAGCTGGCCGTGCGCACCGTCACGCAGCTGTCGCTCTCGTTCGACCACCGGGTGTGCGACGGCGGAGTGGCCGGCGGCTTTCTCCGGTACGTTGCCGATCTGGTCGAGCGTCCGAACCGTCTGCTCAGCGAGGTGTAATGGCCAGAGTGCTCGGCGTCGTCGGGTGCGCCGCCAGCGGCGTGGAGTCACTCCGCACAGGCCTGGTCGAGCCCGCGCTCCGCGACGGCTGGCGGGTTGCCGTCACCCTGACCCCGACGGCTGCGACCTGGCTGCGCTCCACCGGCGAGCTGGAGCGGATCGAGGCACTGACCGGGTTGCCGGTCCGCGACGGCCCCCGGCTGCCCACCGATGCCCGGCCGCACCCGCCGGTCGACTGCTACGCCATCGTGCCGGCGACGGCGAACACCGTGGCGAAGCTGGCGCTCGGGTTGGGTGACAACCAGGCGTTGACGCAGGTCAGTGAGGCGATCGGTACTCGCGGCGTCACGGTCGTCGTCTTCCCGCGCATCAACGCCGCCCACGTACGGCACCCGGCGTGGCCGCATCATCTCGCGGCGCTCGAACAGGCGGGCGTCCGCCTGATCTACGGGGACGACGTCTGGCCGCTGCACGAGCCGCGTTCGGAACCCGACCGGGACCTGCCGTGGACGTCCATTCTGGACGCCATCCGCGCTGCGAGGTTTGGTGAGATCAGCGACCAGGACTCCGCCATCCCACCAAACTTGTCGCCATGACGATCGTGTGTGCAGTGGAAGACGCCAATGGCGTGGTGATGGCCTGTGACGAGCAGGCCTCGACATCGAACCGGAAGTTCCAGGGCGAGGCCTCCAAGCTGTTCCGCAACGGGGAGTACCTCTTCGGGACCTGCGGCGATATCCGGATGGCCCAGCTGCTCCGGTACGCGCTCGAACCGCCGTACGTCGACACCTGGGACGTCGACCGCCACATCGCCACGCGCTTCACCGACGAGGTCCGTGCGTGCTTCGAGGAGGGTGGCTGGCAGCGCACCGAGGACGGCGCCGCGCGCGGCGGTCATTTCCTCGTCGCGGTGAAGGGCCGCGTGTACGAGGTCGCGGACAACTACCAGTTCTTCCGGAACGCGGAAGGCATCTACACGGTCGGCTCGGGCGACGAGGTGGCCGTCGGTGCCATGCACGCGCTGCGCGATCGGGATCCGGAGACGCGGGTCCGGGCCGGCGTCGAGGCGGCGATCGCGCACACCACCGGCTGCGGCTACGGCGTGCGGATCGAGTGGGCGAACCGCCGTGATGACGGCGCCTGACGTTCTGCAGGTTCTCGACCTCCTCGCGGCGGCCGGGGTCGAAGTATGGCTGGACGGCGGGTGGGGAGTGGACGCACTGCTCGGCGAGGAGACCCGCGACCACAACGACCTCGACATCGTGCTGCGCCATGACGACGTCGACGCGTTCCGGCGCGTGCTGGGCGCGGAGGAGTTCCGCCTCGTCGACGGTGGTACGCCGCAGAACTTCGTGGTCGCCGACGCGCAGGGACGCGAGGTCGACGTGCATCTTGTCGATCCGGAGGTCGTCACGTCCGACGAGCATGGTGTGGCCGTCTACGGTCCGCGGGGCCTGGCGTACGAGGTCGGCGCGCTGGAGGGCCGTGGCACCGTGCTCGGCCGGCCGGTCGCTTGCTGCACGGCGGAGCACCAGCTGACGTCCCACACCGGCTACAAGTTCGACGATGAGGACGTTCGCGACGTCATGGCGCTGCACCGCAGGTTCGGCCTGCCACTGCCGCCGCCGTACCGGTGACGTCCGTCAGACCATGTACTGGTTCTGGACAGTTCCCCTAGCGTAGGCCGGGTGAGGGACCACGCGACCTGGGACGGCGTCACGCTGCGCACGACCTACCAGGACTGGATCGTGGAGCGCCGTGACCAGCTCGCCGACGCCGCTCGTGCCGGCGACTGGCCGGCTGTGCTGCGCCAGCTCGCGACGCGCGACGAGTGGGTGAACGCTACCCGGCTCGGCGGTGCCAGCGGCTACACCGCGCTGCACCAGGCGGCGTGGCACGGCGCGCCCGTCGAGATCGTCACCCGGCTGGTCGAGCTCGGTGCGTGGCGCACCGTCCGTGCGGCGAGCGGCGATCGGCCGCTGGACATCGCCGCCAGCCGTGGCCACCACCACCTCGCCGGCGCGCTGCGGCCGGAGATCCGCCATCCCTTACCGGACGGCGTCTTGGCGGCGCTGCAGCAGCAGTTGCACGCGCTGATCCTGGAACGGGCCGCGCCGCAGGTGGCCGAGTACCAGCTCCGGCTGCCGGATCTCGCCCCGCTCACCGAGCTGAACGGGCCGGCGTTCTGGTTCCCGGTGCCGGGGATGTACGGCGGCTTCCAGTACCGGCTGGACGGCGCGGAACTGGTCGTCGAGAGCTGGAACCGGGTGATAGGCGGCTCCGGCCAGACACACCGGGTGACTGACGACAGTATCGAGCTGGTGGCGTCAGGCTGGTGGGTCTAACACATCGGATCAATTGTTGCCGAAACGTGACAAACTTGGTTGACTGACCCGAGTATCCGCCTGCGTGGCCAGGAGACATCTGATGCTCGCTCTCGGGAGACGACCGATGCGGACAAGACTGCTCACCGTCGTGCTCACGTCGTTGCTCCTGGGGCCAGCCCCGGCCGCTTACGCAGAGCAGCGCGCTGAACTGGCATCGGTCACCGTGGCGGCGGCGAAGACCACGCTTGCCCTCGACGGTGTCACGCGCTTACGGGTGCGCGGCACGCTGAGCAACGGGCGCCGCGCCGACCTGCGCCGGGCGACGGTCGCCTACACGAGCAGCAACCCGACCATCGCCACCGTCGCCGGTGACCGTGCTGAGGCGCGCGCCGGTACGTTCGGCGCCGGCAACACCACCGTCACCGCCACGGTCACGCTGGACGGGGTGACCAAGGCCGGCGCCGTCGCGCTCGCCGTGATTCCGGCGCCCGCCCGGCCGTACCGCCACGACTACCACCAGACCCTCACCATGAAGATGTTCATGGCCGACAGCGCGGGCCGGGTCTCGCTCGCCTTCGAGCAGGGCCTGGAGGTGGTGCGGAAGGTCGACAACCTGAGCCGCGGCATCCCGAAGATCTTCTACCTGGTCGGCTGGCAGTACGACGGCCACGACACCGGCTATCCCGCCTGGGACGTGGTGAACCCGAAGCTCAAGCGGGCGCAGGACGCGACCGCGCTAGAGAGTTTGAAATGGTTCATGCGGGAGGCGCGCCGCCACAACACCACGGTGAGCTTCCACATCAACATGCTCGACATCAACCCGACAAGCCCGCTCTGGGACACCTACCTGGCGAAGGACGTCATCGCCCGCAACGCTGACGGCACCCTCAAGAAGTACCGCTGGGGCTACCCGATCAGCTACACGCTGGAGTGGAACGCCGGCCTAGCGCAGCGGCGGATCGACGCGCTGATCGACATGGTCGACCTCGACCGCGTCGGCACCGTCCACATCGACGCGTTCCACCAGTACATTCCTGGCTTCGGCACCGACCCGATCAGCCCGTACCACGGCATCACCACCGACCAGGAGATCGATACCCAGAAGAAGATCTTCCGGTACTGGCGCGACCGTGGCGTCGACGTGACGTCCGAACTCACCTACTCGTACCGCAAGGATCCGCTCCTCGGGCTCCAGCCGATGTCCTGGCATTTCCGCGATGTCGACCCGATGAAGATCCCGCCCACGCTGCACATCGGCGGCCGGGGCGGCGACGCGCGGTTCGGCACAAGCATGCAGGCGGAGTCGCTGATCCGGCGCGATCCGGTGAACCTCGGCGGCTTCCAGGAAGAGTTCGCGACGACGACGCTGCTCTGGTACTACCTCAACCGGCTCGATCGGCTGTCCTTCCAGGAGGGCGTCGTCACGTTCTCTTGTGGAGTGGCCAGCGCGAATGTCGGCGGAAAGCTGCTGGTTCGTCGCGGCGACCTGATCCTGCGCGATGGCGACGACATGTTCGTGCCGGCGCTGTGGAAGCACCGCAAGGAGATCGTGGCGTTCAGCCGTGCCGGGTACGAGGCGAGGGCATGGACGCTGCCGGCCGACTGGCGGCGGGTGCGTGCGGTGGACGTCTACACGATCGGGCTGGACGGGCTGACGCCGTCGGCCCGAGCCGTCCCGGTCACCGATGGCCGCGTGACGCTGAGGCTGCCCGCTGGCGTGGCCGTCTCGATCGTCCCGCGGTAGCCCTCCGGAGTGGGAGCACCCGGTCCGGCGTTGATGAAGGTGCCCTTCATCCGGCGATGGCCCCATGAAGGGCACCTTCATCAACGGAAAACACGCGCGCATCAACGGAAAACACGCGCGCATCAACGGAAAACACGCGCGCATCAACGGGAAACAGGCGCGGTGTCGCGTTCGTACAAGCATGCGCCGGTCCGAATCGGGAATGCTGATTGGCATGAGTGAGATATCTGAGCGCTACCGGCGCCTCTCCGACAAGTTTGCGGCCCGCATCGCCGCGGTGCCGCCGGACCGGTGGGGCAGCTCTTCGCCGTGCGAGGAGTGGACGGCTCTCGACGTGGTACGGCACGTGGTCGAGACCCAGGGCATGTTCCTCGGCCTGGTCAACCGGAAGATGGGCCCGATTCCAGACGTCACCGAAGATCCCGCCGGCGCCTGGGACGCCGCGCGGGCCACCGTCCAGGCTGACCTGGACGATCCCGAGCGGGCGGCGGCCGAGTACGAGGGCCGCTTCGGGCGTTCGACGTTCGAGCAGGCCATCGACGGCTTCATCAACACGGACCTGGTCGTGCACGGCTGGGACCTCGCCCGCGCCACCGGGCAGGACGAGCGGATCGACCCGGCGGACGTCCAGCGCGTCCTGGCGAGGAGCGCTGCGCTCGGTGACGCGATGCGAGGGCCGAAGACCTTCGGGCCGCCGATCGAGGCACCAGCGGACGCCGACGATCAGACCCGCCTGCTCGCGTTCCTCGGCCGCCGCGCGTGACTAGCTGTTCTGGGACAGCCAGATCTCCCAGGTGCGCCTGTTCTCCTTGACCCACTTCTCGGCGGCCTCCTCCGGCTTCATCCCGTCGTTGGCGATGTAGCCGGCGACCTCGTTCTGCTCGGCGTTCGACCAGGAGAAGTTCTCGACCAGCTCGTACACGTCGGGGTTCTTCCTGGCGAACTCGATCCGCATGATCTTGTCGAGGATGTACTCCGGGTATCCGCAGGCCACCGTCTCGGTGTTGACGTCGCAGCCGTCTTCGTGGGTGGGCAGGCCGATCCGGACGAACTCGGCCTTGGAGTGCAGCCACTGCGGTTCGTAGAAGTAGAAGAGCAGCGGCTTGCGCTTCTCGGCGGCTTCCAGCGCGGCCTTGATCGTCGCCTCCTCGCTGCCGGAGTAGACGACCTTGTAGTTCAGGCCGAGGTTCCTCACGAGTGACTCGTCGTTGGTGACGAACGTCGGATCGCCGTCGAGAAGCTGGCCCTTTCCGCCGGACTCGGGCGTCTTGAACAGGTCCGTGTGCCGGTTGAGGCCGCGCCAGTTCAGGATGGCTGGATACGCCTCGACCATCCACTTCGGCACGTACCAGCCGATGACGCCCTTGTTGCCGGTGAACCCGACCTCGGTGGCCACCTTCTTATCCCGGATGTACTTGTCCTTGAGGTCCTCGTGGCCCCAGTTCTCCATGATGAGGTCGACGTCGCCGGTCTCGAATCCCTGCCAGGAGACGTCCTCGGCCAGCGCCTTCTTCTCGACCTCGTAGTGCAGCTCGTGTTCGAGCAGATAGGCGACCACGGCGGCGTTAGCCTCGTACCCGACCCATGGATTGACCGCGAGCTTGACCACGCCTCGCTTGGCGACCGGCGCCGCATCACCTGAGGTGAACCCGTTGCAGCCGGACACCACCAGGCTCAACGCAACGAGCCCAGCACTGAGCCGGACGCGCTTCCTCGCTCCCATGACTATGGGTTCCTTCCCACTGCGCCCGCCGGGGTGGCGGGGGATGTGACGGACAACCGGTGGGCATGGGGCCGGCGCGTGGCATGGAGAGACGGTGGAACGTCCTGCCGATGCCCGGCGGCCGGGCATTACCTGAGGCCTCACCCCTGAGACAGAACGGTCGAGTGGTCTCCCCGCGCCGTGGGCGGCGAAGGAAGAGCACCAACCTGCCGCTAGTGGTGAGCAGGGTCAAGAGGTCACGGCCGGATAAACAGGGAAATAACCGTGCGCGTACGCGGGTGCAGCGGATGGTGAGCGCTCTCGCGGCCGGCACTGCCTGTCACCAGGGTCGACTCGCTCTCCATAGTGGAGCGGATAACGGCAGCTCAGGCATGTTCGACCGTTATCAAGACCGTCGCTTGTGGAGTAGCCACGGGGCGGGCAGATGACCGTCACCGGATGCCGGACCACCGCGACAGACGGGTAACCCAGAGTGTTGTGAGTTGCAACACTAGGTTGCGCTGCACCAGTGCTATCCGTTGCCCTCGCAAGGTGCGACGAGCCTAACTCTAGCGGAACAGTATGAATTGCTGCCCGCTGGCGCCGAGGGGCATCGGCGGCCACGCCCTAGGGTTGGGCCTCGTGCAGCGCCTCGTCGATCGTCGGCCCGAGGTGGCATCGGAGCGGCTGATCGCGGACCTGGTGCCACCTCCGCGCTTCGCCGACGTCCGGTTCGGGACGTACGTGCCCGACCCGGACGAGCCCACCCAGGCCGCCGCTGTCGCGGCCGCCGAGGCGTTCGCGGGGCGGCTCGCACCACCGCCGAAGAAGCGCTGGTTCCGCCGGGCGGCGCCGCCGGAAGAGCCAACCGGGATCTACCTCGACGGCGGGTTCGGCGTCGGCAAGACGCACCTGCTGGCCTCGCTGTGGCATGCCGCGCCGGCCCCGAAGGCGTACGGCACGTTCGTCGAGTTCACGCACCTGGTCGGCGCGCTGGGCTTCGCCGCGACGGTCGACGCCCTGGGCGGGCACCGGCTGCTCTGCGTCGACGAGTTCGAGCTGGACGACCCTGGCGACACGGTGCTCGTTTCGACGCTGCTCGGCCGGCTCGCCGAGCGCGGCGTCCGGCTCGCGGCCACGAGCAATACGCTGCCCGGCCGGCTCGGCGAGGGCCGGTTCGCCGCGCAGGACTTCCTCCGCGAGATCCAGGGGCTCGCCGCCCGCTTCCAACCGGTCCGCGTCGACGGTCCCGACTACCGCCACCGCGGCACCCCCGAGGCGCCCACCCCGCTCGCCGCCGACGAGGTGCTCGCCGCTGTGGCCGGCGGCGCCACCGTCGACACCTGGCCCGCGCTGCTGGCCCATCTCGCCAGCCTGCACCCGTCCCGGTATGGCGCCCTGCTTGACGGGGTCACGGCCGTGCACCTGCTCGATGTCGAGCCGGTGCCCGACCAGTCGACCGCGCTACGGGTGGTCGTCCTCGCCGATCGCCTGTATGACCGTGCGATCCCGGTGCTCGCCTCGGGCGTCGGCTTCGACCAGCTCTTCGCCGCCGACATGCTCGCCGGCGGGTATCGCAAGAAGTACCTGCGGGCCATATCGCGGCTCGTGTCGCTGGCCCGGGACGGCGCCGCGGCGTAGAGCGTCCACCGATAGGGCGCTGACCGGCTGTCCCTATCGGCGGACGCTCTTAGCTTGATTTTTAACCTTCCTTCCCCGTCGCGCCGCGTCGGGGGAGGTCCTTTTTGTGTTGTTTCTTCCCGACCGGGTGGCGGGGTGCCGGCTTGGAGGTGCGGCCTTTGGGCCGGC